>Ga0208894_1000248_pt1 | contig 45578 bp, 42 predicted proteins | sample ETNtaG_12_FD_185752 | JGI IMG/M metagenome (GOLD analysis project Ga0208894, IMG submission 185752) | Marine microbial and viral communities from oxygen minimum zone, Eastern Pacific Ocean - ETNP201306SV49 (SPAdes) (version 2) | ecosystem: Environmental > Aquatic > Marine > Oceanic ...
AAGCTTTGAACACCAGAAGTCATTTGGACCAACTAATTGGCAGCAACGAAGAACACTTGGCAATGATAGAAAAATTAGAAATTGCCTATGACCAGTTAAATAGCGCTGATGCCAGTTTGCCTTCCGGTGATGATCTTGCTGAAGAGTTGCAGAGTTTTCTCCGTTCTCAGGAAGAAAGTTGAATCGATAGTTTCTCAGACCACAATGTTTATTAAAGCAGGAGGTCTTACGATTATACGTTTAGGTTTCTGGGAGTTTAATAGTTCTTTTACGCGTTCCGAAGCTAAAGCCAAGTCTTGAATTTCCTCTTCACTTAAATCTGATGCCACTTCAATACGATCTTTAAGCTTCCCGTTTATCTGCACTACTAGCGTTACTGTGTCAGATTGGATTTTAGATTTGTCTGCTTGTGGCCAGGGTTCTTGATGTATATGAGCTGAGTTTCTAATCTCCCAAAGCTCAGCACAGAAATGAGGGGTAGCGGGTGCCATCACGAGTAGAAGTGTGTCTACGGCTGATTTCAGGACTTCCACATGTCCTCCATCTTCACTCTGGATCCAACGGTACAAAGTATTTGTGAACTCCATGAAAGCTGCGACCGCTGTGTTATAGGACCAGCGATCGTAATCGCCGGTAATTCGCTCTATTAAACGATTAGTCTGCCGAACAATTTCTTCGTCGTCTTCGTTCACAGCACCGTCTCTGAGTTGTTCCGCTAAGGGGTTATTTGGATGAGCTATTCGCCAGACACGGTTTAAAAATTTTGCACAACCATCAATCCCAAAATCTTCCCAATCGACATCTTCTTGAGGGGGTTTGACTTGAAGATGAGCTAGACGTAAAGCATCTGCCCCTTGATCATCCAGGATTGCTTCTGGGGCTACCAGATTTCCTTTGGACTTTGACATTTTTGATCCCCCGAGTCGGATCATTCCTTGTGTGAAGAGTCTTTTAAATGGTTCTCTTAACTCTTTTGGAGCTACCCCTAAATCTGAAAGCGCTTTGGTAAAAAATCTTGCATACATGAGGTGAAGAATTGCATGTTCAACTCCACCTATGTACTGGTCAACGGGCAACCACCGATCAATAGCTTCTTCACCGAAGGGTCTTTCTTTATTCCATGGATCGGTGAATCTTAAAAAGTACCAGGATGAATCAACGAAAGTGTCCATTGTGTCGGTTTCACGTGTAGCGCTTCCACCGCATTTTGGACATTCGACTTTGAGGAAATCTTCGTGTGTTGTTAGAGGTGATCTTCCTGTTGGCATGAACTTCACGTCATCAGGTAAATCGACAGGTAAATCTTTGTCGGGAACTGGTTGCTCTCCGCATTCGTCACAGAAAATGATCGGTATCGGACATCCCCAATACCGCTGTCTTGAAACCAACCAGTCTCTAAGTCGGTAGTTGATTCGGTGAGATCCTACATTTTGATCCTCAAGCCATTGAATAGCAGTGTCTTTTGCTTCCTTTATTTTCATTCCGTTAAGAAAATCACTGTTTATAGATTTGCCATCACCTGTGTAAGCCTCTCCGTTAAAATCTTTTGGTGGTTCAACAGTTCTAATAATTTCGCATCCGTGTGCAACAGCGAAATCCCAATCTCGTTGATCTTCTCCTGGAACTGCCATGATCGCTCCGGTTCCATAGGTCATGAGAACGTAGTCAGCTAAAAATAGTGGGACAGGTGAGTTCGTAAATGGATTTATTACAGAAGATCCGGTTGGGACTCCCCTTTTTTCAATGTTTCCTTCTGAGGAGAGTCGATCCATTTCGGAACGGTTCGCTACTTCTTCTCGGAAGGTATCTACCGATGATCGTTTTTCTTCGGTTGTCAACTCATCGACTCTTGGATGTTCTGGCGACATCACGGCAAAGGTCATTCCAAATCCGGTATCTGGGCGTGTTGTGTAGACATCGAGAGGAGGAACATCTTCTCGTTGTCTACCATCAGTATCCGCTATCGGTAAACCAAACTGTGCTCCTTCGGAACGGCCGATCCAATTTTGTTGCATCAGTTTTACTTTCTCTGGCCATTCCACAGTGTCCATGTCGTCAAGCAACTGTTGTGCATATTTGGTTATTCGGTAAAACCACTGTTCCATTTCTCTATTTTCAACAAGATCTCCTGATCTTTCACAAGTACCGTCAGCGAGTACTTGTTCATTTGCTAGAACTGTTTGACATCCAGGACACCAGTTAACTGATGCTCTGTCACGATAAGCGAGGTCTGCTTTGTAAAGCTGAAGAAAAATCCACTGTGTCCATTTCATGTAGTCGCTATCGTGACTGCTAAAAGATCTTCTCAAGTCGTAAGCTGCGCCTATCCTTCGTAGAGAAGCAGATAATTTTTCAATATTTTCTTTTGTGTGGATTCGAGGGTGGGTTCCTGTTTTTATGGCTGCATTCTCTGCTGGGAGGCCGAAGGAATCAAAACCAATAGGTGATAAGACTCCATCGCCTCTCATTGTCCGATATCTGACAAGCAAATCTCCCATAGTGTAATTTCGAACGTGACCCATGTGGGCGGGGCCACTCGGATATGGGTACATGGAGAGCACGTAGTACGGAGGACGCGAGTCGTCGTTATCTACTTCGTAAGTACCGTCGTCGATCCATTTCTGTTGCCAACGCGACTCTATTTCTTGAGGGTTATAGGTTTCAGTCACGTATTTGAGGCTACCTACGCTTTTAAAGACCTTTGTGAAAAGAGTTGTATTACTTGGAGTAAGTACCTATTCGCTTATGGTACGATTTGCTTCTTCAGGGGCTATAGCTCAGTTGGCTAGAGCGCCTCCATGGCATGGAGGAGGTCGGGGGTTCAATTCCCCCTAGCTCCACGTTGTGACAGACTGGAGGTGTGGATGGTTTGAATCTGAAATCAGCTACAGCGGGCATTGTTCTTATTGTTGGCATCGTTCTGGTTGCATTGTTTAACAACTCTGATCCTGAATCAGATGAGTTTTATCATCTCGATTCATCTTGGATAACTGAGAACCCCAGGATTGAGGTACTCGGTCAAAAAGGAACAATCGATGACGAAACAATTGTATTCGCAGCAATTTTTCAGACTCTGCCTTTAGAAGGCAACTGTCAAATTGCTACGTCGTTAAATAATGAACCAAGAACTTTCTACAACCCTGACTATTCTTACTCTTCCGATTACATCTATGGACTCACATATGGTCTACCTGATGATGACAGCAGCATCAAAAAAATAAACATTGAATGCGACGTTACAGAAGACACTAAGGGTGCTGATTGGGACGAGTGTGGAAATTACTTTGAAATCAGTGTCAAATACCCTTTGAAATCAGGTGCCCATGCAGACACTGTCAACAGTCAGATTAGAGAATCAGTTTCGAATTTGGTTTCCAATTATCTAAATCATGCAAATGAAAGAGGAGGTTGCTATAACTCGAGTCTTCCCGATCGAAGTTACCTTCGTTTGGGAGATCTTACATTAGATGCTTTTGTTCCTCTAGCGAACGTCGGAATTTTTAGCGTTCATTTAGAAACAATGGCTCATGATCCAGGAGCGGTTACTCAGCTAAAACGTTGGAAAGCGCAATTTGAACAAGACACTCTCAATTTTGATCTTTCCACTGGGCAACGTTTCACGCTTGCAGACATGTTCTACCCAGGCGAAGAGTCCTACAGGGCATTACAGAGAACCGCTGTCGCAGAAGCGCAATATTTACTCTTGAAAGGTTTAAGAGGGGGTTTTGGTGGAAACATACCTGATGTTCACTTTTTTGAAAAAGATGAATACAGACCAGAACTTTTAGAAAAACAGGAATTCGCTTTAACAGAAGATGCAATTGTTTTAGATTGCACTAAATACTGTGGAGTGTCGCCAGTAGCACATGCACTTGATCGTAAGATCCCTCTAGAAATTCCTTATTCACGCTTAAAACATTTTTTTGATCCTGACGGACCTTTCAGACACATTTCAAAAAATTAAAACCTTAGCTAAGACTTTCCCGACCCCTGAAATATGAATGCTCTCGGATGTAGTCAAACAAGCTTGTAGTCAAACAAGTAAACGTATCTATACGTAGCAGTATCCGACAGGTGGCACCCACTCAGCCTGATTAAAAGAGTTTCATGTTGACCCTTTTAATCAGGCTGACTGTTTTCTGTGTCGAACTGGTTCTGTCACGCCATCCCAGTTTTCCTGTGCCTCTATCCATGGAGCGAAAACACCTCTGATTTCATCGTTGTCTCCGTGTAACTCCAAGAAGCAACCGATCAACTCACGAGTATCGATATAAGCCACATCGGCATGCGACCATAACTCGGATGCAATCGGATACCCAGCTTTCGCGAATCGTTCTGCTTCTGTTTTAACATCTGCATCTGGAACCAATATCGCTACGTGGTGAAAACCTTCCTCACCTTTCTTGTACATATCTCTATAGATAGACGGTGCTTCTTCATCTTGTTGTATGAATTGAACCTGAGTTTCACCGTGGTATCCAAACGCGTAATGCAAAGGTGTCAAAAAAGTCTGACCGCGATACGTCTGAGTTTCAGTCACATGATTTTCCGTTATGAAAAAAGGGCCTGCACCTACTGCCCTGTGCCAAGCAAGACATGTTTTTTCTAGATCGCTAACAAACCAAGCATGTTGAAATATTGGGTATCTGATTAATGGCTCCAAGTTCCCTCCTAGGGCATATGACGTCCACCATTTAACATGACGGTCATACCGGTAATGTAATCAGATCCTGGCCCTGCAAGAAAAACAAAAAGAGGTCCACCATCTTCTATCGGATTGCCCAGTCGACCTAGAGGCATTTTGTCTTTAAGCCCCTGTACAAACTCAGGGTTTGCCGCTTCCCATGATTCCCACGCGTCGGTTCGAAGTGAAGGATTGATCGTGTTTACGCATATGGCGTATTTCCCCCATTCATTGGCAGCAGTACGCGTGAGTGCTCTAATAGCTTCCTTTGTTGCGTTATAACAGGTGTTTCCAGGAAAGCCTTGCATCCCCGAACCCGAAGCCAAGTTGATGATTTTGCCTCCCCCTTCTTTCATATGAGGAAAAACTGCTTGCATTCCCCAAAGAGTTGCGGATGCTCCCGTTCGAAATGTGTAATCCCATTCGTCATCATCAGTGTCTTCTATTGGTGTAGGGATCGTTGATGTTCGAGGGTTAGCTTCAGTCCCGAAACCCTGCGCATTATTAACCAAAATGTCGACTGTTCCAAATTCTTCAACTGTTTTCTCCACCATAGAAAATATTTGATCCTTCTTACCAACATCACAAGGGACACCTACGGCAACACCACCTTCTGCTCTGATTTCTTCTGCCACTTCATCAACACGCGAAGGAGTACGAGATGCCACAACTACTTTTGCACCTTCACGTGCATAAACGGTCGCTATACCCTTACCAATACCACGGCTGGACCCTGTAACAATCGCAACCTTGCCTTCTAATTGACCCATCTATAACCTCCAATAAATATCTCGCTAAGCATCTCACGATTTCTGTTAACGGAACCACATGGCATACGGTCTTTCTTTACAAAATGAAAGAGAAAAAATGAATAATAAATTTAGATTTGGACTTCAATACTTCATGCCGGAGTCCCCTTCACAATGGCGAGAAACAGCCCGAAAAGCAGAAGATTCAGGATATTCAACATTTTTTCTAGCTGACCATTACATAGGCTCCGGAAGCGCTCTTGAAGCTGCTAACCATCCGATTCAAACAGTTGCAGCGATCCCTGCAATGATGGCCGCAGCAGACGCAACATCATCAATAATGATTGGCTGCAAAGTCATTTGCGTTGATTATCACCACCCAACTGTCCTCGCCAAAGAACTGGCAACAATTGACTTCCTCTCGGAAGGACGTTTAGAGATCGGGTTCGGTGCAGGATGGGTTTCTAGTGAATATGAAGCAATGGGTATGGAAATGGATAAGGCAAGCATTCGGATCAAACGCATGGGAGAAACAGTCGAATTGTGTCGAGAGTTTTTCAAGGGTTCAGATATGAATTATGACGGTGAATACGTTTATGCGAAAGAATTTGCCGCTGTTCCAGCTTCACCACAAAAAAATGGGCCCAAAATTATGGTCGGAGGAGGAGCACAGAAGATACTCACAACAGCAGGCCGCCTCGCCGACATCGTTTCCCTCAACTTCAATAATTCCGATGGAAAAATAGGAGCAATGGGAATCGGTAGCAGTACAGCAGAGAAGACACGAGAAAAAATTTCTTGGATAAAAGACGGAGCAGGTTCTCGTTTTGATCAGCTCGAACTTGAACTTCCTGCTTATTTCACCACTGTCACTAACGAAGCGGCTTCTGTTCGCGAAGAAATGGCTGCGAATTTTGGATTTTCCGTTGAAGAATTCAGTGAATACCCTCATGCTTTAATCGGTTCTGTTGCAGAAATATGTGAAACTCTAGAGCGGCGACGCGAAGAATACGGATTCAGTTATATTTCAGTTAACGAAAGGCACTTAGAGGAGTTTGCTCCTGTTGTAGCTGAACTTTCCGGCAAGTAATCACCTATTGACCTTCGCCCAACCCCCAACGAATACCTCTTTTTAACAATTCGTAATACTGAGAAATCCCCCAAGAGCATCTCTCAACCTTTGGATAATAATCAGTCACGGGACGCATATCGTAATGCCCTCGGCAGTGCCCGAGAGTATTGTAAAGCACACAACCTTCACCTAAAGGTCTCAAGTACATTACAAGTCGACGTTTGTCATCGTTGTTCCAGTCGCTTTCAACGAATCCTCTAGCATCACCATTCCAATCAGTGTGCAATAAGATTTGTAGATTTTCGATATCGTGATATTCGCAAAGGTAAAGTTCGTCATCAGTCTCAAAAGATTCCAAATCGGCTACTAACCAGTTTGATGGGTCAGTAATCTCAACAGGATATGGAGCTATAGGAGGGTGAGCCACGAATTGACTGCCTAGGGTTTCCGCCCAAATCGGAAAACAGCGAGGTGAGTCAACTCCATTTTCACCTCCCATATCTAATGCTGAGTTGGTTCCATGGAGAGCCATCCAGCGTCCTCCCCTTTCAACCCATTTTCTTATAGAAACCTGTGCCCCTTCCGATGGGCGCACGTCACAGGTGTAACTGACCATAAAACTGCACTTTTCGATTTCTTCAACGTTCTCATAATCAGAAGCTACTGTCACCCGAATTTGTTCGTGTTCAGCTAGAAGTTTGAGCACCTCTAAACGTGCAAAATCAATATCGTGGTATTTACCAGCTGCTACCAGATATACATCAACTATTTCAGACATCTTTTCTCCAACTTGCTAAATCAGTAATCGACTCTCTTGGAGAAACCTCCGTCAACCGTGATATTGACACCATTTATATGACTCGCTTTGTCACTAGCTAAGAAAGTGACAACATTTGCAACATCAGAAACGACTCCCATCGCTCCACCAGGATGAGCTGCTTGAGTTGCTTCAAAAAATTCTGGCATTCTCTCTTGTATCGAATCCCAATCACCGCCGTCTACAAAAATAGGTCCTGGTGATACCACATTTGACCTGATTCCAAGCTTTCCAAGTACCTGGGCTTGACCGAGAGTCCAGTTGGTAACAGCAGCTTTAAAAGCAGAGTAGCTACCCGCACCAGGTCCAAAATGCTCTGCAGTAGCTGTCGTTCCAATACTCACTAGCGAACCGCCACCATCTGACAACTGTTCTTTTGCTGCTTCTACTGCATGAAGAAGAGCCATCAAGTCAACATTGAAATTATTTTCCCATGCATCTAAGGACTTAGCGCCTTTCGCTGAAGTGTTATGCACATATGTATCGATTCCACCTAGCTCTTCAATTGAAGAAGTGACCCATGCAGTAAGTGAGTCGCTGTCTCCGGCGTCAACTGCGGACCCTATAATTCTGCCTTTTCCGGAAAGGTCCTCAATTGCTTTCTCCACCTCCTCGGCGTTACGCGCACATATTGCTACTTCTGCTCCTTCACTCATAAGAGATTCGACGATCGCTCTACCGATACCCTTTGTTGATCCGGTTACAAGTGCTTTTTTTCCAGAAAGTCCCAATTCCATGTTTTGCTTCTCCTAATAAATTAAAGATTAAAGGTTAACTCCTGACAGTTCACCACAACTCACTGCCCAACGAGTACTTAGGAAACTACCAACGATACGGTTTAAGTGTGGAAGATTTTTACGAAAAAGATGCAAATGAAATAATTGCTTTAACAATTAAATATTGTTGGGCGTTAGATGAGAGAGACTGGGGGTCTTTGTCAGAGGTTTTCTTATCTGATGCTTATGCGAAATATGGCATTACAACACACCAAGGCATCGAGTCGATTCTTGAACGCTGCAAGAAGGCACTCACCCCTCTTGACTTCAGTCACCACATGGTAAGTAATCATGTGGTCGAGGTTGAAGGTAATAAAGCTAAATGTAAATGCTATTTTCAAGCTCAACATGTCAGAACTTCTACCCCAGAAGGGGTTAATTTTTTAATCGCTGGAAAATATGAAGATGAACTTATTCGCGTAAACAAGGAATGGAAAATAGCTAGTCGGGTTTTGACTAAAATATGGACTGAAGGTAATGAAAAAGTGGTCAATCCCTAATTTGGGTCCTGTAGTCCAAGTTGCTTATGCGGTTGAAAATATCGAAGATGCAACTAACTCCTGGAGCGAACTCTTTGGTATAGGACCTTTTTTCATCAAGGAGCACATACCTTTGGAAAATGTTCGTGTGAACGGTATGAATTCGACTTTTGACCATTCATCGGCATACGCCCAATGGGGTTCCGTCATGCTTGAATTAATCTGTGAACACACCGAGAGGCTCGCCGAACGTTCAAATCAAAAAGAAGAAACCGCCCCCTCCATCCACCATTATGCAGTGTTCGTATCTGAACTTGAAAAAGCTTCGAAAAATTTAGAAGAGATGGGATTCGATGAAATTTTGTATGCCGAAACAGCCTCAGGATTTCCTTTTGCCATGCATGATGCAAGAAAGGTTTTCGGTCATTTTATTGAGATTTATGAACCCAACGAAGAACTAACAGGTTTTTATCGTATGGTTGAAGAATCTTCCCTAAATGAATAAGAGGTAAAAGTCTTCAAAGGAGTTTTCATTGGACCCAATAAAAGATCTTCTCCATCTTTACTCTGATGCAGTCTGCAGACTAGACGCAGACCAATGGACCAATACATGGTGTGACTCGGGCATTTGGGATCTTGGTCATGGGGATCCTGTTTCTGGCAGAGAATCTCTGAGATCTTTTTGGATTACTTCAATGTCGAGATTCGAAAAAGTAATTCACACTTACAGCAATAGCATCTCTGAACTGGATACCAATTTGGGATCAGGTTCGGGTCGCGCTTATGTAACAGAATGGCTGAAACCAAAAGAAGGGGATCCACTTGTTCTCCACGGTTTTTATGACGATGAGTACGTTTTCGAAAACAACAAATGGCTCTTCAGGAAAAGAACCCTTAACCGCGTTTATATGGGCAAACCAGATTTATCGAGTTAGTCAGTCGTTAACAACCTGAGTTATAGCGCTTATAGCTGACTCAATGTCAGCATCACCAATATCTAAGTGCGTTACAGCTCGTATCTGATTTCCTATCTCGCTCACCTGTACATCTTTTTTAGATAATTCTTGCACAACTTCATAGTTGCTCTTCCCACATGAAGTCATGTCAAAAAAAACGATATTAGTTTCTGGTTCTACTACCTCTGCTCCTAGTTCTTTAAGTGCTTCTGCCAATCGCTTAGCTCTCGCATGATCTTCTCTCAATCTTTCAACATTTTCGTCCAAAGCATAAATGGCTGCAGCTGCCATAAGACCAGACTGACGCATAGCCCCTCCAAGACGATGCTTCCAGAGCCATGCCTTATCTATCAATTCAGCACTTCCCGCTATACACGCCCCCATTGGTGCTCCTAGACCTTTTGAAAAATCGATCCAAATTGTATCAACCTGACTAGCCCAAGTTTCTGCAGATACACCAGATGCTACGACCGCATTAAGCAGACGTGCCCCATCAACATGAACTCGCATTTCTTTGCTTTTAGCGAAAGAACATACCTCTTCCCAAAGTTGCAGAGGCCAAACAGTTCCACCAGCAAAGTTGTGAGTTTGCTCCAAACAGATCAAAGAAGTAGGTGGCCTGTAGCGACTTGTTTGATCTAATCTTTGTTCTATCTGAGCGACTGTAAACTGCCCCTTTTCTCCATCCACAGGGTCAGTTAAAACATTTGAGACAATCGCAGGTCCACCTGTTTCGGATCTAAGAATATGTCCATTGCTTTCAAGCATGACCACATCTCCAGGTGATGTATTAATAGCAACCCCAATCAAATTACACATTGTTCCGCTTGGGAGAAAAACAGCCTCCTCTTTTCCTAACAACTCAGCCACTTTGTTTTCTAATAAAAGAGTTGTTGGGTCTGACCGTGAATGTTCATCACCAACTTCCGCATCAGCAATTGCTTTCCGCATATTCTCAGTCGGAACTGTTTGTGTGTCGCTATATAAATTAATCATTCTTTTCCCAATCTAATATTGGTTGATCTGACCAGAGCCGTTCTAAATTATAAAAAGAACGCCATTCTCTGTCGAAAATATGAACAACAAAAATTCCATAGTCTATGAGCATCCACTGTTCACTTTCTTTTCCTTCTACACGAATCGGTTTTAAATCACCTTCCTTGACTATATTCATCTCAATTTCTTCGCGGATGCTTTGCATATGACGCTGATTGTTAGAACTTGTAACAACAAAAAAATCAGTGATCCCTATGACATCTCCAACATCAATTACTAGAGTTTCAACACCTAATTTGTCTGAGGCGCTTCTTGCGGCACAAGCCGCTAGCAGATTTGATTTGGACTGCAGGATTCTTTTCACAGGAGATGAATACTAACGAGTCACTGCGCGAAATCACGACCGATTAATACTGTTAAATCAGCTACTGGGCTAACAAGTTCATCTTGGATGACATGAGCTCCAATTGCTGCAGCGAGTCTTTCCGCTTCAACCTGTGTTTCTATATCTTTATAAATCACTCGTGTCTGAATGACGTTAAAAGAACGAAAGTTACCTATAACTGTAATATTCGCACCATTTTCTCTTAATAATTCTTGCATCTTAGTGCTTAGTGGAAAATCATCAGTTCCATTGAGCAATCTAACAGTTGCCCTTTCGTCATTTTCTGTAGTAGCCGGAAATGGAAACATGTCATATATCACACCGGATAGCAACTCAGGGTTTACTTCTGGACCATCTCCAAGATCATTCCAAAGATTGTCAACCACCGTAAAAGAAGATTTTGCTAAAGCAGAAACGAGCTCAACAACTGGTATACGCATCAGTGGTAGTGAACCATCAATGTCACCGCTTTCTTTTAAAGCACTTATCCAACTTCGCCAAAAGTCGCCTTGATCCTTCTGTCTGGAAAGAAAACTTGCATTTTCTTTCCGGGATATGAAATCGAATACTTCCGATTTGCTTACTATTTGAATTTCGTCTGTATCTGTAGCTCTTATTGCAACTGTCCCTATAGGTTCGATCAGTGTTTCCCAACGTTCCGAAGTGAGGGTGGTGCTATCTGAAAACTCTGTTTCCAACAATTCGGACACAGAGTCTCGTACTAATTCCAGTCCTGACTTTAAATACTGGGAATTCAAAGTGCAATCTTCTACACATTGATCTAATTTTAACTCCGGCGGCAAAAGGAGGATCGTGCCTCCACCGCTTTGACGGTCAGCGATTGAGATGACTGCTACTTGAACTAAATCACCAGATTCATCTTCTGTAATTACTAGTTCTGCCCATGTTTGTTCAACAAAAGCTTCAAACCCTTCTTCGAGAGGATTAGTAATAGCTTCTCTTGTAGCTCCTTCTTCACTTTTGAGAACAGAGCTAAAGCCATCAACAAGGAGGAAGGAGGACCAAATAGCGATTATTACTAATAACGAAGGGAACCCGAATTTCCACAAGAAAGTCGGATCTTTTATTTTACTTACCTTCAGAAAGCGAGTTTTTATTTCTTTTAGTTTTTCGATCGAAGCTTTGGCTGTTGATAAATTTTCAGAATTTTGGTCACTCATATATTTAATCCCGATACAACCCAGCAGAAAGAATGTACTCCTCCACTAAAGGGGAAACCATCTCTTCTAAAGATTCCCCGTTCAAGACTTTTAAACGAATCTCCTTAGCGGAAACATCTATAGCTGGAATATCCATAAAAGAAAAGCCCCAAGCTTCACCTATCTCGCTTCGCTCTATTCCAGAGCGTGTTAGAACTACTACATTTACCCTTTTGCAAATTTCATGTGGTTCACGCCATGAACCAAAATCTTTTGCTACGTCAGCACCTATTAAAAGAAAAAATTCACTTTCAGGAAATCTATTATTCAATTCAGACACCGTATCGATGGTATATGTTTTCCCTCCTCTCAAGATTTCCATATTGTCAGCCGTCAGGTCATCATGGTCATTCAAAGCTCTTTTTAACATTTCAAACCTGTCATCAGGTTTTGAAACAGCAGAAGTATTAGTTTTCGACAAATTCTTATTTTGACCTGTTTTTTGCCAAGGATCATTTGCTACCACCATCAATACAGAATCGAGTTCAAGATTCCTCATTGCCGCCAAAGCAGCCGAGGTGTGACCTATATGTGGGGGGTCAAATGTTCCGCCGAATACGCCGATTCGACGCCGGAACTCGTTAGACACACCTAAATAGTAATACTTAACGAAAAAATTTCGCTGTTTTAGAGGATTTAAAGTAAAAAATATAAATTTTATTTATTCATAAACCGCGGAAATAAAGGAAAATATAAAGATATGACGAAAGTCATAAACGCCGACTCTTCCACGAAGTCACAAAATGTGTCAAAATAGTACTGAGGGCGTTAACAGACTGACCAAAAGTTGCACTGTTTAGCCGTCTTCCCAGCAAATTTTCTTAGCAGGAAAAATGATTCCGAATAAGAAACAGAGGCGCGACTAAAGCGCGATTAAAAAAAAGAGAAAAAATGAGTGATTCAGTAGGACAGTATTTAAACGAAATTGGAATGGTTCCACTTCTTAATGCACAAGAAGAAAGACAACTTTCCCAAACAATAGAAGCAGGAACCGAAGCTCGTGCTCGTAAAGAGGCAGGAGAAACCGGTCGCGATATTGTTAGAGCGATTCGAGCCGCAGAACAGGCAAAAGATAGATTCATTAGATCAAACCTTCGACTCGTAGTCAGTGTGGCCAGACGTTATCCATTACCTCCAGGTATGGAACTTCTTGATCTAATACAAGAAGGGAACTTAGGGCTTGAACATGCTGTGGATAAATTTGACTGGAGAAAAGGTTTTAAATTTTCTACATATGCAACTTTCTGGATCAGGCAAGCCATCGGCAGAGCTTTAGACCAGAAAGCGAGCCTCGTGAGGCTCCCCGGTGATCGCTCCGCTAGTTTACGTGCAGCACTGAGAGCTGTATCTGGTAATGGAGATGAACTAGATGAGGAACACGCCAGACTCCATCGTTTGACTACCCCTACTTCTCTCGATAGAACGATCGGGGATGATGACAGCAACGAATTGGTAGATTTACTTCCGGATGCCAACCCAGGACCCGAACAGGAAGTAATGGACCGCTCTGAGAGCGAAATGGCGACTCGACTTTTAGATGTGTTAGACAAAAGAGCTCGATACGCAGTTGAACAACGATTTGGACTTGTTGATGGCAGAAAACGAAGCTACAGAGAAGTTGGGGAAGAACTTGGCGTTACAGCAGAAGCAGCTCGCCGTTTGGTTAAAAGGGCTGTAAATACTGTTCGAGACCGTGCCGGTGAGAGCATAAGCGTAGCTTAAAAACGTAATTAAATAATTCGTTTTTTTATTCTTCGTTTATTTCGTAAACTCTATATATGAGTAAAAGTCCGAAGGGTAACAAGGGTCTGGAATGGAAACCAGATTCCTGGAAAAAATTTGAAGCTAGTCAACAGCCGGTATGGCCTGACAATGATTCACTGCAAAAAGTATTAGATGAACTTTCCGAATTACCACCTTTAGTGTTTGCGGGTGAAGCAAGGAATCTCACTCAGCAGCTAGCAGCAGTCTCCCTAGGGGAAGCATTCCTGCTGCAAGCAGGCGACTGTGCGGAATCTTTTGATACCTCTGCAGACTCAATTAGAGACAGACTTCGCGTTATCTTGCAAATGGCAGTAATCCTTACTTATTACACAGGTGTACCCGTTGTGAAAGTGGGTCGTATTGCCGGACAATTTGCGAAACCTAGATCCAGCGATACAGAAACTGTGGACGGCCTAGAACTGCCTTCCTTTCGCGGACACATGGTAAATGACATAAATTTCAATGAAGATTCACGTGCAGCCAATCCTAAACGCCTATTAACTGCCTACAACCGAGCCGCTGCGACACTTAACCTTTTAAGAGCATTTACCAAAGGGGGTTTTGCTGCCCTGTCTAGAGTTCATCAGTGGAACCGTGAATTTGTTGCCGCAAGCCCTGCTGGTCAACGCTACGAAATACTCGCAGATGAAATAGACCGTGCCGTCTCATTCATGCAAGCTTGTGGAATCGATGGAGACAAGTTGTCTGAACTAAGCGAAGTCGACTTTCACACCAGTCACGAGGCTCTTATTCTCGGTTACGAAGAAGCTTTAACTAGACAGGATTCACTTACGGGAGAATGGTACGACTGCTCGGCGCATATGCTCTGGATAGGAGAACGAACTAGAAACCTGGATAGTGCCCATGTCGAATTCTTGAGAGGAGTTAACAATCCAATTGGATGCAAATTAGGACCTGACGCAGACCCCAAGGATGTTTTAACCCTTTGTGAGACTTTAAACCCTGACAAAGTTCCCGGCAGACTTACTTTAATTTCAAGAATGGGCTCTGAAACTGTTTCAGAAAAACTGCCCCCTATTCTTGAAGCTGTGAAGGCATCTGGACATCCTGTTGTTTGGGTTTGTGACCCTATGCACGGAAATACCTTTTCTACTGAAAACGGTCACAAAACTAGAGACTTCGATGACATCCTTAAAGAAATAACTGGTTTCTTCGAAGCGCATAATAAAGTCGGAACATACCCGGGAGGTGTCCATCTAGAACTGACCGGAGATGACGTGACCGAATGTTTAGGTGGAGGTGCTCAACTGGATGCTGGTGACCTTTCAAAACGATACGAAACAATGTGTGACCCAAGGCTAAATGGAACTCAGAGTATCGACATCGCTTTTCGAATTGCCGAATTGTTGCACAATAGTCAGATTTAATTTTCTCTAGACCAACTTTTCTATGAAGGTTTCCAACTGTCGAAGATTTCTGACTTCATAGGCACCATCACAATAGGTTGCGTACTCACCTAGAATTGAATCACCTGTATCCCAATAAGCTCTTGGTTCGGGATTCAACCAGTAGAGTTTCCTTGCTTTGTGATGTGCTTCTTTCAAGATCCATGACTGTGAAGCATGATAATTGTTGCGTGCATCTCCCAAGATGAGAACAGTTGTTTTAGGGCCAATGTCTTTGCCATATTTTTCCCAAAAAACACTAAAAGCATGTCCATAATCGGAATGACCATCAACCCATACGACATCTGCTTCTGTATTCACCCGATGAACAGCCTCTCCTATATCTTCAACACCTTCTAAGAAACGCGTCACTTCATCTAGTCCATCTATGAAAACAAAAGAACGTACTTTTGAAAATTGACTTGAGATTGCATAAAGCAAATGGAGGGTGAATCGAGCGAAAGCCGCAACAGAACCAGAAATGTCTGCCACTACCATTATTTCTGGTTTAGAGGGTCGAGGATATTTGAATTTGGGTTCTGCTGGAACCCCTCCGTAGCTCAAGGAGTGTCTAATAGTTTTACGAAAATCTAAAGGTCCTCGTCTTCCATATTTTCTTCGTCTTGCAAGACGTGCGGCAAGTTTTCTTGTCAGCGGGTATAAGGAACGTCTTAAATTAGCCATTTCTTCCCTAGAAGCGTGCATGAAATCTACATCTTCTGGAAGTGGTTTTCTCAGAGTTCGCGCCATAGCTTCAACACCACGATCTGCTACTAAACTTCGCCTAATCTCTGATTCGATCTGTTTCTTGAGTTCGTCAATTCGGTTTTTATACTCGTCTTGCTCAAGTCTTTCTTCAAGTTGAGTGAGCTCGTTTAAAGCTTGTTCTCTACTTTCATTCATCAAACGGTCCAGCATGGAATCAAGGTCAAGGTTTCTTAAGGTTCGATAAAGATAGTAGGTTCCACCAACGGGTCTTCCGGGTTCCATTCCTGCATATCTAATTACTGATTGACGCGCCAGAAGTCTCAACAAGGCTTGATCACCGTTCAACAATGCACGGAAAAGCATTTCCTGCAGTTCTTCTGGAGAAAGACCTGACATAGCTCCCCCTCCAGATGGCGCTTCTCCTTGCTGATGTTGAGCTTCGCTCAGTTCATCTTCTGTTAAGTTTTCTAATTCATTTTCTTGTATCTCATATTCGGAACCGCGAATTGAAAAATAGACTTCGAAGACAATCTCGAAAGATTTCCAGTGTGAATAATTCTTTACGAGAGTCGCACCTAGTGCATATTTGAATGCATCGCGATCTTCAATTGGTATGTGACTAACCGCCTCCATTGCATCGAGGCTCTCTGTCAGACTAACTGGGAGTCCAGCTAAGCGGAGTTCGACTATAAATCCATTTAATAAGTCCAGAAGTGGGGATTCTTCACCTTCTAAGGACGTTGATCCATTCAACTCGCTAGTTGATGACATTGTTAACCGTCATCTGCAGCTTAGGCTGCACCCTCTTCTTCTGTTTCTTCTATCGAATCCGGATTGTCAGCAAATTCTTTGATCGCTTTTTCTATGTCTGACCTGTATTTCAATAAAACATTTACAGTTTCTGTAGCAACGTCTGCATCAATTTTCTCAATTCCGAGCAAGAGAAGTGTTTTTGCCCAGTCGAGAGTTTCTGACACAGAGGGATGTTTTTTCAAATCAAGCTGTCTTATTGAACGCACTATACGAGCTATTTGGTCAGCAAGATTTTCATCCATTCCGGGAATTTTTGCGTTGATTATCTCACGTTCTCTTTCTAAGTCTGGATAATCGATGTAAAGGTACAAGCATCTCCTTTTTAAAGCTTCAGAGAGTTCACGTGTTCCGTTAGAAGTTAAAAAAACCAAAGGCACTTGGTTGCCTTCAACAGTTCCCAATTCTGGTATCGACACTTGATACTCAGAAAGTATTTCTAGTAATAGAGCCTCAGTTTCAATTTCCACACGATCAACTTCGTCAATTAAAAGTACAACGGGGTCCTCAGCACGGATTGCTTCTAAGAGTGGACGGCTTAGCAGAAAATCTTCTGAGAAAAGATCGTCTTCTATTTCGTTCCAGTCTCGAGTTTCATTTTCAGCTTGGATGCGTAGAAGTTGTTTTTTATAATTCCATTCATAGAGAGCTTTTGATTCGTCAAGACCCTCATAGCATTGCAAGCGAATCAAACGCGCTCCACTCATTTCTGCGACACTTTTAGCAAGCTGGGTTTTTCCTGTTCCTGCTGGCCCTTCAATTAAGACAGGTTTCGCAAGACGATCAGCTAAATAAACGATTCCTGCAATTCCATCATCTGCTAAATAACTAACATCGCTTAAACCTGAACGAACACCAGTTACATCTTCAAATCTGTAATCCACTTGGATGAGCGTATCTTTCAACAAAGCCTCATCCTCAAGGAAAAATATAACTACTAGGAAATAGTTATTTTTATAAAATACTTTGCCTAATCACACTCTAATAAACCCGCGACTAACCTTCTATTAGAAAAGAGGTAAAGAGAATTGGAATCCTCTAACGAATCTTCTGGTATTTCCGGAAATAGTGGAGCAAAAAGAATTGGTGCTGGAATACTACTCTCGCGTTTGGCGGGCTTGTTACGAGAATCTCTACTTCGTTCTGTTCTTGGTCTCGGCCCTGCAGCTGATGCATTTACTGCAGCTTTACGAATCCCCAACCTTCTGCAAAACCTTTTAGGAGAAGGATCCTTATCAAGCTCGTTTATCCCTGTGTATAGCAAACTACTTTCCGAGGGTAAAGAAAAAGAAGCTGGCGATGCTGCTGGTGCTGTTGCAAGCCTTCTAATTGCATTTACAGGTGCATTAACTCTTGTTGGAATACTAATAGCAAGGCCAATAGCAAAAATTTTAACTCCGGGTTTCACCTCAGAAAAACTCGATTTAACAGCTGACTTGATCAAAATAACAACAGCTGGAATTGGTTTTTTAGTGCTTGCGGCTTGGTGCCTCGGCGTTTTAAATAGTCACAGAAAATTCTTTCTCTCTTATGTTGCCCCTGTCATCTGGAATGCTGCACAGATTGTGATTTTGCTCATTGCTATAAACAAAGACTGGGATCCAGCGAGAGCAGCTAAGGCTGCCGCTTGGGGATTATTTCTAGGTGGAATCATTCAACTTTTATTCCAATTTTTTGGTGTTGTTAAATTACGAACCAAAATTCGCTTTTCATTCTCTTGGAAAAATGGACATGTAAGAGAGATAATTAAGCGCTTTAATCCGACAATCCTGGGTAGAGGCGTAGTCCAAATTTCAGCCTACTTCGATCTGGTTTTAGCTTCCTTGCTAGTAACTGGAGCAGTCGCAGCACTAATGTCCGCACAAGTTCTCTACATCCTTCCAATAAGTCTTTTTGCAATGAGCATTGCTGCATCTGAACTACCTGAGATGTCCAGAATTACAGACAATCAACATCTCGGTACCCGTTTAAATCAAGGAATAAAACAAACTTCTTTCTTGATGCTTTTAGCCTCAGTGATCTACGTGACAATCGGGGATCAAATTATCGGTGTCATTTTTCAATGGGGATCTTTTGATAGAGATGACAGCATTGTTGTGGCCGCAACCTTGGCTGCATATTCTCTTGGAATTCCTGCAGTAGGCATTTCGCGCATATATCAAAGCGCTTTATACGCGGATGGAGATACTAAAACTCCTGCTTTCTCCGCAACCTTAAGAGTAATAATCTCTCTAAGCCTCGGATTCCTAATGATGTTCCCCCTAGACAGGCTCTTTATTTCAAATTCAGCTTTAGAAAAGGTACCGGGATCAATTACTGGAACTTGGGGACCATTGAGTGAAAGTCTCAGATCTTTACCCGATAATCCTCATTTGGGGGCTGTGGGACTAGCTATTGGTTCAGCAGTAGCCGCTTGGGTCGAAATGATCTTTTTAGCTAGAAAAACTAATAAGGAAATAACTCAAGGAGTCTCTCCTTACTCTCCTATTGTAAAGCTTTTGCCAGCAACAATTTCAGCGTTAATCGTTTCAATCATTGCTCGATGGCTCTTGTCGGGCAGTAATGAATTTGTAAACTGTTTACTCTGTATACCTGCCGCAACACTTACCTACATCGCCGTCTCTAGCAAAAATGGTGTACGAGAATCTTTAGATTTAGTCGAGGGATTAAAGAGAAGTTATAAAAAATTTTAGATAGTTCTAAGGAAGTATCACCAAATCGTCCGTATGAATTACTTCGTGAGAAACACCTTCTGGTAATTCTGAGGTATTCAATCCAGCATTTGACGTAACATCTTCTGAATTTTGTCGAACTATTCCTTTTGCAAATATTTTCGCTTTTTCATCAATTATTTCAACAGCGTCACCGATTTCAAAATCTCCAATGCTTTTAACCACTCCCGTTGGCAATAAAGAAGCTCTTCCTTCTAAAGCTTTACGTGCACCGTTATCCACCATTATCTGTCCTGCGGAACCTACAGCAAATGCAATCCAAAGTTTCCTTGCGTTTAAGTGTGTGTCTCGCGGGTGCACAACAGTTCCAATTCCATTTACTTCATTACAGGCGTCTTTTAGAATCTCTGCTCTTGAAGCATCAGCGATTACAGTTCTTACCCCTGACCAACTTGCTATCTTTGCAGCTGCCAATTTCGAAGCCATTCCCCCACTTCCTCGATCCGAGCTGCTGTCTCCTGCAAATATCTCCATCTCCTGATCGATCTCAATTATTTCTTCTATTAAAGAAGCTTCGGAATCCATTCTTGGATCAGCTGTAAACAAACCTGAAGTGTCAGTAAGCAAAACCAACAGATCCGCTTCAACTAAATGTGCGACTAACGCAGCAATACGATCATTGTCACCGAAACGGATTTCATCATCAGCTATTGCGTCATTTTCATTGACCACAGGAATTACACCTAAATCTATAAGTTTCGTCAGAGTATTTCGTGCATGCAGGTATTGAGATCGAACGAAAAAGTCTAGAGGAGCCAACAGAACCTGTCCGGCGAGCAATCCATGTTTTGATAGTTCTTCACGATAGGTACCTATAAGGGAACCTTGACCTATAGCAGAAATAGCCTGCAAAGTTGAAGGGTCTTGTGGTCTGTTTGCACCTGTCAAACCCAAGAAAGGAAGTCCGGCAGCAATAGCTCCAGAAGTTACTATTACAACATCATTTCCAGAGCTTTTAATTTCAGCAACTTCTGAGCAGATCTTCGCAACTGAGTCTTGTGAGATCTCGCCGTCTTCATTTGTTATGGACGAAGTCCCTACCTTAACGACTACTGTTTTACTCATCATCGTCATACTCAAATTCTAGTTTTCCTATCTTCACTATTTCGCCTTTTTTTACCTTTGCACGGATTAATGCCCTATCTACACCCATATTTTTAAAGCGATCTTGTAAATAGACCAATGCATCCGGGTTACTCAGATCGTTTAAATTAGCGATTCTTATCAATTCTCTGTCCATGATTTCCCATTGGGTGTCACCAACTCTTTCGACTTTTATCCCTTCAGGTTCGGGCTGATGCAAAATGCGCGTCGGGTTAACAGGTTTATTTGAACGTACTTCTTCTATTAAGCCAGCGATTTCATATAAAACTTCTTTTACCCCAACGCCGGTTATAGAGGAGATTTCTTGACCGTCAAATTTACTATCTTCAAGTGACATGTCTGAACGAGAACCAACAACAAGTCGTGGTCTTGATAACAATTCCGGACGGTATGAGCTTAATTCATTTTCTAGTACTTCTTTTTGCCGCTCAGGTGAAAACTCTGAAGTTTGAGAGAGATCTAAAAGTATCAATAAAATACTCGCTCTTTCAATATGTCTTAAAAATTGATGCCCTAAGCCTTTACCTTGACTTGCTCCTTCTATCAAACCCGGTATATCCGCAACAGTAAATTCCGGTACACCGGGAGTCTGAACAACTCCTAAATTTGGTTCGAGAGTTGTAAATGGATAATCCGCAATTCTGGGCTTTGCTGCTGAAATTTTTGATATGAAAGTACTTTTACCTGAGTTTGGAAATCCCACTAATGCAACATCTGCGAGAAGGCGCAATTCCATCCGTAACCATTTTTCTTCACCTTCTTCGCCTTGCTCTGCGAAAGTTGGAGCCCTTCTTTTATTACTCAGGAAGCGTGCATTTCCTCTTCCTCCTCTTCCACCTCGTGCTGCCAACCACCGGTCTCCATCTTGTGAAAGATCAGCTAAAACCTGATCTCCTTCTAACTCGTATATAGTCGTTCCCTCTGGGACTTTGATTATTAGTTCTTCCGATGATTTCCCATGTCGCTTAGCACCTGAACCATGTGTGCCATTTTTAGCACGTCGATGTGGATGATCTCGAAAGGCTAAGAGGGACGCTACGTTATGGTCAGCTTCAATCCAGATATTTCCGCCGTCTCCGCCATCTCCTCCATCTGGACCACCGCGCGAAACGTGGGCTTCACGTCTGAACGAAACAACTCCCGCACCGCCATCGCCGGCGCAAACATTAATACCGCACTCATCAACAAAACTTGACATTTATATCTCCAAGAAGAGAGTAATGAAAACTTACGGACTATTCAAAAATCTCAAAATATAGAACTATCTATTTTGAGTTGTAGGTGCTAAGACGCTTCGCCTTGAACATCAATCAGCTTGCGACCTCTGCGAAAACCAAACTTAACAACACCGTCTGCTGTAGCAAAAAGAGTATCATCGGCTCCTTTTCCTACATTGTGTCCTGGATGAAACTTTGTTCCTCGTTGACGGATAAGAATACTTCCTGCTTGAACTTTCCCACCATCAAAAACCTTTACTCCTAGTCTTTGTGCGTTCGAATCCCGGCCATTTCGAGTTGACCCACCACCTTTGGTTTTCGACATTGAACTAGCCTTTCTTTATTCCAGTAATTTCTATTTCTGCAAGCTTTTGTCTATGACCCCAACGGCGTCGCTGGTTGCTTTTATTTTTATATGTAAAAGCTTTGATCTTGGGACCTTTAGCGTCTGAAATTATTCGAGCAGTAACTTTTGAGCCACCCAAAGATTCTGGTGTTGCCAAAACACTATCCCCGTCAACGAGCATCACTGGTTTCAATTCGACATCGGAATTTATTTCACCGAGTCGCTCTACTAACAGGCGCTGTCCTTGTTCCACGCGGTACTGTTTTCCACCGGTACTTATTACTGCATACATCGTACTAATGTTAGCCGAATAGAGGCCCGTAAACACCGCCTCTGAGTAATTGCTAGCGGTGTTTACCTCCATCTGAAGCTGCAACAAGTTTTGCATCTAATACAAAACCACGACCTGAGCAATCCTCACACTCATCCGCAAAGGACTCTATTAGTCCCTCACCTATCCGTTTTCTAGTCATCTCCACTAAACCTAATTCGGAAATATCGAATACTTGAGTTCGTGTTTTGTCACGCAATAAAGCTTCCCTGAGAGAATTAGCTACTATTTCACGATTCTTTTCTACCTCCATATCGATGAAATCTATAACTATGATCCCACCTATATCTCGTAACCTTAATTGATGTGCTATTTCTTCAGCTGCTTCAAGGTTGTTAGCTAGTACTGTCTCTTCGAGACTTGAAGAACCTACGTTTTTACCGGTATTCACGTCAACTACCGTTAAGGCTTCCGTGCTTTCAATTATTAATGAACCTCCAGAAGGGAGCCAAACTTTTCTATCAAGACTTTTCATCAGTTGTTCGTGCACATGATGTCTTTCAAATAGTGTGAGTTTCTCTTCACTTCTGTCGTAAAAAGAAACCCTGTCTGCTATTGCTGGTGCGACACTTTCAGCATAATTTTTAACTTTTTCAAAAAGTTCTCGGTCGTCAATTAGAACACCTCGAAAGTCTTTATTTAATTCTTCTCGAATGTAACGAAAAACTAATTCAGGTTCACGATAAAGAAGCGAAGGGACCTTTGCTTTTTTAGCAAATGAATTAATGCTCTCCCACTGTTCAAGTAATCGTGATAGATCCAAGGTGATTTCCTCTTCGGTTACACCTTCTGCTGCTGTTCTAACAATAATTCCATGTTCAGCTGGTTTGATTCTGTCGAGGATGGAACGCAACCTGCGTCTCTCAGAGTCGGGCAGACGTTTTGAAATACCAAAAGTTTTACTTTCAGGTATCAGCACTACAAATCTACCCGCAAGGGAAACCTCTTGACTTAGACGGGCACCTTTATGTGCAATTGGATTTTTCGTTACTTGCGCGATTATTTTCTGATTTACTTTTAGCGCTTCTTCTATTTTAAGCGAAGATGATTGCTCAAGATCCTGCTCATCGAACAACAAATCCCCACGATAGAGAACAGCATTTTTGGGTGTCCCGATATCTACAAAAGCTGCTTCCATACCTGGCAAGACATTTTGCACTTTCCCTAAGTAAACATTTCCGTGAATCTCGCTCCAATCATTCGCTGGATGCGAAACATAGTGTTCTATTAACGATCTTCCCTCTAATACTGCTACTTGTGTTACTCCTTCTGATGCACTAACACACATTAAATAGCGACCTATTGGTTTCCCACGTCGTTCTCTTCCACGACGATGACGCAGAGACCCTTCATCTAGATCTACTGGAGAGTGCCCCCCTATTCCCTCCACATGCTTTCTTTTAGAAGAATCCGAGGATCTTGTATTTTTGCGTTTGCGTTCCCGCTTTTGATTTTTCTGTTGTTGCTTATTACCCGAAGAAATTTTCCCACTCTCCGAAGTCGGCGCAGGTCTACTATCTCCTATTTTTGGTTTGTTGTCTTCTTTATTTTCCGAAGAAAATTTGTCTTCTTTTTTCTTCTTTTCGTTCGACATTAATTTGTTCCCTTCTAGTCACGCCAAAACCTCAGCAGGCGCGGCAGGGTGAAGCTCAATTGATAATGGTTCAATTCTTTGATTTCCCTGCAAAGTTAATTGTTCTTTTCTTAGAACACGTACTGTTCTTAGTTCTGCGTTAATTCTTTTCAATAGATCTGTTGGTCGTAGCACACGTGGCTTAGTACCTAATTCTGTAAGTATTGTAACTCCATCTTCATGCTCTTCAGCGATATCCATAGAGTGCACTTGATATCTAACATCATCGACTTGTATTTTCCCTTTTCTTTCACGCTGAATATTTAAAGAATCACTAGAAAATAGTTCATTTCTAATCTTCTTGAACTCTTCAACGCTTATACCTGAAACTCTTACTTCCCAAACACAGGCATCCACTACTTCCTGCAAGGAATCTTCTGACGTTGAAACCACTCCCACTTTTAAAGCATCCATACCAGTCGGCAAAGCACTATCGATACTTTGCTGAATTGATTCCGGATCGAAATCCTTTAGAAAAAATTCTTCACCTAGGTATATGTCAACATATTCTGCCTCAGATTCAAATCCGGTTGGTAAAGCTAAACCGAATGAAATTCTCGGATGGGGTGAGAAACCCTGAGAATATAGAACAGGGATATTCGCCTTTCGTAAAGTTCTCTCCCATATCCGTGCGACGTCGCGGTGGCCGATAAAACGTATCTTTCCTCGCTTTGTGTAACGGACCCTTAGGCACCTCATTCATTCACTCCCGAAACTTGCAGATCCTTTGCTGTTCCAGTTTGAGAAATTGAAACCGTTATTTCATTACCTTGCTGAGAAACAGCACCTGTCCCTTGACTGCCACCAGCAGGTGGAACTGCTGATGCTACAACATGCTCTATTCCATAGCCTGTGCATGCACCACAGTCATAACAAGGAGTCCAACGGCAATCTTCAAGCCCTTGATTGTTTAATGCATCTCGCCAATCCTGCCAGAGGAAATCCTTATGCAGGCCAGCGGACAAATGATCCCATGGCAAAACTTCATTTTCATCCCTGTGCCTATAAGAAAAATCTTCTATTAGTAAGTCTTCTTCCTCCATTGCATTTTTCCAAAGATCGATATCGAAGTGCTCGCTCCACTCTTGAAAAACACCCCCTTCTTTCCATACTTTTTCCAAAACAGGCGCCAAACGTCTATCACCACGAGACAATATTCCTTCCACAACAGTTGCTCTGCTGTCATGCCATTTGAGTTTTAAGCCTCTAATTTTTTTAGCAGCATCTCTAAGAAGATAGATCTTTCGTAAAAGTTCTTGCTCAGTGTTTTGCCCAAACCATTGAAAAGGTGTGCCGGGCTTAGGAACAAACCCACCTATGGAAACAGTTACAGAAGGACTTTTATGATATTTTCTTCCAACCTCAAGAGTTTTCTCAGCTAGATCAATTATCCCTAGAGTGTCTTCATCTGTTTCTGTTGGAAGTCCTATTAAAAAATAAAGCTTGACTCTTCTCCAGCCTTGTGAATAAGCAGATTCAACTGCAGCAAACAAGTCATCATCACTTATTAATTTATTAATAACTTGCCTTAATCTCCATGTCCCTGCTTCTGGAGCGAAGGTCAACCCAGTTCTACGCGCTTGTTGCATTTGTGAAGCAGTGTCGACTGTAAATGCATCCACACGGAGGCTCGGCAAGGATAATGACACAGGGCTACATGAATCTTGAGTCATAACTTCTGAAATAACATTTTCTATTCCACTGAAATCCGCGCTACTCAAGGAAGTTAAGGAGACTTCGTCATATCCAGTTCTTTTAAGGCCTTTTTCCACCATCGAAACAATTTGCTCTCGAGGTCTTTCCCTCACGGGGCGAGTGATCATTCCTGCCTGACAAAATCTACATCCTCTTGTACAACCGCGAAATATCTCCACGTTTAGCCGGTCGTGTACAACTTCCGTAAGTGGGACTAATTGATTTTTAGGATAAGGCCAAGCCCCCAAATCCGAGATTGTTCTCTTCTCTATTACTGTTGTATTTTTTTCTAGTTTCGGCAATATGGAAACAAGTCTTCCATTCGAAAAAGTGGTTTCATATAGTGAAGGAACATAAACACCAGGTAATCCTCCGAGTTCCTGCAACAACTCGCTTCTATTCAATTCCTTTTCTGGTTTCGATTTCCAATGAGAAAATATTTCGCTTATCTCACCTACCACTTCTTCTCCATCTCCTAGTACAGCGATATCTATAAAGTCCGCAAAAGGCTCCGGGTTATAAGTGCAATGACCACCAGCAATAACAATAGGGTGCTCTGCGTTTCGATCCCTTGAGTAAAGAGGAACGTCGGACAGATCCAAGCATTCCAACAGATTTGTATAAACCAACTCTGCAGAAAGGTTGAAGGCCAAAATGTCAAACTCTCCAGCAGCACGATGAGTGTCGACTGAGAAAAGTGGAATTTTGCGTTTTCTCATCTCATGTGACATATCCACCCAAGGTGCATACGAACGTTCCGCAACTGAATCATCGCGTTCGTTCAAAATTTCATAAAGTATCTGTAAACCTTGATTAGGTAGGCCGATCTCGTATGTATCTGGATAGATGAGAAGCCACGAAGCCTTCTCCGGAGAATGTTCAGGATCAATCGCCCCGTCTTCTCCTCCTATGTACCTTGCAGGCTTCTCTACATCATCTAGAAACTGTTCGAGCTCATTCCATAGCGAACTCATACGATTAATAGTAGCGCTTTGTTTTAAAGATTAATTAGAAGCGACTTAATTTGATCTCTCGTGACGCCGCATATGAACACTTTCAACTAATCCCAACCCAAGAAAAGTCGACACAACAGAAGATCCACCGTAACTAATTAGAGGTAACGGAATTCCTGTAATTGGCATTATTCCAGTTGACATTCCGACACTCTGAAAGGTTTGAAAAAGAATCATGCAAAATATTCCGACAGAAATCAGTAAACCAAAAGTATCTTCAGCTAATCTTCCAATCCTCCAAATCCTGAGGAGTAAAAGTCCTACTAGGGTTAAAACAAAAATACTTCCCAGAAATCCTGTTTCTTCTGCGATCACTGTAAATATGAAATCAGTTTGCTGTTCAGGAACTAGATCTGATTTGTTTTGTGTTCCTTCAAACAACCCACTTCCCGTAATTCCACCATTACCTATTGCAATTTGTGCTTGTTCAAGGTTGTAACTTGCAGCTGTGGATTCATCATCATTAACAAAGACCAGTAATCTTGAAACTTGATAATCCTCAAGGGTTTCCGATTCAAATACAGCTATTACTCCTGTCAATAGAATCAGAAACAGAATCAGTAAATAACGCCCTTGAATACCAGCTGCTACAACCATCCCGGCCGTGATCGCCCCATACACAAGAATCGTCCCTAAATCAGGCTGGGCGAGGATAGCCACAATCGGTAAAGCAGCAGCAATAAGTGTCACTGCTAGTCTTTTCTTACTTATTGTCTCGTCCCCACTAAGTAAGAATGCAAGCACAACTACGATTCCAATTTTGCAGTATTCCGAAGGTTGAAACTGGTAAATTCCCAACTCATACCAACCTTTAGTTCCTTTTTTCTCAACACCTAAAAATAAAACCGAAAAAAGTAATCCAAGTATGACTAAATAAACTAAAGGCGCAAGTCGTTGAAGTCTTTTATGACCGATTGCTGCGACAATTACCATCCCGGCAACTCCTAACAGGAGAAAAGTCGCCTGCTTTTGAACATATAAACTTTCACTTTTCGCTACTATTTCAAAAGGTTTTTTAGTTGCTGAATAAATCATCAACAACCCAACTCCACTTAAAAGTAGGGCAAGTATTGGAATCGAAAAATCAACATGACGTAAAAGTTTGCTTTTTCCGAAATTTGGAGTTCTGATATCAACCATCTCATCTACTCCATACTCGGGGAAATACTTAACTGGTCAGTGGGTGATAAGAGAGATTGAATTACCTGATCACAATTGATTTCGATTCCACGAACTCTAACAGTTCCATCTGGACTCAAAGCAGGTCCGAAAATCTCCGCTTCAGATTCACTGAAACTTTCTAAATTTTTCAATGAGTCACTTTCGCGCCAAATATACCAGTCGATGCATAGTGGCAATGAAGCCGAAACTGCATAACGATTTTCGGTTGTTAGTGCTTCTGGAACCCTGTCTTCTACCACCTTTTGTAAAACTCTGGCACTCATAGGTGCTGCGACAGCACTTCCGAATCCGGCTTCTTCTAGCATCACTACCATTACATGATCTGGATCCTGAGCTGGGGTAATTGCTGCAAATACAGATGAGTCAGCTTTGCCTCTAACCTCAGCTGTTCCGGTTTTTGCGGCTGTTGGGAAGTTTTCTAGTGGGAAAAATGCACCATCTGTAGCTACTGAATTAAACGCCCAATAAGCAGTTCCTTCTATGTCTTCTGTTACACCAACAAGTCCTCTAAGTACTCTATTTCTGAAGTCCAGATCAATTTCAATTTCTTCCTTAACCCTTTTACCAAACTCTTTAAGAATTTCGCCATTTCTATCAAATACAGACGTAACAATATTTGGGGCAAAATTAGTTCCACCATTCGCAAATGTTGCATATGCATTAGCTAGTTGGAGAGGAGTTACAAGCACATCTCCCTGACCGACAGAAATGTTCACATTGTCTCCCGGATACCATCTTCCGGTCGGAAAAATTTCAGGATTTTCTTCGTGTCGTTCTTTTCGTTTCTGAGGAGTTGGGATGTATCCGTCTTGTTCAAAAGGCAATTGAATTCCAGTCTGCATACCGAGTCCATATGAAACTGCCGCCTCTTGGATCGCGTTATCAGGGTGTTTTGGATTTATATAAATAGATTCTCCGATTGTGTAGTAATAAACGTCACTTGAAACAGTAAGGCTTCTAGTTAAATCAACATTTTCATAAGGTTTACTTCCAGCATTTCTGAAAACACACCCGCCTGCTGTCTCCAAATCTGCCGCATCGGCACGGCAACTTTGTAAAAAATATTCACCCGGATCATCTATAGGTTCATCAGCTTCTTTTACCCTTCCGGTCCCAAAGACATCAGCGTGCCATGCGGCATGAGCTGTAAAAACTTTAAAAGTCGAACCGGGCGCATACTCACCTTGAATAGCTCTGTTAAACATTGGTAAATCATTTACTGGATCATTTAATTCTGCCCAGCGAGACAAAGAATAACCTCCGATTGACTCATTGGGGTCGTAGGTAGGAAAAGAGGCCATAGCTTTAATGTCTCCGCTCTTTGGAGACATGATCACACTCGAACCGCCTGGGGCTATAAATGGTAGGGGTTCTTTATTGTCTTCTGAAATTTCGGGAGTTTTCTCTCGAGCTAGATAAATACTCCTTTCAAGCTCACTTTCAAGGAGACTCTGTAGATCTATATCTATTGTCAAATAAACGTCGTTTCCTGCTATTGGAGGTTGAAAAAGATCTACTCTTTCTCGTATCACTCTTCCCCTCCTATCAACCTCAACCACCTTTCTTCCGTTCTGACCTCTAAGGTCATCTTCAAACATCAACTCAATCCCAGACTTACCTATCTGATCTCTTAGGGAATACTCTTTCCCTTCTACCGTTTTTCTGATTGAGAGCTCAGAATTATTAACTGGACCCACCCAACCGAGAACGTGGCTGGCCAGTGACCCATAGAGATAAGAACGGACAGAACGGTCGGCTACTTTTACCCCGGGATAACGATTAGGTCTCTCTCCAAAATAAACGAGTAAATCTTCAGGTACATCTACAGCAATTGGAATGTCATCGTATGGGCCATAGGAAGAATCCTCGAGGATTGCTTCGATGTCTGCAACTTTTATTAGTTTTCCGGAACGGTTTACTTCAATCGCTATTTCAGTCAACATTTCATAAAGTTCCTGAGGGTCCATTTCCGACTCCTCAATTTCTTTAGGATTAAGAGTCACAGATGCGACAATCCTGTTACCAACGAGCAATTTTCCAGAAGAGTCGTAAATCTGCCCTCTCGGAGCTTCAATATTTATGACTCGGGTGATATTTGTTGTAGCAACGTCTTTAGCTTCATCTGATTTCAAAGCCTGCAAATACCAAAGTCTTGCAGTTAATGCAAGAAACATCGACAAAGCTACTACCGCTAATACTCTCATTCGGTAGCGAATTATTTCCTCTCTCAACGAGAACTCCCTGCAAGATGGGTTTCAACGTCCTGTGGCATGCCACTCGACACTGTCCAATTTACAATTCGGCTAAATGGTTTGGAAAAAAAGGTTGTCATAACCCCGGCAATAATTGCTGTTTCCGGCAAGGAGTTTGTATTAAACGTCTTCTCTCCAAAAATATGTCCTACAGCTGCAGTTAAAAGGACACCCGTAGCAACGGCCAGAGCAACTCCAAAAGCTCGGATAATTCGTTTCTCATTTATGAATCTCTCTTCTAAATTGCTTACTGCTACAGCAATTACCGGATAAATAAGAGCATGTATCCCTAAAGGAGATGCAACTACACAATCATTGACTAAACCAGTCCAAAAAGAAACATGAGCCCCACGAATAGGACCCCCGTGATAACCAGACAATATAGAAATCAATAAAAGAAGTTCTACCCCCATGCCATCAATACGCAGTTCAGTAAAAATTGAAGACTGAAGAATTGCTGCGGCGACAAGAAGAGTCAAAACTCTTAACCATGTATTCACTTGCTTTGTTTCTCTCTTGTTTCCAAAATCACATTTAGGAAACTGAGGTTTTCTAACGATGCTGATAAATCGATTTCTATCGAACGCCCATAGTCAGCTTCTTTGTCTGGGTCGTTGACCCTTCCGACGGGAATGTCTTGAGGAAAAATACTTCTTCCACCTGACGTCACCACAACTTCACCGATTGAAACTTCAGCATCGATATTTATTCCTGCATCAAGTATCAAAACACCAACTGAGCCATTTCCATGTGCCAATCCTTCGTCTTGAGAATTGATTAGTCGGACTCCGACTCTGAAATCTGGATGAGTTGCAAGTCTCACTAGAGAAGTTGAACGGTCAACTTCATACAGGTAACCCACGATTCCAGCTTTTGTTATTACACCAGCACCCTCTTCAAGTCCATCATCCGTGCCTTTATTTATCTCAACAACATGACTGTTATAATTTCCACCTGGCACTCCAATTATCCGAGCCACCACAGTTTCCAACTCTAAGTAATCTATATCCACTTCCCCTAACAATCTTTCAAGGAGTTCGCGATCGGCTTCTTCCCTTAGTTCTTCTCCTCTCATTCGCGCTATTTCCACCTGCAAGCGTTCATTTTCATCACTTACTTCTTCGTAATTGAAAATTCCATTCCAGACTGTTTGGAATGGGTCAGTTGCTTTATCAACAACTTTGCGAAATGGGCTGATGACGTCGCGAAAACCTTGTTGGAAATCGTCTACCGGAAGAAAATCTCTAAACTGAGCAGTTAGCAGCGTTAAAGCTGCCGCCATTAACACGAGCAAAACAACCCTCGGCCTGTCACTTGACCTGTTGGGCACGGTTGTTACTCCTGATTACTACCGAAGAAAATGGTTCCGAAACGGTCAATCTCTTCTAATGCTTTTCCAGCTCCTAAAACCACTGAATGTAACGGGTCGGGTGCTATCAGGACCTTCATTCCTATTTCTTCGGTGAGTCTCTCGACAAGTCCAACAAGTAAAGCGCCACCGCCTGTAAGAACTACTCCTCTTTCCATAACATCAGCTGCTAGTTCAGGTGGAGTGGAATCTAGGGTTACTTTAATCGCGTCAATTATCGCCATTAAAGGGAATGCCATTGCCTCGCGAATTTCAGTCGTTGTAAAATTCACTGTTCGAGGCAACCCTGTAGATAGATCACTTGCATTCACTTCGGCTACCAGTTCCCTCTCAAGTGGATAAGCAGAACCAAGTTTCATTTTTATATTTTCTGCCGTTCTAATTCCAACGGCTACACCATGTTCTTGTTTTAGGTGCTGAATTATCGCTTCATCTAATTCGTTTCCGGCTATCCGTATGGATTGATTAGCAACAATGCCTCCCAGCGAAATCATTGCTACTTCCGTGGTGCCTCCGCCTATATCGACGACCATACTGCCGGTTGGTTCAGCAATAGGTAAGCCTGCTCCAATGGCTGCTGCCATAGGTTCTTCAATTATGTAAGCGGGTGATCTTGCTCCAGCATGTTCAGCCGCTTCCTGAACAGCTCTTCTTTCAACTCCTGTAACTCCTGACGGGACACAAATAACCATCCTCGGTTTTGCCCACCTTCGACTATGGACTTGCTGGATAAAATATCGGAGCATCTTTTCGCATACATCAAAGTCAGCGATTACTCCATCTTCAAGTGGTCGGATTGCCTGTATGTGCCCTGGAGTGCGACCTATCATTCTCTTAGCGTCAGCTCCTACGGATAAAACTGTCCCGTCACGAATATCTATTGCCACTACAGAAGGATGATCCAAAACGATTCCATCACCCCGTAGATAAACAAGTGTGTTTGCTGTGCCCAAATCGACCGCTATATCACGGCCGCCAAAAAAGGTGCTGCTGCTTACCTGTTCGATCTGAGCATTCATTGCCATTTACTTTCTGATTTTTTGGCTTTTAAGAGTATTAAAATTATGTTTTCAATATTTACAGTTAAGTACATAACTTTCACTAGACGTTAGCCGAAGTAAAACGTTTTTACCACTCTGAGCGCATCTGTAACCACACAGAGCGTGATTTATAGTTCTGGGAAAAAGATAGAAATCTCACGTTTCGCAGATTCTTCAGAATCTGAACCGTGTATTAGGTTTTCAGGCATCTCGGTACCTAGATCACCCCTTATAGTTCCTGCTTCCGCCTGTGCAGGATCTGTGGCCCCCATCAACTGTCGAGCAACAGCAAATGTTTCTCCTTCGCCTTCCAAGACCATAAGCATCGCAGGTGACCTGGACATGAAAGTCACCAGGTCATCATAAAACGGTTTCCCTACGTGTTCTTCATAATGCTGTGAAAGAAGTTCGGGATTCAATTTTCTTAATTCCGCAGCGATGATAGTTAAGTTCGCTTCCTCGAGACGACGGATTATCTCACCGACAAGTTTTCTCTCTACAGCATCTGGTTTGCACATTACAAAAGTTCTACTCATGAGAACATGCTATGACCTGGAGAGAAACTTAATTGCAGTCTCTTCAAATTTCAGACGTTGTGTGTTGAAAATCTTCAACAGCGCGTCGAACTTCGGAAATATTGTAAAAAGAACCTGCAGCAACTATGAGGTCTTCTTCATCGCCTATTCTCAACGCCTTCAAAGTCGCTTCATACGGGTTCTCTGCTCTCTCCACTTCCAATCCAAGTCTCATCGCAACTTTTTCTAATTCGTTGGGGTTAATTGCCCTTGGAGAAGGTGCAGCACAAACGATTACAAGTTCAGGTGAAATAGTTTTAAGCTCTGTAAATATTTCCTCAGGAGAATGAGGTTCCAGTGTTCCCAGAATTAGGATTCTTCGACTCTCTGGGAAAACGTCGTTAATGGTCTCTGCGAGATGGTTTGCTGAATCCTTATTGTGCGCTCCGTCTACTAGAATTACGGGTCGGCGCGAAAGGATTTCTAAGCGACCTGGAATTACCAGTTCACCAAAAGCGCTTTCAACGACTTCTTCTGGGATTGGGCCTTCTAGAAAGACTTCAGCAGTCGCTAATGACAGTGCAGCATTTTCTGCTTGACGGTTTCCATATAGGGGTAGAAAAATTTCCTCATACTGGCCAAAAATCCCTTTTACATTTATCACTTGCCCTCCAACAGCAGGAAGAGAGTCTTCAACTGAAAAGTCTTTCCCGTATTGGAATATGGGATCTGGGTTTTCTACTTCAAACAAATCAAAGACATCTTCCTCGGGGTTACCTAGTAATAAAGGTTTACCCTTAACAATTATCCCAGCTTTCTCCGCTGCTATTGACCTTCTCCAACCTTCCGATCCGTCGGTGTGGTCTTTTCCTATGTTTGTTATGACAGCTACTTCTCCTTCAAGGACATTAGTTGCGTCAAAGCGTCCAAGTATTCCAACCTCGACAACAGCTGCGTCAACGCCCTCATTGCTGAATAGTAGAATTGCAGCTGCAGTCAGCAGTTCAAAATAGCTAGGTTCCAATTCATGGCTTTCCACATATTGAGAAACGTCAAAAATTATTTCCGAGAATATCTCTTCAGTGATCTGAGAACCCGCAAGAGTGAAACGCTCTCTAATTGTGTCAACATGCGGACTCATGTAGGACCCGACTCTTAATCCTTTTGAAGAAAGTAGAGATTCAGTCATACTCACAACGGAACCTTTTCCATTTGTTCCAGTTACGTGAATGGTTCGCAAATCTTTATGGGGTTCACCCATGCATTCAACCAGTTCTGACATTGCAGCCAAGCTCAATCCGTGAATACGCCCTGCAGTTGCTTCTCTGTTTATAAAACGATCTAAGTACTGCAGAGCTTCCCTAAAATTCATACCTCTTTAGGATATTGCTAGTGAACTTAAGAAGCGGCGCGATCTGTCTGTTCTTCATCTCTTGGTTCAATTTTTGGGAGCTCTCGTTGAATAACTGTTTCATCATCTACAACTACACGCCCTGCGGTTTTGTCGCCAGGCAATTCATACATGGGGTCTAGCAAAACTTCTTCAAGTATTGCCCTCAAACCTCGAGCTCCTGTTCCTCTCTCAAGAGCCTGTTCAGAAATAGCGTTCAGAGCCCCTTCAGTTACCTCAAGTTCAATGTCTTCGAACTCAAAAATTTTCTCATACTGTTTTATTAGAGCATTTCTAGGTTCGGTCAATATCTTTTTCAAGGCTTCCACATCAAGTTGTGAAACTGTGGCCACTACTGGAAGTCGTCCAATAAATTCAGGTATCAAACCGAACTTGACTAAATCCTCAGGTAAGACTCCTGAAAAAAGTGTTCCTAAATCTTTCTCTTGAGCGGAACGTATATCCGCACCGAAACCAACACCAGCACCTCCAAGACGTGCTTCTATCGTTTCTTCAAGTCCAGCAAAAGCACCACCACAAATAAACAAAATGTTTGTTGTGTCGATCTGTAGAAACTCTTGATGAGGGTGTTTTCTTCCACCTTGTGGTGGAACGGCAGCTTTCGTGCCTTCTAAAATCTTCAATAGAGCCTGTTGAACACCTTCACCTGAAACATCTCTTGTTATTGAAGGGTTTTCGCTCTTTCTGGCTACTTTGTCAACCTCGTCTATATAGATTATTCCTGTTTCAGCTTTTTTAATATCATAGTCGGCGGCTTGAATGAGTTTGAGGAGAATGTTTTCTACGTCTTCGCCTACGTAGCCAGCTTCGGTCAGGGCTGTAGCATCTGCAATAGCAAATGGAACATTTAGCATTCTTGCGAGTGTTTGCGCCATCAAGGTTTTACCACACCCAGTCGGTCCTATGAGAAGAATGTTCGATTTCGAAACCTCAACATCTTCAACTGAAAGGCTTGCAGTTTTTATTCTCTTGTAATGGTTGTATACAGCTACAGAAAGAATTTTCTTAGCCTTTGATTGACCAACAATGTATTCATCAAGAAAAGAAAAGATTTCACGAGGCTTAGGCAACTCCGTCAGTGTGAACTCCGAAGTTTCGGAAAGTTCTTCTTCGATTATCTCATTGCAAAGATCTATACACTCATCGCATATATAAACTCCAGGTCCAGCAATTAATTTCTTTACCTGCTTTTGTGTTTTGCCACAAAATGAACACTTAAGGAGTTCTCCGCCTTCTCCAAACTTGGCCACTTTAAATCGCCCTTTCCTGCATTCTCTTAACTGCTATCACGATCAGGTAACTGCCGAAATAGCTCCGCTGTTATCCGCAAAATTTCTTGAATCGATTACTTCATCAATTATTCCATACTCCACCGCTTCGGATGCAGTCATTACAAAATCGCGATCGGTATCATCGTGGATTTTTTCTGCCGACTGTCCTGTGTGTTTGGCTAAAATTTCCTCCAACTGGGTTTTCAATCTTTGGATTTCTCTTGACGCTAGTTCTATATCTGACACCTGTCCTTCAGCACCGGCATAAGGTTGATGGATAAGAACGCGAGCGTGAGGAAGAGCTAATCTCTTTCCTTTAGATCCGGCTGCAAGTAGTACCGCAGCTGCAGAAGCAGCCTGACCGAAACATATTGTTGTTATGTCAGGTTTTATGTACTGCATGGTGTCATAAATAGCGAAGAGGGCGTTTATGTCACCTCCAGGGGAATTTATATAGAGACTTATATCACGGTCAGGGTTTTCTGACTCTAGGTGTAAAAGTTGCGCAGAAACCAAATTTGCTACCGCGTCATCTATGGGTGTGCCTAGAAAAATGATGTTCTCTTTCAGAAGACGTGAATAGAGATCAAAAGCCCTTTCCCCTCGATTTGTCTGTTCAACAACCGTTGGAACTAGATAATTACTGATACTTAAGTCAGCAAGAGTCATAATTCATCATCTCCGTCATTGTTTTCTTGGTCGACGATTTGATCATCCATCAAATCATCTTCGCTCAGATCGTCCGCACTTACACCATCATTTTCGCTTATTTTTGGGGTAATGTCAGGGATATCCGGTTCTTTAACCTCCAAAATTGCTGAATCCACTTGATTTCCATCCTCATCTAGAAGTTTTACTCGATCAAAAATCCATTGTAAAGCGGCTTCTTTTGCTATATCTGCACGAACATCAATTAGTCTTCCTGACTGTTTCAAAGCATCATGAAGTTCTTCTGCCTTCATCTGCATTTGTGTAGCCATATTTCCTAAGTAGTTCTCGAAAGCTTCTTCCTCTTCATCTAAATATTCAACATGAGCAACCGCTCGTAGACCTAAATCGATACGAGCTGAGACTTCTGCAGTCTCACGAAAGTCTTCTCTTATTGCTTCGATTTCTCCACCGGTTACTTCCAGATATTTGTCCAGTTCAAGACCTTGCGAATTAAGTCTCATTTCTAAGTCCCTGATTCTCCGATCTATCTCTGTTTCTATTAATTCTTCCGGAAGTTCAATATCTACTAGATCACCTATTTCTTTCGCTATGAGATCACGAGCTAGCATTCCAACCTGTTCAGATTTTGTTTCATTCATTCGATGTCTGAGATCTACTAGCAGTTCGTCCGCTGTTTCGAATTCGGACACTTGAGAAGCGAACTCATTGTCAACTTCGGGCAAAATGCGGATCTGCACTTGTCCTACCTTTATGGCTATAGAAAATGAACTGTCTTCTTCTGTGGGATGTTTTGCCTCAAACTCGAGTTGATCTCCTTCTGAGCTGCCAGTTAGATACTCATCAACTTCAGGTAAAACCGTTCCGCTGCCGACTTCGTAAAGATATTCAGTTGCACTAAGGCCAGGCACGGCTTCACCATCTTGTGTTCCCTCTATATCAATTGTGACAAGGTCACCTTCTTCAGCGGGTTTTTCAGCCTCTTCAAGTGTTGCTAAATGTTTTCTCATTGAATCCAGCTGTGTTTGAAATTCTTCTTCCGTTACTTCTGGTGAAGGAACCTCAACTTCCAGTGATCCATGTCCACTTATCGAAGGTTTGGGCCGAATCGGGATAGTTGCGTCGAACGTAACGGAACCATGACTTATATCACTCGTGATTTCAATCTCTGGAGGACCAATAGCATCCACTTCGTTCTCAATCAGAGCTCTGCCATAGTAGGTGGGCAATGAATGCTCAAGGGCGTCTTGCCTTCCAGCGGCCGGTCCGAGCCGGGCTTCAATTACCTTCCGGGGAATTTTGCCTGGTCGAAAGCCAGGTAGTTTTATATTTTTCGAAATTCGCTTTAAAGCTTCGTCAACTTCACGGTCGAATTCTTCGTCTTCTATTACGACACTTAGTTTAATTTTGTCGTCATCTTGAGTTGTAATTTTTGAATCCACAGACATGGGAGTGTATCGCCACACTTAGTTCTCTAAACATCATGATTCTCTCTTATTTACACCTCAGAACAAACTCTGACCGCTACCATCGATACTGACTGCGGGTGTAGTTCAATGGTAGAACCTGAGGTTTCCAACCTCATGATCGGAGTTCGATTCTCCGTACCCGCTCAAAACCACAGGTCAGAGCGTTAAAGACAAGCTGTGACAACTAATTAACTCTCAATGTTAAAAAAATTTTGTTTTTTTCACTCGCATCGCTCTAACATCACATTGTGTTAATTGCTCAAATATCTGACATTCACATACGTGACCATCTAGGAATGTTCGGCGGACTCGTAGACACCTCAAAAACTTTAGAAAAAGCAATCCAGCTTTTAAACGCTCTTGACCCTCAACCAGACGTCGTTCTGGCAACAGGTGATTTAACTGATGATGGAACCAAAGAACAGTACTCTCAGTTTCTTGAAATCATTTCCGCTCTAAATGCTCCTCTCTTACCACTTCCCGGTAACCATGATGATTACTCGGAATTTCTTAACGCTTTTTCCTCGACACTCCCTGATGAGATACCAGAAAAGCACTGCAGTTACGTAATCGATAATTTTCCTGTGAGGCTGATCGCTTTAGACACTTCTCTTCCTGGACAACATGACGCTCTTTTCAGCGAGGACCATGAACTCTGGCTCTCCAGGGTTCTTTCACAAGAGAAGGAGAAACCGACGCTTCTTTTTACCCATTTCCCACCATTCGAAACAGGTATTAATTTTATGGACCTTTCAGGTTTGAAATCTGCTGACCGTCTCGAAAAAATAATTCGAAACAACCCTCAAGTTAAGTTGGTAGTTGCAGGCCATGTCCACCGACCTATTCAGACATCTTTCGCTTCCACATTGATCTCAGTATGTCCTTCAACAGGCAATCAGTTGAAACTTGATTTAAATCCTAAAAACGGCTCTGCTGTGGATGAACCTCCAGGCTTTCAACTTCACTTATGGAAAAATGACCGTTTCGTAACTCATACCGGAATTATCTGGGATGGAAAAGAGTTAGACATGTCTCAGTACGTCGCATATGTGAACGAGAAAATTTCGAAAAACGAAGGCATTATAAAAGACTGAAATATCGCCTTTCAGGGGCAACTTATTTGTAGAGTCAATACCTATGTCTGAAATTCAAATCACTGAGCACCCGCGCCGAGATCAGGTTTTCACACCGGAAGCAACAGAATTTATTACAAACCTAGTTAGAGAATTTCGTGACGAGCGGAACGAACTGCTTGATGCTCGAAAGGTGAGACAAAAAGATTTTGAATCTGGTGTAAGACCGGACTTCTTAGAAGAGACTAAAACAGTTCGCGAGGGAGATTGGAAAGTGTCCCCTCCACCTGAAGACATTGCTGATCGTCGAGTTGAAATCACAGGTCCCACAGAACGCAAAATGATGATAAATGCACTTAATTCAGGTGCAAAGGTGTTTATGGCTGACTGCGAAGACTCCTCAACCCCAACTTGGAACAACGTTCTAGAAGGTCAAATAAATATACGCGATGCTTTTCGCCGTGAGCTTGCTCTCGAAACAGAAGACAAGAAATACCGACTAAACGATGAAATAGCAACACTGTTCATAAGACCCAGAGGATGGCACCTGTCAGAAAAAAACGTTGTAATAGATGGACAACCAGCACCCGCCAGCTTGATTGATTTTGGGCTCGTAATATTCCATAACGCACAAAATTCAATTCAACGTGGCACGGGACCATATTTCTATCTACCTAAACTTGAAAGTCACAAAGAAGCACGTCTTTGGAACAAAGTGTTTTGCTTCGCTCAGGAAACTCTAGGAATACCTCATGGATCTACTAGAGCAACCGTACTCATCGAAACAATTCTCGCAGCATTTGAGATGGATGAAATACTCTATGAACTTAAAGACCATTCCGCGGGTCTGAACGCTGGAAGATGGGATTACATTTTCAGCGTTGCTAAAAAATTCTCCTTGGACTCAACTTTCGTTTTACCTGACCGTTCCGATGTCACTATGACAGTTCCTTTCATGCGTGCTTACACAGAACTCATGGTTTCCACATGCCACAAAAGAGGTGCACATGCAATTGGTGGCATGAGCGCATTTATACCAAACCGCAGAGACCCCGAAGTTACAGAAGAGGCCCTTAAAAAAGTTTCAGCAGATAAAAGCCGTGAAGCTGCAGATGGATGTGACGGAACATGGGTTGCTCACCCTGACCTAGTGGAAATCGCAGTTGAAGAGTTTAATAAAGTTCTCCAAGATAAACCCAACCAAATCGATCGACTGAGAGATGATGTTTCAGTATCTGCTGAAGACCTACTGTCAATAGATCAAACAGGCGGAGCAATAACCATGGAAGGGTTAAGAATCAACGTGGATATAGGTTTACGTTATATTGCCTCTTGGTTAGCTGGCACCGGTGCAGCTGCAATCAACAATCTTATGGAAGACGCAGCCACTGCCGAAATTAGTAGAGCACAAGTATGGCAATGGGTTCGCCACGGAAAAGAACTAGATAATGGTGAGACTGTGACTACTGACCTAGTTAAAAACATTATCGAACAAGAATTAACTGCTATAGAAGAAGACATGGGAACAGAACAATTCAACGCTTTTCCTTTTGATCAAGCAAAAAAAGTTTTTGAGGAAGTAGCTTTAGCGGATGAATTTGTAGATTTCTTAACCTTGCCGGCTTACGAAATTATCGATTAACAGCCGCCAGATTATTAACCAGAAAGGCAAAAATGAAAGAAAGTTTCAAGAAGCAGGTAGAAGATCTTGAACAAGATTGGGCGAACAACGAACGCTGGAATGGGATCAAACGAGATTATTCAGCAGAGGACGTAGTTCGACTACGAGGATCGATACTCCCCCAGTACTCTTTAGCAGAACATGGAGCAAAATTACTCTGGGAGAGGCTCCACGACATGGATTATGTGCATGCCCTGGGAGCTTTAACTGGTGGGCAAGCAATCCAGTACGTTAAAGCTGGCCTTCCTGCAATCTATCTATCTGGTTGGCAGGTAGCCGGCGATGCTAATTTGTCTGGCGAAATTTACCCTGACCAGAGTTTGTATCCCGTAAATTCTGTTCCTTCAGTTGTTGAGCGGATCAACAATGCGCTTAGACGCGCAGACCAAATTGAATGGACTGAAAACAATGGTGAGGCGACTCGAGAGTGGATGGCCCCAATTGTCGCTGATGCTGAAGCTGGTTTCGGTGGAGCTTTAAACGTATTTGAGCTGACTAAAAGCATGATCGAGGCTGGTGCTGCCGGAGTCCACTTAGAAGATCAACTTTCATCTGAAAAGAAATGCGGGCACATGGGTGGCAAAGTTCTAATACCTACCCAACAGCACGTGCGAACTCTCACAGCTTCACGTTTAGCTGCCGATGTAATGGGTGTTCCCACAGTTTTAATAGCCAGAACTGACGCTTTAGGTGCCAACCTAATAACCAGTGATATTGACGATAGGGACAAAGAGTTCCTTACCGGTGAGAGAACTCCAGAAGGTTTTTACGCCACAGAACCTGGAATGGCCACTCCGATTATGAGAGGTTTGGCTTACGCTCCTTACGCTGACTTAATCTGGTGTGAAACAAGCACACCAGATCTGGACGAAGCCAAAATTTTCGCTGAAGGAATCCATGCAGAGTTTCCAGACAAAATGTTGGCATACAACTGTTCACCTTCATTCAATTGGAGGTCACATCTAGACGATGAAACAATCGCTAAATTCCAAAAAGAACTTGGCGCTATGGGCTATAAATTCATCTTTATTACTCTTGCGGGATGGCATGCATTGAACGCTTCAGCTTTCGATCTCGCTGTCGGATATACAGATAGCGATATGAGCGCTTATGTGGATCTGCAGGATCGCGAGTTTGAAATGGAATCTGACGGATATTCTGCTACACGCCACCAACGTGAAGTAGGAGCAGGTTATTTCGACGATGTCTCAACGGTTATAACAGGCGGGTCAGGTTCAACTCTGGCACTGTCAGGTTCAACAGAAGAAGAACAATTCTGATCAAAAGTGGCACGAATGCAAAACCTGAACTAAATAAATAAAGTATGAAATTGTCTTCGAAAGTATTTTCTCGCTACTTCCTAACGACTCTTTCTATTATCTTTTCCATTTCACTAGTAGGTACTCTTTCTGCTGGCGGTTCGACTTCCTCCTTGGGAGCAATAGTCGAAAATGGTGTAATTTTTCCAATTATTGAAGATACGGAGTTGGGAAAAATAGTTACAACTCCCTGTAATACAGAAATTATTCATAACGGTGGGGAGTTTTTAGAAACAGTTGATGTGCTACTTGATCCAGGTCACGGAGGTCCAGAAACTGGTTCTGTGGGAGCCAATGGACTTGTTGAAAGGGACCTGAATCTAATAGTCGCACTTCTAGTTGAAAAAGAACTTTTGTCTTTAGGCTACACAGTTGCCCTAACTCGTAGAACTGATCTTCATATGCCTATCCGTCAAAGAACAGCGATTGCTAACTCTCTTTCACCTAAAGCGTTTGTTTCAATTCACCACAATGGAGGCGCTCAAAGAAGATCAGACGTTCCCGGTACGGAAACCTTTCATCAAATAAACAGTTCTGAATCGAAACGTTTAGCCGGATTGTTATTCGAAGAAATTTTCGAATCTTTCAATAATTTTTGGGTTCCATGGGTTAATACTGTTCATAATGGAGCATCTTCAAGGCTTTCTGAACCAGGCCGTGATGCTTACGGCATACTTCGTAATACTCCCAATGTTCCTACTGCTATAGCTGAAGCTGCGTACCTTTCGAATCCCCCTGAAGCTCAAGTTCTGATTATGCCTGAAGTTCAACAAGTTGAAGCTGAAGCTATAGCAAGAGCGATACATCGTTTTATTTCAACCACAGATCCCGGTTCAGGCTTCAAACCTTCTTTTATCGACGGAGTCATGACAGGAACAGGAAGCGCTAGAGGCTGTATAGATTCAAAACATGGAGAAGATTTAAGAATAACTGTTGCTTACAGTAATGAAGAGTTTGAATCATTAATTTCTGCGGCGAAAAAAGCTGGTATGAGTATTGAAGAATTGCAATTGTTCGGCGTGCATGCTCTAGATCTTTTCTTACAACTTGATTCAGATGTCACATCATCAGAAGAAAAGATTTCACCCCCTACCGTTTCTGGTTCCAATGTTTCGAACGTCAGCTGGCCTGCTGAAAGTCAGCCAGCACTTGTGAGAGTTGCTAGAGCATATGGTTTTAGTTTTTCAGAAGTTCAGAAACTTGGAGCTACTTTGATGGTTTTTCTAACCAGTTTGGAGTGAATAACCGCTAGTTAATCTCTGGAGGTTTTCGGTCTGCTTTTAATTTTGATCGGTGTTTTTTTACTTGAAGTCTTTTTTCGTTAGAGCTTCGACTTGGTTTCGTCAGTTTTCTTTTTTTCTCGGTCTGGATAGCTTCAACAAGCATTTTTTCCATTCTATGTATCGCTTTTTTCCTATTTCTGTTTTGTGAACGAGTTGAATCTTCAACAACTCTCAAAGATTCACCAAGTTTTGCTATAAGAAGACTTTTTGTGTGGTCATCAATTTCAGTTAAACCGATTATGGCTAGTTCAGCCTCTACGCGTGTGTTTGATTTGTTAGCGTGTTGACCTCCGGGGCCACCTGAAGGATTGAAACTCCAAACGATCTCTGAAACTGGTATACGGAGGCCCGGTTTCATGAAGAGGTAATTGTCTTTCCCAAATGACATACTTCCAGATTAGAAGTTCTCTGAAGGTCATGGAGGGATCCGGCGCTTAGCACCCCCGGCAGGATTCGAACCTGCGGCCAGCGGAATAGAAGTCCGCTGCTCTGTCCGGACTGAGCTACGGGGGCTAAATCATTTCTTGTGTTTAAAGGTTATCGTCACCTTGAAGGGTGCTGAGGTAGTTTTGTTTTGATCTCTTATTTTTTTCTTAGACGCTCCGGAGATACATCTGCGTAGTTTAAACCTGTTTCGTTGAAATGTTCAGACGGTTTTCCCTCTGTTATCAAATCTGATAATAGTCTTCCAGCTCCAGGGGATGTCATGATTCCTGTTCCTCCCTGTCCCACAAACCAATAAAATGAACTCTCATCAGGGTCAACTCCTATGACCATTGATCGGTCTGGAGCGAAAGTTCGTAAACCAGTCCAAGCTGTTTGAACACTACGGATATCTAAGGTCGTTGCTTTATTAATACGCTCTATTGCAAGTGCAACATCGGCTTCATCATGTTTTGCATCGCAAGGTTCCGAAGGGTTTTCTTCAGCTAAAGAGCAGAGAAACTGGAGGCCATCTGGTTTGCAATAAAAACGTAAATCTATGTCAGCTATCATCGCCCATTTCTGCATGTCAGGCTCGTTACTGTTTACTGTGAATGCTGTTCTTCTTTTCGGTTGTAAACCAACAGGTTTAACTCCGGCCCGTGAAGCAACTTGATCACCCCAAGCTCCGGCTGCATTGATGATTAGATCAACAGGAATTTCTCCTGTTTTTGTTTCAAGGATCCAGGAATCTCCACTTCGTCTTGCTGAATCAACTCGTGTTGAAACCATAATTTGGCCTCCGTTTTTTCGAAAATGATTCAAATAAGCCTGATGTAAACAATGGACGTCTATATCTCCTGCTCCTTCGTCTACGACAAAACGATCTAAACCTTCTTCACGAAGTGCCGGAAACCTTTTTTTCGCTTCGGATTTGCTGATTTCTTTAGTAGGTACCCTCCCGGAACTGTTTTCCTCTAAAAAACGATCTACCGATGAGCTCTGTTCAACAGTTGCTATGTGCATGACATCTCGCGGTATTACGAAAATATTTTCTGTTAAACCTTCAGGTGGGTTCAAAAGGAAATCAACACTTGCTTTAGCAATGCTTCTAGTTGATTCAACTCCATCATTTTCGAGAAGCAGAGCAGCTGAACGTCCTGTTGTGTGGTGTCCCATTTGATCTTCTGCTTCTAGAAGAATGATTTCAAGACTGGCATCGGCTTTTAACAAATGATACGCAGCGGTGGCGCCTGCTATTCCCCCACCGATAACACCTACACGTTTTCGCAAATTTCCGGTCCTTTACCTAGGAGGAACATCTTCTCACAAAATTCATCTAAAAAAATAGGCGGTTGAAGGCTTTTCGTGGCGTATCATGGCCTCACTTGGTGACCGTAGCTCAGCTAGGTTAGAGCACCTGTTTGTGGTACAGGATGTCGGGGGTTCAAATCCCCTCGGTCACCCCAACATATTTAAATAACTGTGTTTGAATAAACGGTCTTTAGTAAGATCGTTATCTATGCGCCTCTAGCTCAATTGGCAGAGCATTTGACTCTTAATCAACAGGTTCCGGGTTCAAGTCCCGGGGGGCGTACTCTTAAAGCCAGAACGGAAAAACCCAGAAGTCTCATGTCCCGGCGCAACATCCGCCGACACAGGAACATGACAGAGACATGGGAACTACACAGAACACCGCCGCCATCTACGTCAGGCGCTCCGCCTTCG
>Ga0208894_1000252_pt1 | contig 45464 bp, 44 predicted proteins | sample ETNtaG_12_FD_185752 | JGI IMG/M metagenome (GOLD analysis project Ga0208894, IMG submission 185752) | Marine microbial and viral communities from oxygen minimum zone, Eastern Pacific Ocean - ETNP201306SV49 (SPAdes) (version 2) | ecosystem: Environmental > Aquatic > Marine > Oceanic ...
TTCCAATCATATTGAAAATCATATCTTTCATGGTCATCATCAAGATCTAGGGGTGCAAATCCAACCGCTAGTACGGCAACTACGCAGTAAACCGAAAGAGCAACTCCAAGGATTTTTTTGGTACCATATTTGGAAGCCAGACGGCCACCTATTACCGACATCGGGATAGCGGTGATATTGACCATTAGTAATAGTACGAAATTCATAGCCGGATTAATTCTTAGAACCGAATCCGCAAAGGCTGAGGCCATTGCTCCAATGGTATTGATGCCATCATAGAATAGAAGATATCCAATTAAGTAAGTTACCAATACTTTGTACTTCTTTATTTCCATGAATGTTTTACCAACTTCTCTGAATCCGTCAATCATTGCTTCAGTCAAAGATTCGTACTCAGTGGGATTGGGAATTTCAGGCTCAGGTGTATTTTTGAAAATTGGCATTCCAAAACCCAACCACCATAGTGCACTGGTGATGAAGATGAAGCTAAGTACCGGAGGGCTCCAACTTGTGGAAAGTCCAAAGAAACCAGTCGTCCCGACGACTAAGTGTACGATTAGTAGTAGTGAGCCTCCAGCATATCCATAGGCAAATCCCCAACTAGAAACATGATCCATTAATCGTTTATCTGCAAGATAGGGCATGAAAGCGTAGTAGATTACATTCCCTCCTGCGAATCCAATATTTCCAATGACTAAACAGATTGCTAGGAATTTCCACGATGAATCCTCTCCCATGAAAGGCGAGAGCCCCATTAATGCAGTAAATACAATACCAATAATCGTGTAAATCCACAAAATTTTCTTCTTTATCGGCATTCGATCTGCTACAGCGCCAAGAAACGGACTACTAATTGCAACAAACCAACTAGATATTGCTAGCACAATAGCATAGAATCCATCACCGGTAACTTCCCATCCAGCATACTCCTTCCCACCCCCTGTGGATAGATTGAACATACTGGATAGCAAAGTAGGGACTACTACGGTAAGAACAGTGAGTGCAAAGGCTTGATTGGCCCAGTCGTACCAGTACCAACTCTTCAGAGATTTTTTATCATCCTCACTCATTTTGTCGAGTAAATTATCGACCATTTCTGATTTCGAATTCCCCCTCTCCGAAACAGATTCCATACCACTTACGATGCAAGCAGGCAAATTAGGTTGACCTATTGGACCCGTCAGAATCAAGTCAGGGGTCAGAGCCGATAAATCATGGGAGATGCCTGTGGTATGATGGGGGACGGCTCAAAGGCAGTCAAAATCCATCACCTCGTAAAGGCTAGAGAGAATACTCCTGAATCAATCCAAAGACGTGAATCTTGGGATGCATCAAAACCCGCTACTGTTTACATTACTCCTGAGCGGATGCCAGATGGAACTCATTGTAAGGCGGCCACTGTAATTCTAAGGACACGTGGCTGTGCTTGGTGGTGGAAATCTGGTTGTACATTTTGCGGATACTTCAACGATGTAAGAGATGACGTTAGTGCTGAAGATATGTTTGAACAATGGGAAGATGCAAAACGGCAGACCAACGATTTCGAAGGATGTTCTATGGTCAAGGTTTACACATCGGGTACTTTTTTTGAAGACCAAGAAAATCCTGTCGAATGGCAGGAACATGTTCTGCGTGAAACACATGAGATGGGACTTCATCTTGTAATCGAAGCCCAAGCTCATTTGTGCAAGCCAGAGAAATTGGCATGGCTTTCAAGCCTTCAACCAGATTGTACCGTTGCCATTGGATTAGAGGCATATGACGACGCAGTATTGCGTTTTCATGTCAACAAGGGTTTCTCAACTAAGACTTGGAGAAAATCAGTTGAGGATTTACGAGCAAATGGTCTTCGAGTCAAAACTTATCTAATTTTCAAGCCACCATTCATGTCTGAGGGGGATGCTCTTGAACATACGTCCAAGTGGCTTGTCGATGTAGCACCAATGTCAGATGAAGTTTCGATTAATCCAATGAATATTCAGAATCGAACAATCGTAGATCGCCTATTTCGTAATCGTGAATATCGACCTCCATGGTTGTGGTCTCTGATTGAGATGATTGAGCGTACTCATGAGAAAACATCGAATGATGACGCACGCATCATTGTTCACCCAACCGCTGCAGGCAAAATTCGTGGTTCACACAATTGTGGTAAATGCGACAAGGAGGTCGTTGCAGCAATAGAACGCTACTCTGTTTCACGAAATTTAGCTGAGTTCAAGGGTCTGGGCTGTGACTGCAAGGCTACGTGGCGAGCAGAAATAAATTCAGACCTCAATCTTCCAACACCACTTGGAACGGGTCGAGACCGTCGAGGAAACCGTGTTGACCGAATGCGAGCACCTTGAACGGAGGGACTACGTCCCTCGCCTAATGCTTAAGGGGCAATCTCCGGTGGTCGGTACAGTTCTGATGTTATCAGGGCCTATGGTGTTTCAATGACAGAAGATGATGGATTCCTCCAAGGCGAGAACGAACCTACTGCCTCTATGGTACTGCTTGTCATAGCAGGTGTGGGGGCTTTGGTCTTCATGGTGATTTACAGTATCCTCTATCCGGGTCAGGATTTCCCAGTCCTTTCTGATTTGGAAACCTTTGGTGTATTGAACGGTGGAATTTGGTTTTTCATACTTGGAGCCATGCTTGGATTGTTTGCAATTTTCTCGACTATGATTACGGAGGCTACACGCGAGTGAGGTGATTGTTATGGATGATATTCTTACTACACTTTCCGTCTTTTGGCTCTCTGCTTTAGTATTCTATGTCTTAGTTCATCGTGGACTCTGGATATTTACCGATGTAACCAGAACTATGAGTATGTTTACTCTTGAGAAGGCCCTTGGCCCTGGAATAGATCTTGTTGAAGGACGCAAGGGCTCAGCCCCTCGTGCTTGGATAATGCAGTCTGTTCTGTGGCTCTTTGTCGGAGCAATTTTCACCTTCGAAGGTCTTTGGCTTAATCATGAGCCAGACGCCCTACATGCCCTATCGTCGTGGGGTTACAACCCTACTGCTGAGACTCTATCTGCCACTGGCGAAATAGTCACTCTTTGGGGAGGGATTGCTATGGCTCTAATTGGTAGTGGAATGTACGTTCTTCCTAAATTGCTGGGTACTGATCTAGCCAGTGAGAAAAATGCAACCCTTGTCTCATTTCTCTGGACATTTTCTATTGTAGTCTATATGATTGGTTCTCAGAATTCTGAAATCCTTGGCCTTGACATTATGATGATTGGAACTGGAATTAATGTGATTGCATTGCTTGCTGTAATCATGAACCAATTACTAACTCTATCTAACCGTTCAGGCTCCATCCCTATGCCTGCGTGGCTAATTATCTTCGGATTGGTATCCGACCCAATTTCTCTTGTTGCAGCAGCACTCACAGGTTCTTTGACTACAGGTGCAGGCCAATGGTTAGTCTACCATATGATTGGAGGAGGATTCTTCTTCCTATCCACTGCTGGTGTTGTACTTTATGCTACTACTGTGGTGAGTGGTAATGCTCTTTGGTCGAGAACTCTCAATGGAGCAATTCTGATTGGTGGTTTGTTTACCATCAATACATTCGGAGATATAGATGGCTCAATAGCGGCTGCCCACTTAGGATTGGCTGCAGAAGAAATGGTATTTTCAGGTGGCGCTGATGTAACGGCGAGCTTCTTACTAGCAATGTCGGCAATCCCAGTAGTTGCCTTTGCTGCAAATTCTCTGATAACTCTCCGTGGCGGTGATGCCCTTCTTGAGAATTATAATGGCTGGTCAGAAATCAATCTAGGCTCTCTTGCCATTATTCCAATATTCCTTGCTTCTTTATTCCTACAAACCGATGCAGTTACTGGAACCAACGCAATTGGCGGTATGTCTTCAACAATAGAAACCATGGCTCTATGGGCAGTAATGGTCCCTCTATCGTTTGGAAGTGCCATGGCCCTCTACCCATCTATCACTGGTCGTAGGTTGGCTTCAATGGCTCGTGCTCGACAAGCATTCTGGTTGATGTCTGTTGGTGTATTACTCGGATTGATGGTTACTCTGATGTCTGATGTAATCGGAATGGCTCTAATGGATGCAGGTGTTGAGGATCCTTCTTCATTGGCCCATGACCTTGAGGTCGCTGGCTCTGTATTCTTCTACTTCACAGTAGTTGCAATGATTCTGCACTGTCTGAATATGGTTAGTGGTTTATTCCGCGGTAACATTGTTGAGGAAGAGAGTAAGACGTCTTCTAGTATCGTAGTTGATACCTACGATTTAGCCTCAGCAACTACTGTTCGTAGAATTCTCGGCTCCGGTGCTGGTATGGATACGATGGTTGTTCCAGTCGGTGAATCTGATGAATCTGGTTCGGCAACGGATCTTTGAGTTCGACCGTTACCTTGAGGGTTGGTGCCCTGTTTGGCATAAGGGGATAGTATGAGGATTGGGCTGGTCGGAAAACCAAATGTCGGCAAGTCAACGACATTTTCAGCTCTGACCCAGACTCCTGTTGACATAGCAAATTATCCATTTACTACGATTGATCCTAATGTGGGAGTTGCATGGATTCCATTACGCCAAGACTGTGCATGTGCGACTCTTCGTGTCAAAAAAGAAAGTGATGGTAGACTAGAATCAGTTTCAGTCGATGACCCCCGTAATGGTAGCATTTGTAACCCAAATACTGGGTCTTGCGTATCTCACAATCGTTTGGTACCTGTGACAATGATTGATGTTGCAGGATTGGTTCCTGGAGCTCATGAAGGGCGCGGTAGAGGTAACCAATTTCTTTCAGATTTAGCACGATGTGATGCATTAATTCAGGTTGTAGATATTTCAGGTTCTACTGATATTGAAGGTAATCCTGTAGGTAGTGGTGGTTCGAATCCAGTTGAGGAGCACGAGTTCCTTCTCGGAGAGTTAGATGCTTGGATTAGAGGTATAATTGAGTCCAGTTGGCAAAGAGGTGCCAGACGTGTGCAATCAGAAGGCGAGAAGGCCTTAGTGACTTACTTACTCGACCAATTGAGCGGCATAGGTGCTTCTGAATTACATGTTTCTGCCGGACTTTCATCTGTAAGTAATAATCACCCCGATGCAGGAGTTCCATGGAATTGGGGGAAGGAGGAACTCACTACACTCTCTCAAGAAATTCGTGCTGCACTATTTCCAATATGTGTGGCCGCCAACAAAGCTGACAGAGCTGAGGATGGAGTTTGGGATGAACTTCAGACCATGGTGGAGGCCTCAGGCGGAATTCTTGTTCCCACAAGTGCCGAGGCTGAACTTGCTCTAAGCCGAGCGAGTGCTGCTGGATTAATTGATTTCAGAGTGGGACAATCCAGTTTTACAATTAGTGAGGCTGGTGAATCTAAATTATCTGGAGCTCAAAGAGAGGCTCTTTCAAAAATTGCCGATACTATCGAAAAATGGAGTGGAGGTGGCTTAATCGGTTTAGTAGGAGACATTGTCTTTGAGCAATTGAATAGACGAGTAGCATATCCTGTTCAGGATGAGACACATTGGGTTGATGGCGATGGAAACATACTACCCGATGCCATTTTGATTCCCGAAGGAACAACTGCGAAAGGCTTAGCCTATGCGGTTCACACAGACCTTGGTGACGGCTTCATTCGAGCCACAGATGCGCGCAGTGGTCGAGTTATTGGTGCTGATCATGAAGTTCAGAATGGAGATATAATTCGAATTCATGCTAAGACATGAGTCAAGAATAATGCTCTAATGATTCACTCTTTGGTGAAGTTATTTTTTACTGTAGTTTCCATTCCCCACAGGATTAGGATTCCCATCACTGCAATTAATCCGGCGACACGGAAAACGGTGTGGTATGTGAAAATTCCAGTTCCATCAACAGTTTCTGCCCAGATAAAGGCAGCGAGAATCGGTCCGATAATTCGGGAGAGTGCCCCGAATCCTTCCTGAGCACCCATTACGCGACCGAGATCAATGCCTGAGCCTTTTGCTTCCATAGTAAGTAAGGTGGACTGAGTTGGTTGAAACAGGCCATTACCCGCGGCGATGAAGGTCATAGCTAACAATCCGATAGCAAGAGGAGTTGGTTGTAAATATGGAATCCATCCCAAACCTATTGCTGTTAGAAAAATTCCAGCAATCATTAGTTTACGTATATCGAATCTTTTGGTAAGCGGTCTAATCAATCCACCTTGAACGATTACACCAATCAATCCAACATAGGCAAAAAGGTAACCATTCATACGTTCATCATAACCGAGTCCACCATTTTCAATTGCCATTCCTGTAAAGAGAATAAATGTAGCATGCATCATTGTGAAAGCGAGTAAGAATGTGGCATTCAACAATACAAGGCGTCTGATGGTAGGGGTAAGGTCTCGAATACCCACTAGGTTACGAGCAATCTTTGCTAAGCCCGCCCCTTTCTCAGAAGTCGTTCTACGGTTTTCTTCAGAGAGGCTCTCAGGAAGCATTTTGATCGCTAGAAGAAATGAGATTGCCGAAAGACATCCTGCGAATAGGCATGGAAGGAAATAGGGGTGATCAATCCACCATTGAGTGTCGAAAGGCCCCGCAAAGGTGCTTGCAGGGTCGGTTAGTACTCCTCCAATGAAGGGGCCAATCATGAATCCAAGTCCAAATGAGGCTCCAATCATACCCATACGTCCAGGTAATTGTTCAGGCGTACTAATATCGCCAATGTATGCCCTTGTAACTGCAATATTACCATTTCCAGCACCAGCCAGAAAACGAACCACAACCGCCATCCAGAGTGCCGAAGCAAGACCGAAAGAAATTAGGAAAATAGTGTTTGAAATAAGTCCAAACATTAGTATTGGTCGTCGACCAACTCTATCAGAAAGTGAACCAAGAATTGGTGTGAATAGGAATTGACCAAGGGTGTAACAAGCAAGCACAATTCCTACCCAACGATCTCTGGTTCCAGTATTGACGAATCCATCTGCTTCGGCTAAATCTTGTATGAAATAAGTCAAGAATGGGATCACAAGAGTGAATCCAATCATGTCTATTAGCACTACAAGGAAGAGTATGAAAAGCGGAGAACGTCCTTCCGCATCACTCGTCATAACCCTACCTCGAATTCGCTCGTGTTTGAACTAACCCGTATTGTAAAGTGTATTCCGTCATGTGTCCTGAACAAGGAAAGGGTGAGCCGTTCCTCGGCATCCGCCCGTGAAAGCGGCCAGCGTACGCACGACCTGATAGCCACCGCTAGCGGTAGGCACTAGGTTTTGTTTTCGCTTGCTTTCTGGCTTCAACCGAAGAGGGATCCGAGGCCTTCGAAAGCAGCGCCTTCGTCTTCCTCTTCTTCTTCAGCCGGAGCTTCCTCAGCAGCAGGAGCGGCGCTTGCGCCACCGGCAGCAGCTGGAGCAGCAGCGACTGGAGCAGCAACAGCAGTTGCCATTGCCTCACCTATGTCGACTTCACCTAAAGAAGTGACAAGTGCCTTTACTCGGCCCGAGTCAACTTCAACACCAGCAGCGCTCAAAACTGAGCTAACGCCGTCTTCATCAATATCCTTTTCCGCAGAGTGCAGAAGCATTGCAGCATATACATATTCCATTTTTATCTCACCTTATTTTTTTCAGCCGAAAAGGTCACCGAGTCCACCGAACTCTGCTTCCTCTTCTTCCTCCTCTTCCTCATCTGCCGGAGTTTCCTCGGCAGATTCAGCCGCATCGGAGGTTGCGGTTACTGCGCTCGCTGTAGCTACTGCAGCACCGAGTGCTGCTGTTAACTCGTCATCGAGTGCAGAGGAATCTAACTGACCTGCTAGGGCCAGAGCACGAGCATTTGCTCGTGATACGAACAGTGGAATGGTGACCGCATTTGCGATACCAGCTTCCACAGCAACAGATGTTGCTTCACCACTTGCCTTAGCAAGAAGTGTTGGCATTGTCTGTGAAGCGAACCATCGGATGTTGCAGGCGAGATTGAAAGCGCCTGATGTACCGACAATAATGTCGTTATGGAGTCCTTCTGTGTCTAAGTCTAGTGATTCTGCTTCAAACAGATGTCCCTCTTCGATGGCTCCTGTTAGAATAATACCAATTTCAATTGGATGAATGTCAAGTTTTGCAAGCATAATTCCTAGATCTGCAGAAATTGCCTCTCCTTTATTGACAACAGTTGTGGTCTTCTGAATAGCAACCTTTCCTTTGTCAATTTTGGCAGGTATCCCTACTGCATTGAATTCACCAACGATAGGCCCAGGGCCAAATGCAGTAGGCCCTTTCTCAACTACTATGTCTATTGGAGATAATTCCCCTTCCTTAGCAGCTCTACCTTGCTTGGTCTTTGCTAATTCACTGTATAGTTGGAAAGCATTCATTGAATCTGTGTGTACGATAGCAGGCTGAATTGCTCCTTCCATAAGGGCATCGAGTTCTGAAGTGTCACGTCCTGCTTGTTCCCAAGCCAGGCGAATCAAAGTCTTCTTTGCCATAGTGATGCTCATGCTTGAGCGCAGGTCTCCGCGCATACTGAGCATATTCTTTGCAGGAACTCCTCCGATATCGACAACTCCAAGGACTCCATCTGCTGAAATCACAGCGGCTAATTCGCCAACTCGATCTCGCTTCCATGGAGCAACCTTAGCCTGAATCATTCAATCACCTCTACTTTGACAGATGGCCCCATTGAGGTTTTGATGTAACAAGAGCGAATGTTTCCAACACCGCGCTCTAACTTTCCAGTAACACGGGTCCAGATTGCCATTGCATTTGCAGTCAAATCATCAATACTCTGTTCTCGAGAACCAACAGGTGAGTGGAATGTCATTCTATCGCGCGAGCGCACAATAGCAGTATCCTTGAGTCCAGCCGCAATCATTGCGGGGTCAAGAGTTGGAGGAACCGGGCGTGGCATCTTCCCACGAGGTCCGAGAACTACACCGAGGAACCGACCTACAGTTCCCATGTGAGGAATTTCAGCGAGGAAGAAGTCAACTTTGTTAGCCAACTTACGAGCTTGTTGTCGGTTTCCACCGAGATCTTCTATTGTAGATGGCTCAATGATTTCGATTCCCGCAGCACGAGCCTTAGTCGCCATCTCTCCGCCAGCAAACATGGCAATCCGGACTGGCTTACCACGGCCAGAAGGAAGACGAACTTCCTCTTGGATACGATTTGCTGGGTTCTTCAGGTCGATGTCCTTGAGGTTGAATGAGAATTCAACCGATTCGGTGAACTTACGCTCTGGAGCGCTGTTCAAGGCTTCTTCAATTGCTGTTTGGATATTTTCTTTCATATTTCTCACCTCTGCGGTCAGCGAGGTTTCCCTCTCCCGCAATTCGTGATTTCTCACTCAAAATGCTCGTTGAATCTCCCTTCTTCCATTGCTTTTAGGGCATCTTTAGGGGTCATGCCTTCGACCTTTACTCGCATAGCCACGCAAGTACCCATGACTTCACGGCTACGCGCATACAAAGATGAACCAGTCAATCTGTCCTTCTGCTTCTCAGCAACTTGCTTTACCTGATCCATAGAAAGATTCTCTGTAGAAGCGTCCCAGTCACCGTTGCACTTCTTTAGACCAAGGGTCTGAATGATTACATGTGGTGTTTCACCGCGTGCTGACATCCTTGATACCCCCTTGTGAAGTGTCCCGCCGACCTGCTCTCCCTATTTGAGCGTGCTGACAGACCTCCGATTCTCCAAATACTACTCACTCGACGCGCTGGGTCACACGAACTTGGTCCGCACGAACCGTCAAAGCAACAGGTACAGCTGCATCAAAGAGTTCGACTGTAACTTCTTCTTTTGATTCTGTTACGCGTATGACACGAGCCGACTGGCCCTTGAATGCACCACCACTAATCTCGATGATACAACCTTCTTCGATTCCTGCAGTTGCTGCCTTAGGCTCAAGATATGAGAGTGTGTTCTCTAGTGGCGATACACCTGGTAGAACCTTTCGACAATTCTTCAATCGAGTAGTAGTCATCCCGACAGTTCCAATCAATTTCTCAACATGGTGCAGAGCAGATGCTTCGACGAAGATGTAACCATTCATATGAGGAGCGACTAATACGCCAAAAATCTCGTGTTGAATATCCTTTAGTGAGCCGGTACCCGAAAGCCTTGCTCGGATTTCTTTTGCAACATTCTGCTCTTGTCCAATACTAGTCTTGAGGATGTATAGGAAAGAGGCAACATCACCATACATATCTCCAATTTGAGGAATAGCATATCTTGTTGCACCCGCTCCTTCAGCCCGATCTGATTTTACATTCTCAATGTGAGCCGGGTCAACCCATGAATGATTCTTGTAGATGGTTTTCGAAGTTACTTCTGGGGAATCGGTTTCGAATAGAAGAGGTGTAACATCTCTCAGGCTATTTCCGAATGCGAGTCCTCTTTCAGGTCCAGAACGGACGTAGGAAAGGGACTCTGCTGGTATTCCAGTACACTCAGTGATTCTTGCAGCAACGGAATCAACATCGCTTGGGTCGCCGATTCCATATATTCCATCCCAAGCACCAGGGAAGTCAGAGACCTCATCTGCTCTTTGCATAATCAGAACTTTTTCTTCGTGGCGAACATACGCGATGAATGCATCAGACATTTTTTCACCTCAGGGGGATGTAAGCCATTGGAAAAAGGATGGAAGCATATTATCCATTAGAACGAGCATGGCAAAACCAATTGCGCCTAGAATGAACATACCAATTCCACAGACGATTACGGTCTGCCTGAATTCTTGCTTGGATGGTTTACGGGCCATCTTCAGAATTCGAGCCATTGAGCCAGTCTGTACACGTCGAACTCGCTCTTCGATACCATCTTGCCAAACCTGCACGGTTTGCTCGATTGAACCTACATCTGAGTTCTCCATAGTCATGGCTCTCCCTCAACAGCGCCCCGGCGACAAACCACCCCTCTTTAAGCACGCCGGGCGAACCCCAAAGGGTTCGTATATCCCCCTATTGTGATTTATCCAAATTGAGTAGTCTTGCTTATCAGTTGACAAACTCAACTGTTCTAGTCCTCAAGTTGCGCATTTGAGTGTGAAGAGCAGCCCCATGTATCTGTTCTGATTTAACTCCAGTCAGTACGAGTAACACACGAATTTCCTCTCCCATTGAATCATCAGTCGTCGCCCCCCAAATTATTCTAGCATAGGGGTTAATCCTATCTCGAATTAATTGAGCACAGCGCTCAGCGTCACCTAGAGATAGTGTAGGTCCACCAACGACATTGACCAGTGCTCCTCTTGCATCAGAGATGTCAATATCAAGAAGTGGAGATTCAAGAGCTTCATTGGTAGCTGCCTCTGGGCGATTTTCTCCACTAGCCTCTCCTAGACCAATCATTGCTACGCCTCCTCCATTTTCCATTACCGAACGTAAATCTTGGAAGTCGAGATTTACAACGCCTTCCTTGGCAATCATCTCAGACACTCCTGCAATCGAGCGCATCAGAAGTTCATCAGCAACTCTGAATGCAGCATCTAGTGGTAAGTCGCGTACTCCATCAACCTCCAATAGTCTCTCATTTGGAAGAACAACCACGGTGTCACAGACTTCGCGCAATCGCTCTAATCCCCACTCAGCATTTTGTCTACGTAGGGCTCCCTCTGAAAGGAAAGGGTACGTTACGACTGCTATCGTTAGCGCACCTTGAGAGCGAGCCAATCGAGCAATCACATGAGCTGAACCGGTTCCAGTTCCACCACCAAGTCCTGCGGTGATGAATGCCAAATCACAATCTTCGACTTCTTTCTTCAGTGCTTTTTCTGATTCAAATGCAGCTTGTTCACCCTTTTCTGGATCCCCCCCCGCTCCTCTTCCTCTAGCCGAGCGTCCAATCAGAACTTTGTTGTCGACTCCAACTCTCAGAAGATGTTGTGCATCAGTGTTGATTGCCATTCCTTTGACATAATCTCCATCGAACAATCCTTCCAATTCTAAACGGGCGACTGTGTTTGATCCACAACCACCACAGCCGAATACTCGAATGCGTGGTTGTAAGGATTGCAGCAGGTCCTTGAGTTCAGGATCAGTTTCCGTAACTACCGGCGCAGCCGGTGATTCTTCCCCATCCTGAAGCTCCAGTACTCTATCGATAAGGTGCTTCATGTTCACCCCTGCGATTTGAAGCAAGCATAATGCTTCCCCTACTGATTGGGCCCAAAGGGCCCATTGTTAGAGTCCAGATTACTGTTCCAGAAGTTGTTTTCTTGTTTCAATAAATCGAACAATGAAAGTATAAATTCCACCCCAAAATGATACTGCCAAAGCAAGCGTCATGCCGTTAAGTTGTGGATTGCCCAATAATGCCCAATGTGCGTATTCATGGGCTGTGGTGATGTCGATACCAGTTCCTCCTGTTCCGACTTGCCAAGCTGCCCATACCAGACCAGCGAGAGTAATGACAAGACGGTCTGCTCGAGAGAAGCCGCCGTAAATTCGTCCTAATCCAACGGATTGAGCCTGAGTTCCCATGTATGAACCAAGAAGGGTTAGCAATGCTGCGGCGTAACCAGCCATTGGGTCTAACACCAATGCCGCATTGTATCCAATTGCGACAAGTATTCCTACATCGACGATACGATCAATTGTGTGATCAAGAAAATCACCATATGGCCCATCTGTACCTTGGTGACGGGCCAAAGCCCCGTCTAATGCATCGAAAACTCCGGCAATCAATACTAATGCTACAGCGCCCAAAATCATCATTGCACCTGATTCATCGTCGGTTGCAGTAGCAAGTAAGTAGAATGCAACAATAGAAATTACCAGGGAGGTCCAAGTTAGTACTGCTGGGTCTAAATTGCCGAGTCTGACAACAATAGGCTGCACGGCCTTTGTCCAAGTGTCTCGCATTTTCTCAAACATCTAATCACCCAACCCAATCTATTACTGCCTCAGGGCTCATTGGTTTGAAGCCATCTGAAATCCAATTGAGAATATCCTCAACAACCCTTTCTGCACTCGTATCGGTTGTATTGAATTCCATCCAAACTGAATTACCTTGTTTTTCATTCCACGCCCCACCTAAGAGTTCCCACTCTACATTACTCATTATTTTCGCTTCGGAATAGTCGCGTTGCTCAAGTCGGGTACGCAATGTTTCTGGCTCGCATCGAAGAACAACTACGGCATCGGTTGGAAGATGATGTGATAGATGCCCGTCGATTATCACTGGCTCTTGTGGTGATGATTTCCACGATTCTTCAAGATATTTGAGTAATAATTCGATATCAACAGGCCTAGCATCATCAGTTTTATCGATTTCATCTAAAGCACCCGCTGATGATGCGAGTTCTTCTATGCTGATTACACTATATCCAGAGGGACTCAGTAGCCTTGCACACGTCGATTTGCCAGTGCCTGGCGTCCCAGTCAGTGCTATCCTAGGCGGGGTACTCACGATTCCTCCGCCCCCTAAAGAACGAATGAACGCACCGATGGGGAAGCGTAACATTGACCACTTTGTTTCCCTCGCGTAGGTACATGAGTGAGTCGGTCGGTGTGATGAAGGCGTTGGATCCTCGAGAGACAAAACTGAATATTCTCCTTCTGGCAATCCCTCTAACTTGTTATTTCAGATATATCGAACATGACTCGACACTTGCTTTCTTCACATCTATGATTTCAATAATGCCACTAGCATTCTTGATGGGAAGAGCCACTGAAGAAATTGCTCTGAGAACATCAGAGTCATTGGGTGGTTTGCTAAATGCAACTTTTGGAAATGCCGCTGAATTCATCATCGCTATTTTTGCTATTTTTGCTGCATATGAAGGAATTAAGAACGGTACTGACGCTGGATTAGAGACCGCCGAGACGATGGTGCATTTGGTTCAAGCAAGTTTGATTGGAAGCATCCTGGGTAACCTTCTACTGGTATTGGGTCTAGCTTTCGTTTGGGGCGGAATCCATTTTGAGGAACAAGAATTTTCGGAGACACAAGTTAGTTCAAATGGTTCATTATTGCTGCTAGCAGTCATGGTTCTGGTAATCCCTACAGTGTTTCATGAAGCGGTCCCGGGAGATGAGGGTTCGTTAGGTGTGAAGAATCTCAGCCATCTAGCAGCCCTTATTCTATTGGCTCTCTATGGATTATTCCTTTACTTCCAATTCAAGTCACATTCTCATCTATTCGCGACAGATGGCTCTCACAATGAAGAACCTGAGATGACAAAAAAGAATGCCATCAGATTACTGGTACTAGCTACAATTTTTGTCTCTTGGATGGCCGAAATTCTAGTTCATTCAGTCGAATCAGCTGCTGATGACGTTGGTCTACCACATCTATTCATCGGCGTAATATTGCTGCCCCTATTCGGAAATGCAGCAGAACACTTCACCGCAGTTTCAGTTGCTGCAAAGAACAAGATGGATCTATCATTCGCAATAGCAGTAGGATCATCTACTCAAATCGCTGTTTTTGTAGCCCCATTAATGGTCGTAATTGCTTGGTTCCTAGATGTGCCACTAACCTTTGAATTCGGAATATTGGAAACAGTATCTGTGTTCCTCGCAGTTATGATCACCAATTTGATTGCTCAAGATGGTAAGTCAAATTGGCTTGAAGGTGCTATGCTACTAGGTTCATATGCAATTCTTGGTGCAGCCTTCTTGTTCCACCCTTGAGATTATTGATTAATGTCATTCAATCATTGATTTCACTCGAATTGAACTTGGTTTTCTTGGAGGCTCACTGAAGCCAAAACAAGCATCAATTCGGAAATCTGACATCTCACCAAGATCCTCTTCTCCTAATTCTGCAGTCGCACACCGAATCTTGGAGATTTTTTTCACACAATACCATTCTTTTCTCCCGTTGTTGGTTATTCCGTATGTCTTAGTACCAAAAATAAATCCTGCAAACAAATTTTCAATTTTGGCAATAAACCATCTCGGTCGAGGGAATGGAAGTATTATCCCTCCTCTCCACTCCATATTTACAACTAAATCATCAGCCTCCACTTTGATTTTGTTAGTTCCTCTTTCTACATTAATTGGAATGACCTTAACTTCCTCAAATGAATATAGAGAGGATACATATTCTGCATGTTCCTTGCTAGGAGCGAATAAGATCCGAGTTCCATCCGGTTTAGCTAGCATGACATTTGTGAATTCTCCGAGTGGTGAATTATGCCAATCTCCGATTACCACTCGATTCCCACTAGAGAATCCAGAGGATGAGATTCGACCTTCGAAAATATCCAATCACTTTACCCCGAGTGTGCGAAAGGTCGCATATTATTGAATGACTGCACTCTTACCATTCATATTTCAGAATAATAATCGGTCGCAGCAACCTCAATTGCCTCTGCAGCTGCCTTCTCATCCAAGGTAAGAGTCACACCATTGCGGCGTAATGCTTCACCATCGACAAACACATCCAATACTGAACCACCTGAATAGAGGACATTTGCTAGAAGTCGTCGCCCATCTCTTCCAAATGGCCTCATTCTGATATCATCTAAATTCCAAGTAATCCAGTCTTTCGAATCCTTAGTTGCAAGTTGCCAAGTTTCCAATGGGTCAAGCACCCGAGCATCCCAGTGATCATGTTTCTGAACTAAACTAGCAGCCTTTGCCTCAGCCCGCATGTCAAGCGAGTTATTGCTAGCCGAACCATCTGTTCCAAGACGAACATCAACTTGAGCGTCTTTCATTGCAGGATACGACATAGTTCCACCGCAAGCGAGTTTTTGATTTGAGGTAGGGCAATGTACTGCGTGAGCATCGTGTCCTGCTAGAATTCTCATTTCTTTCTTAGTGACCCATCCACAATGAGCACATACAGTAGTTCCATCAGTGAAGTAATCTAGTGAGTCTAGATATTCGATGGGATACATTCCCGTTTCAGCATGGCAGTCGGCCACTTCCTTTCGGGTTTCAGAGGTGTGAATTTGAAGTGTGCATTCAGTTTTCTTTGCCAAATCAGATGCCTTGTGTAGGATTTCTTCATCACAAACATAAACGGAGTGTGTTCCAATACCATACTCTATCCTTCCAGGTCTTGGCCCTTCTCCTTTGATTAGTGATTCCATATGTCGAAGCGCATCTCCTGATCCTTCCTCAAAGTTAGGTGTCAAGCCATCTGTAACTGGACCACAAAGAATTGCTCTTACCCCAGATTCTGCCAATGTATTACCAATTGTCTCGGTGTGGAAATACATGTCACAGGCGAATGTAGTTCCTGTTGCAATCATTTCAGCCGCAGCGGCTCTAGTTCCTATCTCAATGAGTTCGGGTGTGAGATTCTTTTCGACAGGGAATATGGATTTCTCCAACCATTCCATTAGTGGTAATCCTTCGCCCATTCCTCTGTTTAGAGTCATAGCGAGATGTGTGTGCCAGTTTTGGAAAGACCGTGTAATCAATCGGTTACTCCCATCAATAGTCTCAATTACATCTTCGTCGCCTTTGCTAGTGCTGTAACTACCATTGGAATTGAGGATGAAATCACCCTTCCGAGTGACTCCATCATGATCGATTAGCCACGCATCCGTAATGCGTCGCCCCTCCTCGTCCATGGAGTTGCGAGTTGTTTACTCGACAAGAATGAGTTGGTTCCCATTCCTTTCATTTTCCACCATAAATTGGATAAAATATCTTGCTCTTGCTCCTTGATCATCAGTTATTTCTTGTCTATCTCCATAACGACTCATTAAATTAGACAACGATGGATTATGTTGATCTGTAGTGCATTGAGGGAAATCACTTTCTTCACCTGGTTTTGGATTTGGATTGTAAAGATCACTAGCACTGCAACTAATGTCTTCTTCACACCAAGTATAGCAGTCATAAGGAGTGTCACATACGAAATCACCTGTTCTGTAGCATCCTTCAGTAGGTACTACCCATTCATCACTCCAACTCAAAGCATTATCTAAATCGGAGTCACTTCCCGTATTCTGGTGATTTTGATGAGTATGATAAAGACCGAGGAAATGCCCTAATTCGTGTGCTGGAATGAAACTTGAGTTAAATGTAGAGGCCCGAACAAATGTAACATAGTAATCTTGATTATACCAAGGAAACATACTGTATGCCCCCCATCCATCACTAACCATGACTAAGTTGACATTATTGTGATTATAGTGTTCCACAAATTTTTCTCCGAGTTGATTGACCGATACTCCATCTCCATAGTCCCCCCCATTCTCACTAGAGTTTCCTATCGATCCAGCCTCTCCTTCATTATCGTCATTGACATCCGGAAACGCTTCAGAAATCATAATGATCTCCCCCCAAATAAAATTGATTCCATGAGGGTTGTAAACCGAGTTAATTAACTCAATTCCTTCCAAAATATGTTCATTCTCAATTAACCATTCGACACCGTCATTGTCCTTGTAAACGAATATTGTTATCGCGATAGTTTTTGATGGTCCTGATTCGCAACCTAGGCCCGGATATGGCGAATCTTCAGAGATATCTATCCAGTATTCTTGTTCATTACAATCGATTTGAGAAGAATTATCCCCTGATAAGCATCCACTCAAAGGTGCAATAATCAAAACTGCTAGCAGAGCCATTGTCTGAGTTCTAGTCGAAACTAGCATAGTTGCGGATGGGGGTGCACCGTATCAATTTGGCCACGCCTAATTATTCACTACACAAATGGCTGAGAGTTTACTAATCACATTACCAGCAGAATCTACTAAGCTTGCTTCAACTCTATCATCAACATGCATTTTCCCTACTCCTTTTGGTGTTCCAGTCCAAATCAAGTCACCTGGAGTAAGGTCATACCAGCCTTTGAGATGTCCAATTAAATCAGCAACGCTGTGAATCATTAGTGAAGTGGAATCATCCTGCCTCATTTCTCCATTAACCGATAAACTGACTTGCATTATTGTATCATTGTAAGGAGCCCATGTGCCAAGTACTCCACTACCTCTGAATGCCTTTCCTTCAGTCCAAGGCCAACGCTTGTTTTTGGCATGAGTCTGTCTAGTTCGATTAGTTGTATCACAACCAACACACATAGCTTCAGGTTCCAAATTAGGACCTAGGCGAATTACCATCTCGACCTCATGATCTATATGCTCGTCAGCACGCAAAAGTTCGATGAAATTGTTCCCATTTTCATCTGCTTCAACATGTGCACTGGCAGGTTTTAGAAAGAATCGAGGATACTCATAGGACACGTCTCCGCCAATTTCTTTTGCATGTCCGGCATAGTTACGAAAGCAGCACCAACCCAATCCCATGACTAATCCTATCCTATTCGGGAATTAATTCAATCGCTCACTCAATTTCTTCTCCGAGACAAGTGATTTGCGATGCAGTAGACCCAGCACTGCCGGAGTTAGTATCATGCTCGCAATCAGCGATAGCCCTATCATCGTGGCGCAGAATAGTCCGAAGGTGGAGAAGAATCCCATCTTGGACTGGTTGATGACCATGAATCCGGCGATATCTGATACGGCAGAGCCGAAGAGGGCTAGGCCGGAGGCGCTACCGACGGCTGCTAGTGAGATGTGGGGTGTTGCTCCCTTCTCTCGTTCCTCGCGGTAGCGCTCGATGAGGTGTATGACGTAGTCTATGCCCACTCCGAGGGACATCGCTGCGATGGCCACGGTAACCATGTTGAGTCCGTATCCGGCCAACTCGACCATAGCATACAGCCAGATTATCACAACGAAGATGGGGCCGGTGGTTACTGCTGCGACAAAGAACGGAGCAGTGCCCCATAGTATGGATAGGACCAGTGCGAGGACCGAGAAGAAGACCAGATATGTCGTTCCGAGCATAAGGTAGGTAATCACCCCAGTTATTGCCACAGTCGCCCCCACTCTTCTAGCAAAGGCGGCGCGGTCTTGCATCCCCTCCTGCCATCGCTGTCTGACGGAGGTTTCCTCACGGAAGCCCCACCAGAGAGTGATAGTGCACATCAAAACACCGAGCAGAAGCGTGCTCTGCATCTCGTCCTGCATCGAGTCTGCGGCGACGAATCTGACTACTGGCTCACCAGTTGGTATCGCCCATGTCACAGGGTATTCTTCATCAGCCGACGAGATGTCACCCTGAATCCTCATCGAATTGCGAGATAGCTCCTGTAGTGGAGCCATGTCCTCCTCCAACTGTGCCAGAGCAGGCTCGACTAGGGCGAACTGCTCGGGGCTGGATATCCCAAAACGGATTGATGCACGAGGATATATTGGTGTCTCACCAGAGACTGTCAACCACGGGCTCTCGTAGTCGATCTGTCCCACTACCTGGATGTACTCAGCGACCAGTGAGGGCGCCATCGGCGGGTACCCCCCGCTCTCTGGAACTCCGCGTGTCAGGGCAAAGCCGTAGAGGAAGACGAGGCACTCCCTATCGCTCAGAGAGGGCAGACCGAAGAAGTCCTTGTTGCAGCCCATCCCGCCATCTTCTGCAGATGAGTCCCACCCTGCTGCGTCGAAGGGTGTACTGTTCCAAGCCATCGATGCCTTAGTGAGGATGAGTATACTGTCGATAGCGATAATCTCGACCTCTCCGGTGGGCAGACGGGTTAGTTGGTCCGAGTCTCCGGATTCATGCGAGTTAGCGTTGTTGCGAAACTCCCCGATAGCGGCTATCACCTTCGGATTCGCCATATCTCCCTCAAGAAGGATGTAGCCTGGTTCGCCTTCATCGCTGAAGCGCTCGTTCACCAGAGCAATTCCTACCGCGAGGTCGGACTCACTCTCAATGAAGTCCTCGACTTGGAAGTTCCCTTCAAGCGAGAGCATCATCGGTATTGCAACCGCGGTTATCAGGATGGCCAACACGGCCACGACTGGGGCATGTTTGGCTGAATTTGTGGTGACTGCAGCCAGCCAGGACTCGGGAATCATGTGGATGACGTCCTCCTTCTCATCCTGCAGTTTACCTCTCGACTCCATCAACAGGTCGAAGTCGTAGCGCACCAGTGGAACCCAGAGGCCGGTGAGGATGAAAGCCGCGAACACCCCGAGGCCGGCCTCTATGCCGAAGGAGCGTAGTGCCGCTATGTTGGAAGTCATGTTGGCCATGAAAGCGACGATGGTAGTCGTGGATGTGAGTAGGATGGCCCGACCAACTCTGCTCACGGAAGTTCGGGCCGCCTGTTCGGGACTGGCTCCGCCTCTCCTCTCCTCTTTGTATCTATGAAGTGCGTGCAGACTGTCGTCTATGCCCAAAGCTAGCACGAGAATAGGCAGGAGGTTGGAGAACTGCGAGCGAAAAATCACCTCTGTTCCGAATCTCTGGCCTAGGATAATCGCCCACCCTATGAGTCCCTGCATCCACATCAGTGCCAGCGCCAAACTGACTAAGACTATGGCAACATCAGAAGTCCTCCTCAGACTGAGCCATAGCAGCACGGAAACCACCAGTGCCATGATTCCAATCAGATAGGCACTGGAAAGCAACTCCCGGTTTATCTCGACGTTGACACCCTCTGCGAACATCAGGGTGACAACCATATCATCTGAGGTTCTCAGATCCTCCTCGAGTGCCAAGTAGAGCCATTCCATGGAGCAGAGTTCCTCGCCGGCCTGAGCTCTCTGTCGGCACTCTTCCACCGAGTTATGGATTGGCTTTGTCTCGACTGTGACCCCGTCCCACTCGTATCCAGATGAGGCGTCTGAGCTCGAGTTCAACCACGAGAATGACCAACCGTTGCTCTGCATAGCCTCTCTGTCGAAGTTGATGAGTAGCCAAGCGGAAGACGCCGACCAGCGCCCAGGGCCCCACTCATCGGCTGCGATGCTCCCGTCAGCGAGCAATTGGTGGTTATAGGGTCCAATCACCGGGCTTGATGGGTCGGGGGTGAATCCGCGGTCCTTGGACAGCAGTCTGAGGAAGACGCCATGACTGTGATTTGCCATTCTGTGCGCAGCTAGGTCAATGTGCGCTTGGGTGAGGTTTTCGTCATCGAAGGTCAGACATTCCAGCACGCCGCAGTCGTCCCAGTCAGTAGACGGAGGTGTCATCATCAGTGTATCTGGGTCGACCCTCGGGCTGGTCAGTGCTGACTCGCCCGACATGAATGACCTGAAGTCGTTGGCCAAATCGAGTATCCCGACTACTGGCTCGCCAGTGATTTGGGAGGCGAAGGAGAGGTAGAACTCGGATATCTCGTGTTCCCTCAAGAACTCGGCCTTGACGTCGATTTCCCTGAGCACGGTGAGGTTGAGTACTCCTCCCTCGGGGTCACTAACACCACCACCGTGGCCGTTGTAGCCGGCAATCATCGTGACGTCGGAGTCTGGTTGGCCGAAGTAGGCTGGATCTCGGATAAAGATCCCGAATGCTTCAACCCCCCCTGCCGACGAGAACTCCTCCATCAGCACCGCGTCAGCGTCAAGCTCGGGCGACTCAAGGTCGTAGGACTCTATGTCTATTGGACTCAGCGTGGCCGAGATTCCTGGAAGCATCAGCAGAGACAACAGGATGATGGCGACGTGCACTTGCCTACGTCTCGGAACAAGGAAGTTTGCGACATGGGCGAAGTCGCGCATGCTGAGAGCCGTGGAAGACGGGTATTTGACAGGTTTTGTGAGGATGGTACTTTCAATAGTTCTCATCACTAATTCATAGTCCCGCATCTGACAGACGTTTTACTGCATCAAGTTGTTCATCTGTGAAAGATTTAGTTTCCTTCAACACAAATTCGACATCTAGAGGTCCTCCATCGTGACCGTGCCCTGCTAATCGTCTTCGGTCGCCAATTCTAGTTCCTTGAGGGATGTCAATCTGCACTCGCTTACCAAGAGGGGTCGTGATGCGCACTTTACCTCCTAATATCATAGAAGAATACGTCACTGGTACTTCTTGGACAAGTTTCCCTCCTTCCCATCTCCGACCCTCTTCTGCATCTAGCCTAATGGTAATCAGTAAATCGCCTGGTTCTCCTTGTGGATGTTCATGCCCCATCTTCTTCAACCTCAATTGTTGCCCATGCTCTGCATTAGCGGGAACAGTCACAGTGATGGTAGATGATCTTGTTTCAACCCCCTTCGAGTTACATTGTTGGCAACGTCGCCGGCTTCTGTATGATTCTCCTTTGCATTTTGAGCATATGCGAAGTCGGCGGTGGCCGAATTCGACTTTTGTTCCCGAAATCGCCTGTGGCAGAGTGATATCGATACCCGCGCTGATGTCAGGCCCTCGTGCTGCCTGAGTTGGTTCTTGAGAAACCGAGCGAGGATTTCTGGAACTTTGTTCAAATCGCCCATCTCCTCTTCCTCCCATGAATTGATTCAATATATCGGAAAAATCGAATCCCCCACTTGGGCTCCCGCCTCCAAATCCTCCACGGAATGGATTTCCACCACGAGAGAACATTTCCTCCATTCGGCGTTGTTGGTCGTATTCCTTACGAGCCGAAGCAGTGCCAATCTGTTCATAGGATGATTGAATTGATTTGAATTGCTCTTCAGCAGCCGCATCATCTGGATTGCGATCTGGATGATATTGCCGAGCTAATTTGCGATATGAGCGCTTGATTTCAGCATCTGTGGCATCCTTTGAGACCCCGAGCACGCGGTACGGGTCGTCAGCCATCGGACTCTCTGTGGGTGAGGAGACATTTGAGATTGACCAATCTCATTGCGGATGAACCGATGGTCAAATTGATACATAATATACGATTCAACGAAGTTGTGAAAGATCAACTGACGGACTTAGAGAGGTCTACAGAATCTTGTGTTCTACGTTTTGCAGATGGCAATTCTTTCCGAATTGATTACATCGAACTTCGCCTCAATTGTCCCTGTGCCAATTGCAATCCTCGTCAATCTAATGAACAGAGAATCATTGAGTTCCGTGAAGAAATCATGCGCTTACAATTAGTCAAACCGAAGGTCGAACTTGTTGGCCGTTATGGGATGAGGTTTTCTTGGCCGACTGGCTGCTCTAGCGGAATCTATTCCTTTAGCCATTTGAGAGAAACCGGAGAGAACGCTGGCATAGCGATTTGATAGTAGAATCCCTGAAAATAACCAATCTTAACCATCCGAAGTGCTCAAAGGTGACCCTTTGGTCGCCCATCTATCGCAACGTGGGATTCCCTCCCTCGAGGCGGTCGGTGATTCAATGACCGGTGATGGGCCTAAGGAAGATGCTGCAGCATCAGAGGAAGAAGAGTGGCAACTCTATTCTAGTGCTGGATATGCTTCAGCAGACGACCCTTGGGACGATCTTGTCGCAATCAATGAAGATGCCGATGAGGAGGAATGGTTCGATGGTGACGATTTCGAGACAGGTGGCCAAACAGTAGACTGGGACTCCCCACCTTGCCCTGCCCCATTGGGCATAGTCCATATGATTCGAATCGGTACTTGCAATCATTGCTTACACAGAGTAGCCGGTAGGCGCACAGAAGAGACTGGCGCAGAAGCTGGAGCTACCCTAAGAAAGGAAGCATTTGCTAGGGACAAAGAGTTGGAATCGTCTGAAATTCCCGAATTATGTCCTCTTTGTGAAAATTTATTCGAAGATGTTGAAAATATCGTTGAACGTATTGTTGAACAGACTGGAGAACTAGATCATGGCACCATCCAAATTGGTGTTCATGTTCCTAAAGATTTGATACAGGAGGAAGACCGAATCCGTACTCGCCATGGTGCTCCAGGCGCTCGCCCTCTGAAGGCATCATTCACTGAATCTATCCAAATGGGAATCCGCCAGCGGATGGATGGTGTAGAATTCGTCAAGGAACGTCCAGATTTGATGATTCTAATTGACTGCCTTACACTTAGAGTGGATGTAGACATCCGCCCAGTTTTCATTTACGGGCGCTACCGCAAATTGGAACGAGGCATTCCTCAGACACGTTGGCCCTGCCGCGCCTGCCGTGGCCGTGATGGAGGTTGCGAGTCTTGTGAAGGTTCAGGATTACAATATCCCGATTCAGTACAAGATTTGATTGGTGAGCCATTCCGTTTGGCCCTTCGAGCAGATAACACCTCTTTCCACGGAATGGGGCGTGAAGACATTGATGTTCGTTGCTTAGGAAGAGGTCGACCCTTTGTACTGGAAGTTAAGCATCCTAAAGTTAGGCGTACTGATCTTGAAGAAATAGAAAAAGCGGTTAATTCGAATGCTGCCGGTAAAGTTGAGATTTCAGAACTTCGTTGGACAAATAGAAGTGAAGTTAGCCGAATTAAGGAAACTAGAGCGGAAAAATCCTACACAATTCGCTTCACAATAGAAGACCCTCCTGAAGAAGCCTCAATCATTGAATCAATTTCCAGCCTTTCAGGAGTAACTTTGGAACAACAGACTCCAAAGCGAGTATCTCATAGGCGAGCAGATAAGAACCGTAAGAGAAAAATCACTTCAGTTGATAATATTGTTATTGACGGAACTGAAATCCAATTTTCAGTTCGATGCGAAGCGGGAACATATGTGAAAGAATTAGTTCATTCAGATGAAGGGCGAACAGTACCTTCAGTTGCGGGCGTTCTTGAGAGAGAATGTCAAGTCACTTGGCTCGATGTAGAGGATATCCACGCGGACTGAGTTTTCTTCCATTCAGATGGCCTTAAGAATACGGGGCAGGTCGACCGGTCGCACGACCTATGGTCGATGGGTGAAATATCATGCGCCGAAGTCACGGAACTCGTCAAGGAACTCGCAGTATTTTGCGACGTTCTAAGGAACAGCGAGGACGCCTCTACATCAGTCGTGTTATGCATCAGTATAACATCGGCGACAGAGTAGCAGTGGTCCTAAATGGATCTCAGCAGAAGGGTATGCCACATCGCCGATTCCAAGGCGCAACTGGAATTATTTCAGCTAAGCAAGGACGTGCTTGGGTAGTATCTCTACACGACAAGAACATGGCTAAGACAGTCATCGCTCGTCCAGAGCACCTACACCCATTGGAGTGAGAATTATGACTGAGCGAGAATATGTTGATTTTGCTACAGTACGTGATCTTCTTCTTGACGCCCGTGAGCGTCGTGGTGAACTTTCATACGAGCAGAAAGTTGCTCTTTTCCATGCAGAGTGGGCTGCTAGTGAAAATCGCGGTGGAATCAAAACCACACCAGAAGTATTCACTAATTTATTCAACTCCTTGATGGAAAATGAGACCCTTAGTCAACATCCAGAGGTCTGTGCAAAGATTTCTGAAATAATGCCAATGAAGGTCGAAGACGTCCGTGTAATAATCGCTTCAAAGCGAATTGCAATGGATACTAGTGAGATTGAAGAAATCATTACCGTAGTTCGACAAGCGGTACTTTGAGTACTTTTTCCCAGTTTTTCTTGGATTACAGGGAACAAATCCTTTCATGAGCGATGCCCTCTCTCGATGGTATGAGAAAGATGCAGCCGAACGGTTACAAAGACCGAGGTAAAGAGGACGAAGGTCCTCTTTTGGAAGAAACTCACGTTAAAGTTCTCGAGGTCCTTGAGCGTCGTCCGTCAGGGCATGAAGTCCATGCAATTTCTGAACCCGGAATTTACGTGGTCAGAGCTCGTTTAATAGATGCATCAAGTTGCGAATCGGGTGACAGAGTCGAAGTTGAAGGAGACAAAATAGGCCCCCTGTCCTTACTTCGATACAGAGATTTGTCAAATGAATCGACTAATTCACTCGTTGACGCCATAAAGGAAGTAATTAACGAAAATCCCGATGGACATTTGAGTTTCTATAATCGAGCGAATAATATTTCTCTGAAGATGCACGCATTCCAACTTTTGCCAGGTATTGGTAAATCAACAGCACAAGATTGGGTGCAGAAAAGAGGACCTAATGGTTGGATTGACTTGGCAGAAGTTAGTGAAAAATTAGGCATCGATGCAGTATCACTTCTCGCCGAACGATATGAGAAGGAATTAATCGATCCTTCAGAGGTTCCCAGCCTTCTAGAACTTCTTGTAAGAACTAGTGCTTGAACGAGGTGGGTCAATGGACGACCTCGATGTCAGACTATTAGTCGACCTTTTGCGCGATCGGATAAATCCAGACCGAGCATTAGGGCAGCATTTCCTTCTCGATGAGAATGTCATATCTCGTGCAGTAAATATTGCAGGAAAGCAATCATCTATTGATGATTCGAGCCATGTTCTAGAAATTGGACCGGGTCCAGGTTCTCTTACTCTTGAGTTGTTACGTACTGGAGCTAGAGTAACTGCTCTAGAAGTCGATGCCGAGTCAGTTTCTCATTTGAATCGGGTATTTATGGACGTAGAAAATCGTCTAGAAGTTCGATTAATCGATGCATTGGAAGCCGATTGGCCTGAAGATATAACGCACATAGTTTCCAATCTGCCATATCAAATTTCTAGCCCAATTCTTGAGCGAATTCAGAGACATCATGCGATTTTTCCACTTAGAGGGATTGCATTACTTGTACAAGATGAATTCGCAGAACGTATGGCAATGATTGGAGGTCATGCAAACAGAGGCCCCCTAGGTCATTCGCTTTGGTTACAATTTGATGTTGATTTAGATTCTCGAGTACCGCCTCATTCTTTCAGTCCAGCCCCTCGTGTCCATTCTCGCCTAGTTTCTTTGATGCCAGTCAATAGACTAGAAATCAATAATATCGACAACCGACTTTACCGAATGGTAGTCTCTGAGTGCTTCGCTAATCGACGACGTAAGTTACGAACACTTCTTTCTAAATCCCCAAAAAGACTCAACAGAATACCCGGCTGGCATCGCACGCGTTGGTCTAATTCGATCAGACAAATACCTCCTCAAACTCTTGAATTAAGGCCAGAGAATTTAACCTCTGTAGAGTGGGCTGAATTGATTGAAATCATAAGCTCCGAATAACGGAATCCGAAAACGGTTTGACCGCGCCTTGATAGCGTACCGTTGATTCCGGCCACTACAGCGGAGCGTGTGCGAGCACCTCAGAGAGCAGGAGTTGGTTAGATGGCAAAGAAGGATACCTATCTCGCATTACTTCGTCGAGGTATCGACGAGACGACTGCCCAAATTCTTGCAGATTCAGGACTTAAGGTAGGTGACCTGAAGAAACTCGATGAAGAAAAATTGAGAAATAATTACGGTCTTAAGAAAGAGATTGCAAAGTCAGTTCTTGAAGCAGTAAAGACAGGTCCTGGTGCTGCCTCCAAACAGCGTTACCTTGCTGATGTTTTGTCAAAAGACAAAAAGAAAAAGGTTGACAAAATCGAGGAACAGCGATTCAAGCGTGAACAGAAGGATATTATTTCTGAACTCAATGAGAAAAAGGAAGAATTGCGAATAGCCAAGGTTGAGGCTTTCCGTTCTAAGAAATTGGTAATGAATAGACTTGGTAAAACCATTGAATTAATTGTCAAATTAGAGAACTCATTTGATGATGAGTCAAAGCGAGAGCAGCGAACAAAATTACGAGATCAATTAGAGACTAGAGGCCTTGAAGCAGCTAGAGATCACGAAATGCTCGAGTTAGTTGGAACCCCGCAAGACATAGTTGATTTCCGCCGAAAGATTGCCCCAGTTCTTTGCCTGTATGCCTGCCCTTCTTGCGGTGAGGAGATGGATCCTCGAGGGGGTAATGTTGTAGAAGACCCTACTGATTTTTCCTTTGTTTGTTGGGATTGTGAAGACGAATTTCATTCACCAATGTCTGTATTTGTTGACAACAATCTGAATAATGGTTCTCTAATCACCATCGATCCAAAGAAGAAACCCAGAGATAAAGTGTTCAAAGCACCAAAGAAACGCACTGCTGATACGATAAAGGACATGATGATCAAGGATCTTGAGGCAACTGGAGCATCCGCAGAAGAAATGGCTGCAGCAGTAGAAGCGAGTGATTTGACAGGAGGTCTAATGAGTATTGATGAGTGGATTGACCAGACACTTGCAGCTAAGGGATATATTCAGGCTCAAGAGCATCGTGAAGACTTCATCATCGCTACTGGTGCCGGCGCTACTAAGTTCAACAAGTGGATGAAGAAGGCTGGTCTTCGCTTCAATAAGCAGACTGGCCGCTGGAGCCGCTGGGAAAAGTGAATCTTTTTCGAATCTATTAGATTCAAGACATGATGCTGACTCGAAGTGTCGTGGTAGTCATTCGCTTCTTTCGTGGTGAGCTTCTGCTTGGGTCTGCAGAGGCCGTCGATGGAGAACCAATTGTAGAGACGGCAAAGAGGGCCGGAGTTGATATCCCGACTAACTGTACTTCTGGGACTTGTGGCACCTGCCTTGTACGTTTGAAAGAAGGCAATGTCCCCTATCCTGAACCTCTACCTCCAGGTCTTGATGCAGAATTGGTTGAATTAGATGGTATCCTTACTTGCTGTATGTTGCCTTTAGGTACTTGCGACATTGACATAATCCCTCCATTGTAGGTGTTCAAATGTTTGAAAATTGGGGTAAAGAAGAACTTGGACTAATAATTTTCAATTTGATTGGAATTAGTATTGCAATTTGGTTTCTGTCTAGTCGATTACGTTCAAAATTAGAAGAAGTTGAGCGACGGAAGGCTCGCCGTTGGAAAGAAGACCCAACCGATTCCGTTGAGGAAGAATGAGTTAGAATATATCTCAACTTAATTCATTCATTGATTGCTGCAGTCCATCGTTCGGCCTGCAATACTCCAACAATTTCTATGTGGCAGGCAAGGACTCCTTTCTGTTTTTTAATATCAGAGCGCAGTTCAATTAGATCGTTAATGCAGCATGGGCAATGATTCCGAGTCGGCTTAATCCACAATTCCACAATCCCCGAATCATTGACTTCAACTCCCTTCAGTACAGTTTCGTCAGTAATAGCAAGGCCATGTGGTTCCTTGCGTCCACGCAGGAGTCTAGCTAAACGACGTTGTGCGTTTGCCTTAGCCCGAGTCACGCATCCCACTCCGTCATCAATTCCCATGAATCACCCATCGTTAGACACTCCATGCCATCAGAAGTACGGGCATAGGTATCTTCTGTGCCTATTGCCCCATCTTCGTAGAGAGCCTTAGGTTCTATTGCCATAGTTCCGCCAACGACCAATTCTCTATCAAAACGGTCTGCAACAACTGGAGTCTCATCCAATTCTAGTCCGACAGAGTGACCTAGGAAAACTGCTTGTTCAGGGGGCATTCCCATCAGGTGTTCTGCGTACCCCATTTCGACGGCTTTATTGTGTCCAATTTCCCAAGCCTTAGAGCAGTAGTCTCCCTGTCCAAGGCTTGTTACAACTGAATCTTTTATTTCTGCCATATCTGAAAGTCTCTGCATCCATTTTTCAGATAGAGGACCGGCACTAAACATTCGTGTGCAATCCGAAACATATCCACGGTGCAGGTGTACTATATCGACAATTACTGGTTCGCCAGCCTCTACTTTTGCATGTCCAGCCCCTAGGGAAGAAATTGGGCTGGCTCCTAATCCACCCAATGCGGAATCAAAGTAGGAGGGTATAGCACCGGAACGTCCCGCGGCAATGACAACTCTATCGCAATCCATAGGCCATCTTCGCATTCTAATACGTCCGCCGAATCCAGCTATTCTACTGACTTCATCCGCTGCCGCGGCCATCTCTAATTCTGTTTTACCAAGCCCGCCACAATCACGGACTGCGGCAAACATTTCTCGATTTATTGCCCCGCTTTCTCGGTGCATTTGCAATTCCCAATCAGACTTCTTTTCTCTTAATTTGTAGAGAATGTGTGTACAGTCTTCACTCTCTCCCAAACTCGATAGTTTTTTACTCAGGAATTGCCATCTATCATGAGGAACTTTTCCTGCTAATAGTGCAGGCGCGATTGTACCACCTTTTGCTCTAATTGCATCGGCTAATCCGCTCATACGAGGCTGGGGTTCTATAGGTCCAGGAGCATTATCTCCACCAGACTCAAATTTTGCTCGAATAATTGACTTACGCACCCAATGTGTATTACTAACACCAGAACCATCAGCGCCAATCAGTAAAATTCCGTTTTGCCGACCACCTGTAAGGTAGTACAATTCCACAGGATCATCAATTAGAGCAGATTCTATACCTGAATCTGCTAGAGCGCTTGAGAGTCTTGAACGTCGGTTTTCTAACTCGCTGACAGGAACTCTCCAATCAACTCCATCTGGGCCGCTCAAGCGCTCGGCATCCCATGTCATGTTGTAGCCACTACTCCTTCGACACAAAGGCATTGGGGGAGAGGGCCGAGGTGTTTTCCATACATCATTATCAAAAGATGCCTGCTAGTGGCCTAGTGCGTGGACGGCGTATTGTCGCTCGACGACGTTCGTCTTAACGGCAAACATATTTTGTTCCGAGTGGATGTAAATTCTCCATTACATCCAGAGACAAGAGCTTTTCTTGACGATGGTAGATTACGTGCAATAACCGATACACTGAGAGCCCTTGCCGACTCTAAGGTTGTTCTTATTGGGCATCAGTCCCGGCCCGGGAGAAATGACTTCACCGATTTATCGGGTCATGCCGACAGATTGGCTAGAATCCTAGGCCGACCAGTTGGATTTGTGCCCGATGTTTGTGGAGATGCTGCAATCGAGGCAATTCGTGAAATGAAAGATGGAGATATTCTTTGTTTAGACAATGTCCGAATGCATCCTGAAGAAATTGCATTGAAGAGAGCACCGATTGAAGAATTGCGCGTATCAAAGATAGTCACTACTCTCGCCCCTGAGTTCGATGCATACGTTACAGATGCTTTCGCTGCATCTCACCGAAACTCACCATCTCTGACTGGTTTTTCTGAGGAATTACCTTGTATTGCTGGCCGCTTGATGGAGAAAGAAATCAATGCATTACAAACGGCAGTTAACAACCCTCCAAGGCCCTATGTCGCCATATTAGGCGGAGCAAAGGCTGACGATTCATTTCGCGTCAGTCAGAACCTTATCGACAGAGGTGTTGTAGATACCATTGCCTTTGTTGGTGTTGTAGGCAACATGATGCTCTGGGTTCAGGGTGTAGATATTGGTGAAGGCAACAAGGAATTTATTCGCGGAACATTGGGGTCCGACTTTGATGCTGCTTGGTCTATGGCTGAGCGCCTCAATAATGATCACTCTGAGGTTCTATTCGTTCCAACCGACGTGGCAGTCGAGGCAAAAGGAGAGCGAGTTGGCATGAAGGTTAGCCAGTTACCAACACCTTACCCTATCTATGATATCGGGGTTGAAACTCTAATGCGCCTTCGTCCTTTAATGATGGGAGCGGAATGTATACTTTGGAATGGTCCAGCAAGCTACTTTGAGAGACCAGCATTTGCATTTGGAACAATTGAGATTCTCAACATGTGTACTGAAACCGCAGCGATGACAATCGTAGGTGGTGGACATACAAGTGCATTGGTCAATTCTCGCGGTGTGTCGAATCGAGTATCTCACAATAGCACAGGAGGGGGTGCATGTCTGTGTATGCTTTCGGGTGATTCTATGCCAGTTATCGATGCCCTTGAGCGCTCATACAACAAGTTCGCTCCTCTGTTCAAGGATTGATTACGGCCGACACAGTCGAACTAACAAGCGAATTTGTGCCGTAACAAGTATAATCTCTTGATGCAATTAGCAACGAGCATGGAAGAGCAGCCGGAGCCATTTACCCTCGAGGGGGACCCTAGTGTAATATCGAATGAACAGACAACAGTTTTTGTCAATCAAGCACCAGTTTTACCAGTACAGAAAAACAAGGCATCAGAGGTTATCGGATGGCTTGTACTTATTTGGTCCGGATTTGGCCTTCTGATGGTACCATTTACTATATTTTCAGATTTTGGCGCTACTGATTTTGATGGAAATCCAATAAGTTATCCTACATCTTACTTTGTAGTTACAATTCTAACCGGATTAGCATCCTCTATTATGGGGATTATTGGTGGATGGAAGATGACCAAATATGAGAAACAAGGAATTTGGATTATCTTCGGCAGTTTTGCAGTAAGTTGGGCTGGGGGAATGGTATCTCAATTCATTGTGGGAGATGCCATGGGTTCTGCAGAATTAGGAGCAGGTTTGGGTATAATGTCAGGCGTCTGTGGTATTTTCTGCTATGCAATTTGCGGCGTTATTGTGGCCATTCCATTGATGCTATCAGATGGCGGAATGGAGTAATCCAATGTCTCTGTTGAGCAAATATATTGGGAGTTTTCGAGCGGTTGAGGAAACGACATCAAGTATTCCTTCTACTCCAAGAGGGATGGTTAAAATATTGATGTCTTTGAAGGTTCTAACTGATTTATTCGGCGTTCTATTGATATTGGTAGGTATTGTGTCCGTAATTGGATTGATTGTGAAAACAATACTGTAAATCAGCACAACTTACTGAGATCCAACATGTGTCCGATTCTCTGATTTACATCATTCAAGATATAATCCAATGCTGATTTATCACGCCCTTCTGCCCGCATGACAAGAATTGGTTCAGTATTCGATGCTCTGCATAGGTACCATCCATCTGAGTAGTTGACTCGAATACCATCAACAGTAGATTTCTGCATATCTGAGAAGGCATCCTCTACGGCCTTCATCACATCTTCACGCTCGCCATTTAAGGGGACTTTTGTTTCATTTGTAGAGGGGTAGTCTGGAAGATTGGCAAATCTCTGGGAGAAGGAAGGTCCACCATCTTCAACAGCAGAGTCACGACCAATTATTTCGAGTAATCTTGCAGTATTGTATAGAGCGCAGTCGAAGCCAGGCCAGCGGTCGTTGAGGAAGAAGTGACCAGACATCTCTCCTGCCATTGGTGAGTTTGGATTGTCCTTGAGTTCACGTTTCATGAACGAATGACCAGTACGAACCATACGAGGAATTCCACCACTCTCTCGAATTGCCTCCTCCAGAGCCATACTGCATTTTACATCGTAGAAAACGACTCTCTCCGCCTCAGTTCCGCCCCGTCTATCAACAAGAATATCTGCGGCAAATAATGCCATTAGTCGATCTGGATGAACAAAGTTGCCATTTTCATCAACAACTCCAATCCGGTCACCATCTCCATCCATTCCTATTCCAAACTCACATCCATTTTCAACAACAGCTGCGCCGAGCTCAACCATATTCTTAGGACGAGTCGGGTCAGGGGGGTGGTTCGGGAATTTGTTATCCCATTCACAATGAATTGGTACAAGGTCGACACCCAAACGCGACATTAACTCAACAGCAAGAGGTCCTGGAACTGCATTGCCGCAATCAATTGCCAAACGGATAGGTCTCTGCGGCTTACCCGAATTTTCAACTATGGTATCTAGAACTTGATATTGGAAATCGGGCAATTCAGTTACACTTCCTGAGCCTTCTTTGAATTCGCCCGAATCAAAGGTTGCTTTGAGTTCCTGTAACTCTTCCCCAGCCATTGGTAATTTACCTCGACAAATCTTGAATCCATTGTATTCAGGAGGATTATGACTAGCAGTAATTGCAACCGCAGCGTCAACCGGCAAGTCCACAGTTGCCCGATATAGCACACCTGTACTGGTCACACCCAAATCGAGAACATCTGCTCCAGATGAGTTAAGTCCGGCTAAGAATGCAGCGTGTAATTCTGGCCCTGAGTCTCGAATATCTCTAGCTACGGCAACAGTATTTGCATCCAAATGAGTCGCTATTGCTCGACCCAATTTCTCAGCAAATGCAGCATCTAATTGGCTACCCGCAAGGCCTCGAATATCGTAGGCCTTGAACACGCTCATACCTTAGGGGGGTCACTTGGCCTTCATCATCCCATCGCGGTGATGTTGAGTAATCAAGCAGAACCAGAACCCCGAACTGCACGGGCAATAATCTCGACCTTAGCACCTGCTGGTAATTCTTTGACGGCAAATGCTGCCCGTGCTGGAAGAATTGTTCCTTCTAACCATGAAGCGTATACTTCATTGAAATCTCCAAAATCTGACATGTTTTCCAATAGAACTGTGACCATTACCAAATCACTCTTACTTGATTCAGCCTCTGTTAGTAGATTGTCTATTTTGCTTAGAGCACTGCTCGTTTGTTCTCTGATGGAATGTCCTCCATCAATTCCTATCTGTCCGGCAACCCAAATATCGTCGCCAACAGTCATACATGGATTGTATGGGAATAATGGTGTTACTCCACCTCGTATTGCTTTTTTCTGGTTCATATCACTGCGAGTAGTATCTTAGTGATAGGATTATTCTTTGAACATATTCACAATTTTGACATGGTCTGCGGCTACATTTTCAGCATTCAGTTGCTCGATTGGAACCCAAGCCGCAGATACAGCGTCATCGTCCCCTATAGGTTTAGCAGAAGAATCGGCATCAACTAGGTAGAATAGTCCAACGCAGTGTTTTCGCGGATCTCTTCCAGGCGCTCCAAGCACATACAGAATCCGTGGATTTTCACCCTTCACCCCAGTCTCTTCCATTAATTCCCGGATTACTGCATCTTCAGGGTCTTCTCCATAATCGACAAAACCTCCAGGAAATGCCCACATGCCTTGCCATACAGCAGGATTTGCCCCTCTTTCAATCATCAATAATTCCAATCCATTATCCGTTTCACGAGCGGCTACAGCATCTACAGTCACAGAGGGGCTTCGATAGCCATCTCTACCACATTCTGAGCATTTTTCATTCGCCATATTTTCTCTTCCTTAATTGATAGTCCTCAATGGCGGTGTAGAGGTCGCGTCGTGAGAATGATGGCCAGTGTACATCTGTAAAGTATAGTTCAGCATAGGCGATTTGCCAAAGAAGAAAGTTCGACACACGCTCTTCTCCTGAAGTTCGGATTACCAGATCAGGATCCGGGAGTTCTGCAGTGTAAAGTCTACTTGAGATAGTTGAGGGGTCAATCGATTCGATTTCCAGAGTTCCCGATGCGTGTTCAGAGGCTATTCGCTTTACTGCATCAACAATTTCTTCTCGTCCACCATATGCAAGACAAACGGTAAACAAGAAATCATCGTACTCAGCCGTTGCTTCGCAGGCCTTATCGATTGCATCTCTAACTCTTTGAGGTAGTAACTCAGTCCGTCCAACAACCTGCACTTTGACTCTATTTTTGTGAATTAGTGGGTCTACACTAATTTCTTCAAGTCCACTAACATATAGGTCGAATAATGTATTCAATTCTTCTTCATCTCGTCCACTGAGATTTTCTGTGGATAATGCATAGACTGTGAGATATGGGATTTTTAGTTCCAAAATCCACTTCATCACTTCTTTCAATCGTTCTTTTCCTGCTGCATGTCCAGTTTCAGTCTGCAAAGATTTGGACCATGCAAATCTTCGGTTTCCATCCATAATCATGGAGATGTGTTGTGGCATCATTTCCGGGCCGTCCGACAGAATACGATCCCGCATTCGATTCCTCCGGATTCGGTCAACTCTAGAAACAAAGCTCCAAGCTAGTGAGGAATTTGCCATCCATCGCGCTGGAATGGCAATAATTCGGAATTTCAACAACCAATGAGCAAGCGCATCGATACGTCGACCTGTGGCCTTACGTGCGCGACCCATGCAGTGACCAAATGCCATTTGCGCTAAAGGTCGTCGGCGAAGGGTCCTGATTCATTCAAAGACAAGGTCAGCAGAGTCTCCCACTTTATCGAGCAGACCACTTTCAGCATTGACGACAATAACCTGCCCACAGTGTTCCCATACTGGTATGTCGTGCTTGCTATTGCCTGCATAACCGAACTCCTTCTTTCCAAATCGAGCAGTAAGGGCCTCGGCTTTACGCAGCCCTCGTAGGTTGGTTATTCCATCAGAACCCATGACATCATCGAACAGACCTACGTGTGCAGCGATAATTTCAGCCAAAGTCTGGTCAGATGCAGTAGCTAGTATGATCGTTCTTCCTCGTGCCTTTTCTCCGGTTAACCAATCTACAAATGCCTCGTGGTAAACCAGTTCATCGGGGTCGAATTTGAGTTTTCTTGCAAGTTGTTTTTTCCACTTAGCACGTCTTCCTGTTAATTCAAGAAAAATAGTTGATAGAATCATCCACGGCTGTCTTAGAAAGACTCGCCTAGCACTTACTCTACTCATGTCTGTGAGGATGAGAGTGCCATCCATATCGACAGCCAAGGGCATCTCGTCAGGAGCCTGAATCACAAAGTGGCGCTTAACCTACTCCGGTTCAATCCTTCGGAATAATCGAATTGGCTTGACCGATTGCATCAAGCCTGAAACGGCTTTGGCCGCGTTGTGTCACAGTCCGAGTCACACCTCCACGATGCATGGCGACCTTCTGCCATGGTCGAGGTTGATTCTGAAGTTGAGGCACCTTCTGGATTTTCTTCACATTTATTTCGTGGTATGAGATTCCGTATCGAACTTCTCGAACCTGAAGAATCAATTTCAACTCTAGAAGGCTGGCAAAAGACAACAGAAGAGTTGACTGAATGGGGTGAAGTGCCACGAAATATACAGTCAATTGAACTCAAGGCCTCTAATCGAGGTCCGATAATGGAACTCAATGCAGAAGATGGCTTGTGGCTTGCTGAAATACAACCTTGGGGTGGACCTAACCTCCGTTCCCGCTCAAGAATCGCACCGGATGATTTCGATGTTCCTTGTGGTGGTTACTTGCATGAAGATCATGAACTAATATTATTGCGCCGAAAGAGAGAATTTTCTACTAATGCCTCTGATGTTTTGTTGGATCATTTACAGCGAAATGATGCTGACTCGGCCCAAACGCTGCTTCATCGATGTGGAGCAGCGCTTGGAAGATACCATCTAGCAGCTGAGTCAGAATGGACGAATCCTCCCGACCAAAAGCGTTGGAATGAGAGATTCCATGAAATCGAGGCTCGCCTGAAGACGGCTTCATTGTGGCGAGCCCCCTTCACTAGAGGTGCACCTGCAACGCTGGACTTGGGGGATGTACGTCTATCTCAATTCTTTGAGTCTAATTCAGGGTCGATGGGAATTAGAGTCGGCCCCTCTCCACTAGCCCATGGGCTCCTTCAAACTGACTTGGACTTACCAGCAATTCGTGACTTAGCAAGCCTATTACAAGATATTTCTAGGATTCACTACAAAACTACCAGTGAAATTAAACTCTCCGTTCTCCGAAAATCAGCAATAGAGGGATGGTCTTCAACTGCACCAGCCTCATGGTGTTCTAAGAGATCATTTAGTGCACATACAGGAGGTGTGGTGATTTGGGAATATGAACAATCTCTTCTCGATGTTGTTGAGGCGGTATCTCATCAGTCAGGTGCACCTGAACCCGCGGTCACTTTAATCGATAAAGTTCCTAAATTGCAAAAACAACTTTTCAACGCCCGTATCTTCTCTGCAAGTTGGATTATTTGCTCTATTTTCGGAATGATGGGGGTATTTGATTGGGCCAAATTATGGCTTAATGGCTCCCTATTAATTCCATCAGTTCCATTAGTGCTTCTCGTTTTTGCCTACGTTTTTCGTAGACAATACCACGCCGCTGCGCCACCACCGGAAAATCCGATTCATTAGCAGCGAAAATCTCAATCGACTCTACGAATTTCTCCATTATCGAAAGTGTAGTGCATAGGGGCCCCTGTTGGGATTTCAAGACTAGTTATGTCATCTGGAGAAATCTTTTCGATATGCATTACAATCGATCTTAAGGAATTTCCATGAGCTGCTACAAGGACATTTTTTCCCCCTTCTAAATCAGGGATTATTTCTTCGACAAAATATGGGATAGTGCGTTCAGCAGTCATTTCAAGACTTTCTCCACCAGGTGGTGGAACATCGAACGAACGCCTCCAGATGTGAACTTGTTCAGCACCATGGATTTCGGCGGTCTCCGCTTTATTGAGTCCCTGCAAATCTCCATAATGCCGCTCATTGAGTCGTTCATCGTATCTGGTTGGAATATCACCAGATGCACGATTATGAAGCATGACAATTTCAGCAGTACGCTGAGCCCTTACTAATGCGCTAGTGTGTACCACGTCGAAGGATAAATCGGCTAATTCTTTGCCTGCAGCGGCTGCTTCATCCTCTCCCTTAGGAGATAACTCAACATCAGTCCAGCCGGTGAAACGATTTGCGGCATTCCACACAGATTGACCGTGTCGAATTAGTACCAAATGCGTCATTCTGAGTGCTCCTCATTGTCGACGTAGACGAGGTTCGTGGAATTCTAATCCACAATCTGTTGCAATCGTCTGAGCCATCAGTATGATATCTTCAGTCATTTCTCTTTGTGATGCTGCGGACTGAACTGAATAGAAGTTGCAGGATACGGTTACCATTGAAGGACCAAATGAATTTACACGAACCCAAGAATCTCCTTCCTTTACTGCACGAGCATCTTCCTTCACCTTGGTTAGTAACTTCTCACAGAATGACTTCAATGACTCTGGATTTGAATTCGCTTCAAATTCGAAGGTAGGTTGTATTCTACGGAATCTTCGCTGACTGAAATTCTCAACTGGAGAGTTTACTAGGTTTGCATTTGGAATAGTAATCAAAGTATCTGCTGAGGATCTAATTAGAGTTGTACGTAGTCCTATTTCTACAACTTCTCCTTCAATTCCCTCAACTAGTATCCAATCACCGACATTGAATGGTTGGTCAATAATGATTGAAATTGCTCCGAAGATATTGGCTACAGTGTCGCGCGCTGCGAGGGCTAATGCTAGACCCGTAATTCCCAATCCTGCAATCAATCCATTTAGGTCGATACCAATCAGACCAGCCATTACGAATGCTGCAATCAAAACCACTGCAAGGTGACCCACAGATTCTGCTACACTTGCCAAAGAACGGCGGCTAGCGATATTCGCATCACCCTCAACGACAATGAAAGCATCGAGGAAGTCAACTAGCCGGTAAGTTGCTAGTAACAGGCCTAGAACAAATAGTGTGAATGTCCAATCAATTAGTGCCTGTGCAAATGAATCATCCCAGATTGGTCCAGTATTATTGGAAAGCCAAGACATAGATTCTGAGAAAATCAGGAAACCAATCATCCATCCAAGAGATTTTGGTGCCATCAATGTCTTTCCATCAATCCTATCCGTTTTTGAGAGTAAATCCATTAATTTAGGGAAGATGAAGCGCCTTGCAGCAATTCCACCAGCAACGGATAAACCGATTAGTGCTAGAACAATAATCAAAGTTCCACTATTCATTCCAAAAATCAATTCATCAGTACCCTTTTCCATGAATTCATTCAGGAAATCATAAGGAAATCCGGTACTTCCAGTAGCCACGTCAGCCCCTTCTTGCATGACTCGGCCGACGACCACCCCCCAATAAACCCCGCCCCGGTCCTATGGACCGACTTAGCGAGGGATTGAAGACCGCCTTACGACTCGACAGGATGTTCCTATGGCGGGCAGCATCAGACTCTCTGATTCGATTGAAGTCGCTAGAGCGCGACGAATCCCAGTATTCGCCCTGCTAATGCCATTGCTTCTTTCGGTCTTCGCTCCCGTTGTAATGCTCTCACCAGTTGCGGCTCAAGATGCTGATACAGGGGTGACTCCTGAGGAAATCTGGTCATCTGATTATGCCAATCAAATCTTCCCTTGGGGGCCACATGGTGATTATGATCAACTCCAATTCCGTTCGTATCATGACTACTTTTCAATGAAGGAGAGAATGCAAACTTTGGCTGCCTATTATCCTAATTTCCTTCAATTCCATGAAGGGTTGCTTGGTGGAGTAAACGCTCGCGGTGATGAAATGACCGCCACTGAATATGAGGGATGGTACTACAATCACCGAAGCCCATGGATGAAAATTACTGCTAATGTTAATGATGGGGATTACAATGAATTCAACGGTGATGATGGAAATTATGCCGACCGCCCGGATGTTATGCTAGTCGGTAATCATCATGCTAGAGAGTGGATGTCATATGAAGTTCCAATGTTTTTCCTAGAGACTGTAGCGTACTACTACGGAAAGGCTGGAATCGATAATGACGGTGACGGATTAGTTGACGAAGACGGCTGGGACGGTATCGATAACGATGGCGACTGTAGTCGTCTCAATGAGTCAGCTCAGGACTCAAACGGCGACGGTGTCCCTTGTGGACCCGGCGACTTAGGAGTTGATGAGGACTTTAGTGAACAATTCATCACTGATATGATTAACACTCGTGAAATTTATCTGATTCCAATGCTCAATGTCGATGGTAATCGCTATGACAGAGAAGTATACTGTGGTGAGACTGCTTGGGAGAATTGTAGAACTTCAGGTTGGAGAAAGAATCTCCGCGACAATACCGTAACAGGTGTAACTCCTATCCCTGATATTGATGAAGAGCCAGATCCTTCGTGTGATGGAGTGGACCTAAACCGCAACTACCAATTTGAGTGGGGTGCACCATTGGGTGCAACCGGTCCACTATTCCCCGGTATGTGTTATGCTGGCGATGCAGGGGCTAACAATGACGTCTACAATGGTCCTGTGAATTATGAGGATAATGATGGAGACGGATTAGTCAATGAGGACCATGTTGATGGAAAGGACGACGATGCTGATGGTCAGACCGATGAAGATTGGATGGGCGGCAACAGTGAGCCTGAGACTAAGTTTATCCAAGATCTTACTGAAATGAATGATGATGATGGCGATGGCGCTTCAGACTTCAAGTCCACCTTGACTTGGCATTCATTCTCTGAACTGGTTCTATGGCCGTGGGGTCATTGCACAAACTGTGACAATCCTGATCAAGAATACCTTGAATATCATGGGAATGTTATGGGTGAAATGACAAATTATGCTCCAATGCAGTCATCTGACCTATATCCTACTACAGGCGATTTCTGTGATTGGCACTATGGTGTCCACAATTCATACTGTTACACTATCGAGATTGGAAACGCCTTCCATGAGCTACCTGAGGATATTGCCCACATAGCCGTCCTCAATCTTGGAGTCCCATTTTACATGATTGAGATTGCAGATGACCCAAGATATCGGGCAATTGTTGGTATTGAAAATACAACCAGCACTCAGTGGATTGATACTCCTAGTGAGGTTTCTGTTCCGACCCGTGGTGAGATTCCTATCGGAATGTGCTTAGATTCAGCCTTCCCATTCACTCCTGATGTCAATCGTACTCATTTGATGTGGCGTTTGGTTGAACCTACTCGTCAGCAGGATGACTTCGGTCCAACAGAATGGATTGCAGTAAACTGGAAAATGTCGGCCTTTGATGAAACCGGTGAATCTTGTGTTCTTCTTGATGGCACGAATGGTACTCGCATAGTGTCTCATGTTCCGATACCGGATACTTCCGTGGGTAAGATACACTACAAGGCGATGCTGGGAACTATAAATGGAGCCTTCCCATTCACTTATCCAAATTCTGATACTGCAAATTACTATGAATTATCATTGCCTTATCGAGCACCGTTTGGATCAGGTGTTTTTGCTCTATTGATGTTTGCCTTCATCGCTACAATGGTCTGGGGTGGCTTAGGTTACACCTTGAAGGCTATGTTTGATGATGAACGCGGTGTGATTGGCCTGCCTCCTGAATTTGTAACCGAGGAGGATGTTTGATGCAATCCGGAGGTTCTGATGAGTTCAGCGGACGCCTTGGCCTGATTTTCGCTACCATTGGCGCTGCGATAGGAACTGGAAACATTTGGCGCTTCCCAAGAATGGTCGGTGCCAATGGTGGAGGTTCATTCCTTGTTCCATGGGTGATTTTCCTATTCCTTTGGTCAGTTCCACTGATTATTGCTGAATTTGCCCTAGGTAAGCGCAGTAGAACTGGAACTGTTGGTACTTTCCGAATTTTTGCAGGAAAGCGATTTGCTTGGATGGGTCTGTGGACAGCTTGGATTTCAACAGCTATCGGTTTCTATTATGCTGTTGTTACAGGATGGTGTCTGAATTACTTCCAGGCAGCGATTCGCGGTGGCCTGTCAGGCGATGTTGATACTGTCGAGGTTTGGAATTCATTCCTTCAAGCACCCGAGCAAGTAATTTTCTTCCAAGCAATTGCAGTAATCATCACCTTGCTAGCAATTTGGAATGGTGCAAAGGCGATTGAGAAGGTCAATGTATTCTTGATGGTCTCACTATTCGTTCTATTATTCGCGGCTTTATTCCTCGCCTTTGTCATGGACCTTGATGATGGCAGCCTTGATGGATTTGTCTACATGTTCAGTATCCAGCCAGAATATTTGGCTCAACCAGAGACTTGGATCAACGGTTTATCTCAATCAGCTTGGTCTTGTTCTGCTGGAATGGGTATGGCAATCACTTACTCAGTTTACATGCGTAAGGATGAGGATACAACCCTCAATGCTGCGACAATGTGTCTTGCAAACAACAGCATCTCAATTATTGCAGGATTGACAGTTATGATGGCTGTATTCGCAGTTGTCGATGACCCGCTTAGCGCAGTTAGTGGAGGTAGCAGCGCAATCACTTTCCTCGTTTTACCAGAGGTTTTCGCTCAAGCACCTGGAGGCCCTGTTGTTCAATTGGCTATGGTTACAATGTTCTTCCTAGCCCTTTCTTTTGCCGCTCTAACTTCGATGATATCTACTGTTGAACTCTGTGTTCGCAACTTCGTTGACCACGGAATCGAGAGACCTCAGGCTGTTGGATTCACTACGATTGCAATTTTCTTCTTCGGTCTGCCCAGCGCCATGTTGTGGATTCGCATGGACCCAGGCACGGGGGTTGCCTTCCCACAATTCCTAGAGGTTCAAGACCACATTTGGGGCTACGGACTGATGTTCAGTGGATTGTTCATTGCATACTCAATTTGGAAGTACGGATGGAATCGCTACCGTGTTTGGCAAGAAGACAATGGAGAGGAAGGCTTCAACTTCCGAGACTACCTTGACCATGGAGTATCTTCTTTCAGAGATGATTTCATCAACACAGGTGACAATGATTGGTGGATTGGAAAGTGGTGGGATTACATCATGTATCTTGGATTCCCATTGATGTTCGGTGTACTGATGCTATCTTACTTTGGTGACCTTCTGACGAATGTTCATGATCCATGGAACCCATCAAACCCGCATGGAATCTCCATCATCTTACTGTTCTGGGGAGTTACTGCTGGTCTATTCATGGGTATGAACAAATATATCTTGGTTAACCGTGTAACCTCTGTCAATGGTTCCCTATGGCCACCGAATTGGGACTTAGAACCACGCCCACTCTATCGAAATGTGCCTGACGGCGCTGATGCGCCAATCGATACCCTCCCTGGTGGAGAGGACCCATACATCGTTCAGGTTGGTGATTCGTTACCTCCAACTTTTGTTGACGATTATGGTGACACTCGAGGTCACTCGGCTGCGTCTCTTGAAGCGGAACTCGCGTGAGGGAACCGAGTGCTGGTCAGCGAGGATTATCCTTGGTCCAAACTCATCCGAGAATACGTGATGTATTGCGCAGTCGGTTGCATAAACGTCGCAGTCTTCTTCGTTCTCTATTATTTTCTGTATCAAGCACAAATTTCTGAAGAATTCCCAGCAGCCTCGGCTTGGGCAATATCTTACTTCCTCAGTTCGGTACTAGCACACTATTTGCATAGATGGCTAACCTTTGAGTCCCTCACTGGCTACAAGAAAAGTCTAGTCGTTATGATGGCAATTTATACTGTTCTTCTATTGATTTCTACCGCCTCCACCGCTTACTTTGCTGACATACACGGATTCAATCACTACTATTCGTGGGCCGCTAACACTGCGGCTTTCGGATTTGTTGCCTTCTTAGCTCTCAGGATATTCGCATTCCCTCTATCCCACGGCCGGATTACTCGCTCAGAAAGGCTTGCTGAGTTCAAAGAGCGGCGTAGGGCTTGAAGAACAAATGGCCGCCCCTTTCCCTTCGTGACTCAGGGAGTACGTGGTACGCGCGACTTCTACCCCGAAGATATGCGCGTGCGAAATTGGCTATTCGAGCGCTTCCATTCGGCGGCTCGAGCGCACGGATTCGAGGAGTATGATGCTCCCGTTCTTGAGACAGAAGAACTCTACACGCGCAAGGCCGGAGAGGAAATTACTCAACAACTCTACAATTTCGAGGACAAGGGCGGGCGCAAGGTGGCTTTGCGCCCAGAAATGACTCCTTCATTGGCAAGGATGGTAATGGCAAGAGCTGGTGCTCTGGCTCTACCAATCAAATGGTATTCGATTCCGCAATGTTGGCGCTACGAGAGAACACAGCGTGGTCGAGGTCGTGAACACTACCAGTGGAATGTTGACATCTGGGGAATGGATGGAGTTGAGGCCGATGCAGAGCTTCTCTCAGTTCTTGTTCAGTTCTTCCAAAGCGTCGGCTTAGGTTCAGCCGATCTGGTGATTCGAGTTAGCAGTCGCAAGGTGTTAGAGGAGGTCTTGGGCTCACTTGGGATTTCAGGTGATGCCTTTGCTCAAACTTGTATTATTGTCGACAAAATGGACAAATTACCTGCCGAGACAATCGAGGCGCAGTTGTCTGAATTAGGCCTCGATTCATCTTCAATCTCAACTATTCAATCGGTTTTGAGTATCAATGATTTATCCAGCCTTAGCTCTGCTTTGGGTGGTGACAGTGCAGCAGTTGGTGAATTGAACGCATTGTTCGCTCTGACAGATGCCTATGGAATCAGCGACTGGATTGAGTTCGATGCTTCTGTTGTGCGTGGCCTTGCTTACTATACTGGACCTGTGTTTGAGGCCCATGACCGCGCAGGTGAATTGCGCGCAATTTGTGGCGGCGGGCGCTATGACAAGTTGATTGGAACACTTGGTGGAAAAGATCTGCCCGCTACCGGCTTTGGCTTCGGAGATATGGTGGTCATGGAATTACTAGCCGAGAAAGGCTTGGTTCCCGATTTGACGAATGGAGTTTCAGATGTCGTATTCGGTATGGGTACAGAATTGAGAGGTGCAGCCATGCAGGTTGCTAGTGCTTTGAGAGCAAATGGCCGAAGTGTCGACTTGGTGCTTGAGGATAAGCGCATGAAGTGGGTCTTCAAGCATGCCGAAAGGTGTGGGGCATCTCGATTGGTCATGGTCATGCCAGACGAATGGGCAGCGGGTAAGGTGCGAATCAAAGACCTCGGTACCGGTGAGGAATCAACCGTTGCAGCAAAGGACTTGTAGCACTGACTAGACTATTCTTTGCGTGGGCGTGAACCTGCTGCTACTGCTGCCATTGCTAGGGCTGCAACACCCGCTGCTAGTCCGAATCCGGGTAGTGCGTCATCGACTGCTCCACCGATACCACCGCCGCCACCATCGCCAGTTCCAGGCTCAGTCATATTGACAACAGGGAAGTTTGCTTCTACTGAGTAATTATCCTCGTTATTTGAGTAGTACATGGTGAATTCTCCTGAGCAATCAATCAGTGGAAGAACACAATCAAGTGTTGTTGGATTAGGTGCAGAATACTCAACTCTGATAGCGGGTTCCTCTCCACTTTTATTCCATCTATACATAGTTTCATTGACAGGGATATCCCAACTAATTGTGAACTCCTCGTAATTGTTTACAGTTTCAACCGATTTGGTAAACATTGCAATCTCGATAGTTCCTCTGTACAGAGTTATTGTAAGATCCTTACATTCAGAAGTATCCGTACAGTCTTGAGAAAAAATCTTGAATGACATTTCAATATTGATAGTGCCATTTTCATTTAGATACATATCTTCCTTGAATGTTTGTCCTGACTGAATTCGGCAGGTGTAG
>Ga0208894_1000257_pt1 | contig 44935 bp, 46 predicted proteins | sample ETNtaG_12_FD_185752 | JGI IMG/M metagenome (GOLD analysis project Ga0208894, IMG submission 185752) | Marine microbial and viral communities from oxygen minimum zone, Eastern Pacific Ocean - ETNP201306SV49 (SPAdes) (version 2) | ecosystem: Environmental > Aquatic > Marine > Oceanic ...
AAATTGCTAATATTTTCAGCAGTAGTGATTTTAGGATGGGTCCCTGTTTTGATAGCATATTGCTCTGCAGGCAATCCGAAAGCATCCCAACCCATCGGATGCAATACATTAAATCCTTTCATTCTCTTAAATCTGGCTACAATATCTGTTGCAACATATCCGAGAGCATGTCCGACATGGAGACCAGATCCAGACGGATAAGGAAACATGTCTAGAACATAATATTTTGGCTTTTTACTGTCAGTGCCGGTTTTAAATGTTTCATTTTCAGACCAATACTTCTGCCACTTTGGTTCAATCGCTTTGTGATTATAGGCCAAAGCTTAATAGAAATTCTTAATTTGTTTCATCCAATCTACAATAATAGCATTCACATCAACAGGTTGATCTGCTGTTGCTCCATATCCACCGCGCATAGAAGAGTTTGTTGTATTTCCAAATGCATTTGTCATTGGGCCATCAAAATCGTCATCCTGCAATATTGAATTGGTCATAAATTTAGCAATAACCCTTGTTGTTTCTGGATCTTTAAAAATAATATGAGATTGTCTTGGATCTGCAGTAGAACCATAAACTGGATCAAAACTGAAATCTTCAAATACAATTTCTACTGTTAATTCTCCATTTGTTTCTGGGGGAAGAATCTCGAATCCTATTTTTACAAGCTCTGATTGAATAGCTTGAATATGTTCTATCATGAATGGATCTTGAATATGGTCATTGATAAACTCTTCGATTTTATTTTTCTCGCTAAGCTTAACTTTTTTTCTTCTGAATTGACCATGTAAGTCTGAAGTAAAGATAATTAATAGTAAGAACGATAATAAATAAACACTTTTTTGCAATTTCATTGTATTCTCCCGGTTTTATATTGCACAACCAATTATACCTCTTTTTTTGTAATAATCCTGGTGATAATCTTCGGCATCATAGAAATCATCTAAAGGTGCTACCTCTGTAACAACCTTTGATTGAAACTTTCCAGATTCATTTACTTGATTAATTTTAATTTCAACTAATGTTTTTTCCTTTTCATTTTTATAAAATACTGCTGATCGATATTGAGACCCTACATCAGGGCCTTGTCTGTCAATTGTTGTAGGATCATGCAGGTCAAAAAAAATATCCAGAAGCTGTTCGTAAGATATAACATCTGAATCATACACCACTTGCACTGCTTCAGCATGATCGGTTATTCCAGTACATACTAGCTCATAGGAAGGATTTTTAGCCTTACCCCCTGCATAACCCACAGTAGTTAATTTTACGCCTTCTAATTGCTGAAATGTGGACTCTACACCCCAAAAACATCCAGCAGCAAAGAAAGCTTCTTTTTGACTTTTATTTTCTTCTGCCATAACCATACTAAAAAAACTAAGCAAAAATAAGCAGAATTTATACAAACTTCTATTTACTGCGATCATAATACATCCATGCTCCGATTAAACTCATAGGAATTGATATAATTCCACCAATAACTGGAACTAAAAAAGAAGCAAAAAATATTCCAATTCCCACTGCGATTGAATTTAAAAATCTTTTCGTTTTCATTCGATTATAAGTTAATACTATTTTTATGATGTTAGTAAAACAAAAAAGTCTCTTAGTATTTGATCAATAAGAGACTTTTCAGTTGGCTACCAATAAAATTGGTTAAATCTTTATAGAATTAATGTCTATTCAGCTCATTTAGAATGTTTTTTAGCTCATTTCGTATCTCAACAAGAACTGTTACATCACCGCTACTAAGCTGTTTCGAATCAGATTGAACACTAGAACCACCTTTCTTCATCTCTTCTATTGCGCCTTTAATGGTAAATTTTTTATCATAAAGTAATTCTTTAATTTGAAGTATTACATTAATGTCCTTCTGCTTGTAGGTTCTATTTCCTGCTTTATTTTTAGAAGGTTTTAGCAATGGAAATTCTGACTCCCAATATCTTAAAACATAAGGTTTAAGGCTTGTAAGTTCACTTACTTCTTTAATGCTGTAATATAGTTTTGTTTTTGATTCAAGCATTACTTTAGGTTATTATTTTTTAAAGAAAAAAACAAGCAATTAAAGTGATTCTTTAATACTGATATTTAAAGAATAATGCTTGGATTAGAATACTCTAGATTATGAGCATCTGCAACTTCTTGATTGACGAGACAGCCATTGTATGTATTTAATGCCATTAGAAGATTTGAATTAGATTTTAATCCTTCTGCCCCATCATTAGCTAATCTTGTAATAAATGGTCTGGTAGCTTCATTTAGTGCATTAGTGGCAGTAAATGGCACTGCAGAAGGTATATTTCTTACGCAGTAATGGATAACGCCATCAATTTCATAAGTAGGTTCATTATGTGTAGTTGCCTTGGATGTTTCAAAACAACCGCCTTGATCAATAGAAACATCTGATAAAATACTTTTGTTTTCCATTAGACTAAGCATTTCTCTTGTAATGACCGTTGGTGGTTTCGCTCCTGGAGTTAATACTGCGCCAATAACAACATCTATTGTTGGCAGCAACCCTTCTATGAGTTCTTTAGAAGATAGTCCTATATTTACTGCGGGATATTGATTTTTTATACTTGAAAGAAGATCGTTATTAATGTCTAATATTGTTGTATTAGCACCTAAACCTAAACTCATCTGCATCGCATTAACACCCACGATACCAGCACCAATAATTAATATGTTTGCTGGATCTGCAAGAGAAGTTCCTGATATTAACTTCCCTTTTCCTCCCTTGCTTTTCTTTAAGAGCTCAATTGCGTCTAAAAGAGATAATCTTCCAGCAATTTCGCTCATAGGTTTGAGCATAGGAGTTTCATTATTAATCACTACAGTTTCGTATGCAAGGGCTGTCACCTTGTGTTCTAGAAGCTTTTCTGTTAAGATTTTTGACGAACTAAGATGGAGATAAGTAAAAAGCATTTTTCCTTCCATCATTTCTACTTCTTCTAAGGAAGGTTCTTTGACTTTTACAATTAAATCGGCTTCATTAAATATGTCGGTAGCATTATCCAAGATCACGCAACCAAGAGCTGCATATTCTTCGTCCCTATATCCACTATCAACGCCTGCATTTTTTTGAATAAATAGTTGATGTGAACTTTCAATTAAAAGTTTTGCTGACTCAGGATTAATCGATACACGATACTCCTGAGAAATAATCTCTTTAGGAACGCCAATTTTCATAGTGAACTTTGTTATTTAAGGTTAAATATATTTAATTATTCAGGTTTATCCATTAGCAATTTCATGCTAAAGTTTAAACGACCCTGCTTATCAATTTCAAATAATTTGATCTTTACAGCATCTCCCACTGACAGCACATCACTCACTTTATTAACTCTTTCCCAAGCTAATTGCGATATATGCACTAAACCTTCACGTCCTGGAGCAAATTCTACAAAAGCACCGAATTCCATTAGCTTTGTAACTTTACCGTCAAAAACAGTACCAACTTTTGGATCTTCAGTAACCGCTTTAACTTGAGCTATAGCATTATCAAGAAGTGCTTTATCTGCTGCTGACACACTAACAGTTCCATCATCTTCAATATTGATAACACATTCAGCTCTTTCTTGAATTGCTTTAATGTTCTTTCCACCTGGACCAATAAGGGCTCCAATTTTCTCTTTATCAATTTTAAATGATTCAATCTGAGGTGCATATTCAGATAATGCATTTGGGGTACTTATTGCTTTATTCATTTCATCAAGAATATGCAATCTACCTTCATTTGCTTGTTCGAGCGCATTAGATAAAACATCCATAGGTAGTCCAGGTACTTTCAAGTCTAACTGAATTGCACTAATTCCGTCTTTAGTACCAGCAACCTTAAAGTCCATATCTCCTAAGAAGTCTTCGGTACCTAAAATATCACTTAGAACAGCGTAGTTATCACCATCCATGATTAAACCCATAGCAATACCTGCTACATGCTCTTTAATTGGTACTCCTGCGTTCATCATTGCTAATGAACCACCACAAACAGATGCCATTGATGATGATCCGTTTGACTCAGTAATTTCTGAAACAATACGAATTGTATATGGAAATTCTTCCGATGAAGGAAGAATAGGTTTTAGTGATCTTTCCGCAAGATGGCCATGACCAATTTCTCTTCTATTTGTAAAACCAATTCTACCAGTTTCCCCTACACAATATGGAGGAAAGTTGTAATGTAATAAGAATGATTTTTTATAGTCGCTTGCCATAGAATCTATGATTTGCTCATCTCTACTAGAACCTAGAGTTAAAGCAGCAATTGCTTGTGTTTCTCCTCTAGTAAATAAAGCAGATCCATGAACGCGAGGAAGTAAAGATGGAACAATACTAATTTGTCTAACATCCGCTAAACCTCTTCCGTCAACTCTAACTTTTTTATCTAATATGTTTTCTCTTACTGCATTTTTAAACATTGTTTTAATATGGCCTTTAACTTCAGGATATAATTCTTCGTCCTCTTTATAAGATTCTGAAGCTTCTTTGGCAATTACATTAAATGCATCATCCATTGCTTTCTTTGAATCCATATCTAGTAACTTTTGAATCTTATCTGAATAAAGCTCTTCAAGAGAGTTAGTAACTTCTTCTGTAATAACAGAATTGTCTACAATCTCATAAGAGTTATCAAAATGTTCTGAAAATTCCATTTGAAGATCGACAATATCATTAATACCGTCCATTGCAACATCCAATGCTTCTAAAATTGTTTTTTCTGGAACAAAATTAGAACCACCTTCAATCATACAAATCTTATCTTTTTTACCTGTAACCATAAGGTCTAGGTCAGATGATTCCATTTGTTCATTTGTTGGATTTAAAATATACTCTCCATCAATTAATCCAACTTTAACAGAAGCTATTGGACCATCAAATGGTACTGGTGATAATAACAAAGCTGCAGAAGCGCCAATTGCTGCTACTACATCTGGTGTATTAATACCATCATAAGACATTGTGGTTAACATAATTTGTAATTCATTTCTATAATTCTTAGGAATTAAAGGTCTAATTGGACGATCTGTTAGACGTGAAGTTAAAACTTCAGCATCAGTTGGTTTCGCCTCTCTTTTAAAGAAACCTCCAGGTATCTTTCCACCTGCATAATGTTTTTCTCTATATTCAACTTGCATTGGAAGAAAGTCTATACCTTCTCTCGGTTCAGCTGAACAACAAACTGCTGCAAGCATTGCTGTGTCTCCATAACTAATAAATACAGATCCACCTGCTTGTCTTGCTATTTGGCCTGATTCAATTTTTAATAGTCGGCCGGCTATATTCTTTTCTACTTTTATCATAATTTCTTCTTTATAATCCTCTTATTGATAGCTTATCAACTAATGTGTCATAACTATCTAGTTTAGTTTTTCTTAAATATTTCAATTGTTTTCTTCTTTGTGATACGAGTTTAACTAAACCATGTCTTGAATGAACATCTTTCTTGTGTAATTTTACATGTTCTGTCAATGATCTAATACGATCTGTAAGAAGCGCAATTTGTGCTTCACTACTACCAACGTTATTAGCATCAAGACCTGCGTCTTGAATAATCTTACTTGTTTCTTTGCTATACTTCATATTTCTCCTTAAAAGAATCTATCAATTTAATACATACTTCTTTGTCGTTTTCAATCTGTTTGATTAAGTCTTCCTTATTTTCAAACTTTATTTCATTTCGAATTTTCTTTAAAAATTCGATATAAAAATTTTTATCATACAACTCGGTGAATTTATCAGATAAAATGTGAACTTCCATAACAAATTTTTTTTCGTCAAAAGTGGGTCTATAACCGATATTTGTCATACCAAAGTACTTTTCTCCGTCTAATAAAACCTGTGAAAGATATACTCCATCTTCAGGAATCATCTGATATTCGCTTAGTGGTATAAAATTTGCGGTGGGAAAATTGAGTGATTTTCCCCTATTTGAGCCATATACCGTAACTACATTAAATCCATAAAATTTACCCAATAATGCTGGAACCTGATCTAGTAATCCATCAGCAATTAATTTTCTGGTTAGCGTGCTTGATATTGGCTTATCATGCACTGTTCTTATATCGGGCGTATGGAGTTCAATATTACTTTCATCGCAAAACTTGGTTAGAAATGCCAAATCTCCCCTTTTGTTAAATCCAAAATAATGATTTTCTCCAACAGAAATGAGCTTAGGATTGAATAATTTTTTAATAATATTTTCTGCAAAATCTTCTGCTGACATACGTGAGAATTCCAGTGTAAATGGAATAATAAGTACTTGATCAATACCTATCTCTTCCAATAAAGCCATTTTAGAGTTTATATCCTGCAAATTCATTGGCTTGCTATCCTTTGACAATACATATGCTGGGTTTGGATCAAATGTAATCAAACACGAAGGAATAGACTCTTTTTTAGCTATTTTTACAATATGATTAAGAACATCTTGATGTCCAAGATGTATTCCATCATAATTTCCAACAGTAACAACTGAAGATGTTAATGGTTTCATCTCTTGAATTGATCTTATGATTTCCATTCTTCCTCAAATTTTTCAACTGTTAATGACTCGTCCAATGAAAAAGACCCCACTGTTGTACGTGTTAGTTTTGTTAAATGGCCTATCGTACCAATTTTCTTGGCTATATCTTCTGCGAGTACCCTTATATAGGTTCCAGATGAACATTCTACCTTGATATGAAGTGTAGCATCATCAATAGCACTACATTCTAAATATTTAATCTCGATCTGTTTTGGATTTCTTTTAACTGAGATATTCTTTCTAGCTAACTTATACAATCGAACACCATTCACCTTCCTTGCTGAATACATTGGGGTGTCTTGCATCTGAACACCTAAAAATGATTTAGCGATAGCATCAAGGTCAATATTTTCCATATTAGGGATTGCTCGTGTATTAATTACAGATCCTGTTAAATCTTTTGTATCTGTCTGTTCACCTAATTTTATTACTCCTTCATAAGTCTTATCGTACTGAATAATATCTGATAATTTCTTAGTTGATTTTCCAACGCCCAAAACCAATACTCCATCAGCAAATGGATCTAATGTACCTGAATGACCCACTTTTTCATGTGTAATTCTTTTAATTTGTTTCACCACACTAAAAGAAGAAAAATCTTTAGGTTTGTATATATTATATATCATTGTTAATCAATCTTTTTCATTAGTTCGTTAATCTTCTGAAACTCTTCAAAAGAATCATCATAAATAAACTTTAATGTAGGCGTAGATCTTAATTTCAATGATGATGATAAATATTTCCTAAATGTAGGCACTAATTGATTTAATTCTTTATTAATCACCTTCAAATCTTTTGTAGGATTTATAATGCTATAAAATAGATTTGCATGTTTTAAATCTGATGTCATTCTCACAGCTGAGAAGGTTAAAAATCCATATTTCCTCAAATCCAAATCTCTTGATAAAATTTGATTAATAGTCTTTAAAACTTGCTGTTCAACACGCTCTGATCTTGAAAATGGTTTTGTATTCAACTGTCTGATAATTTTCTTTTAATTTCATTGATTTGATATGCCACAATCTTATCTCCAGGGAAATATTTCTTTACTCCCTCAACTGCAATTCCGCATTCCAAGCCGGACTCAACGCTATTTACATCATCCTTGAAGCGTTTTAATGACACTATCTTCCCTTTTGACACCAATTCTTCTTCTTCTCTTATCAACCTGACAAAACAATCTCTAGTAATTTTTCCACTTTCAACTTGAGAACCAGCGATAAAACCAATTTTTGGAATCTTAAATGACTCTTTAACAATAGCTTCTCCTAGAATTTCCTCTACAAGATCAGGTCTTAACAACCCTTCAACAGCTAATTTGATATCTTCAACGACTTGATAGATGATGTTATACGCTCTAATCTCTACGTTGCTTTGATTTGCTAATAATTTTGTATTAGATGGTATTTGAACACCAAAACCTACTACAACAGCTTGAGATGCCTGAGCAAGCAATACGTCAGAATCGCTTACATTACCTACTCCTCTATGCACAATATCTACTCCAACCTCATCGTTATTAATTTTTTCTAGACTTTGTATAAGCGCTTCAATAGAACCATCAGAATCTGCTTTTATAATAATATTCAAACTATTGATGTCACCTTCCTTAATTTGAGCGGAAATACTATCTAGAGATGTCTTTTGTACCATCTGTAAATCAATTTCTCGCTTAATTCTTTGTCTATCATTTGCAATCTTCTTCAAATCAGACTCATTGGTAACTTCAGCAAGAATATCTCCTGACTGAGGCACTTGATCAAATCCAAGGATTTGTACCGCATCTGAAGGTCCTGCTTCTTTAATACGCTCTCCTTTTTCGTTCATAATTGCACGAACTTTTCCTGGATGATTATTGCAAATAAATGGAATTCCAATTTTTAGAGTTCCTTTTTGAATTAAAACAGTAGCTACTGGACCCAATCCTTTATCTAACTTAGAATCGATAACGGTTCCCTTGCAATCTACACTAGCATTTGCTTTTAAATCTAATACTTCAGCCTCTAATAGAATTGCCTCCATTAGTTCATCAATACCTTCTCCTGTTTTTGCAGAAGTCGGAACAGACTGAATCTTACCTCCCCAATCTTCAACAAGAACGTCTTTTTCAGATAATTCTCTTCTTACATTATCTGGATTAGCTCCAGGTTTATCAATCTTATTAATTGCAACGATAATTGGCACTTCTGCTGCCTTTGAATGGTTGATAGCCTCTAAAGTTTGTGGCATAACACTATCATCTGCTGCAACAACAAGTATAACGATATCTGTTGATTGTGCACCTCTTGCTCTCATGGCGGTAAATGCTTCGTGTCCTGGTGTATCTAAAAATGTAATCTTATTGCCATTATGCTCAACTTGATATGCTCCTACTCTTTGCGTAATTCCACCAGATTCACCCTCGGCTACTTTGGCTTCTCTAATATAATCTAGAATAGATGTTTTACCATGATCTACGTGACCCATAATCGTTACCACTGGTGCACGCTGTGTTGCATCTTTTAATTCTTCTTCTGTATGAGTCATTACAAACAAATCATCTACAACTTCTTCGTGCTTCTTTAATTCAACTTCATACTCACCAGCAATTAATTCAATAACATCCCACTCTAACCTTTGATTAACAGTGGCCAAAATACCCATTTGTAAACATTTTCCAATCACTTCACTGGTGTTCACATCCAATACTTTTGCGATCTCATCAATGCTAGCATATTCTGCCAATTCTACGACTCTTGTGGTATCGCCCGTATCAATATTATCTGAATCTTTCTTGGCTTTCTTATATGATTTCTTTTTTGGACTAGAATCCATAGACGCTAATGTCTTTTTAAGTCTTTTTACTGCAGAAGTATCCTTCTTAACTGCTTCTTTGTCTTTTTTAATTTCTTTTTTGTCTTGAGGTGAAACAGATTCTCTAAGTGTAATTTTTCTTAATTTCTTTTTTGGTGCTTTCTTCTCTACATCTTTCTCTGATTTGGTATCTTTAGATGTCTTCTTATCTTCTTTGATATCTTTAGCTTCAACTTTTTTAGGTTTAGCTTGATCTCTTTGATCTTGAATTGATAAAATCTTAAACTTTTTAACAGATTTTGTTTCCATCACAACTTTAGAGTCGTGAATCTCTTTTCTAACTTGCTCTTTTCTGTCTCGTTCTGCTGACTGTCTATCTTTAGCAAACTCAGTATATACTATTTGTTGAGTTTTTCCGTCAATCGGTGACATATGACTTGTGACAGATATGCCTTTTTCTTTGAGAAAATTCACAATATCAGTGTGAGATATGTTTAGCTCTTTTGCTAATTGAAAGATTCTAATAGAGTCAGTCATTTATTTATTTTTCCTCTTCCACTACTTCTTCTTCAGCTGGTGTTTCTTCCTCTGCTGGGGCTTCTTCCACTACTTCTTCTTCAGCTGGTGTTTCTTCCTCTGCTGGGGCTTCTTCCACTACTTCTTCTTCAGCTGGTGTTTCTTTTGCAACTTCTTCAACAATCGCTTCAACAACCTCTTCAGCTGGTGTTTCTTTCTCTTCTTCTGGCTCATCATTCTTACTAATAAACTCATTTACAACAGAACTAATAGAGTCAATCTCATCAGTGCTAAGCTCAAGCTCATCTACTAGTATAAACTTTTTTGCTCCTAGATAATCTGCAACGCTAAGAATATCTGCGTTAGCCAACTTCTTTAATACGCTCTTTTTAATACCTTTGAATGTATCAAGATTAGTTTTTTGATTTAATAATACATCTTCATACTCTTTCTTGGTATACGCATCAATTGTATATCCAGTTAACTTTGAAGCTAAATTGATATTTACTCCACTTCTACCAACTGCATTTTCTAGACCGCCTTCATCAAATATAGCAACGCAATACTTTCTATCATCATCTATATATAAATCCACTGGCTTAGCTGGCGATAAAGCTCTAGTAATAAACACTTCTGATTTTTCTGTGTAATTAACAATGTCAATCTTTTCATTGTTTAATTCTCTTACCACAGATTGGATACGACTTCCTCTCATGCCGACACAAGCACCAACCGCATCAATTCGTTTATCAATAGAATGGACAATAATTTTACTTCTCTCTCCAGGTTTTCTAGCAATTCCTTTGATCTCAATAATGCCATCTTCAATTTCAGGAACTTCCATTTCAAATAGTTTATAAAGAAATAAATCATCACTTCTAGATATAAGAATATCTGGACCTTTAGGAGTGACCTCTACCGCTTTAACAAGCGCTCTAATTGTATCTCCTCTTCTGAATCTTTCTGAGAAGATCTGTTCATTTCGAGGCATTCTTAGCTCAGTTTGTTCTATATTTACAAAGGTATTTTCTCTATGTACTTGATGTACAGTACCAATAATAACCTCACCGATTCTTTGTACATAATCTTCATAGATATATTGTTGTTGTACTTCGCGGGTTCTTTTGTTTAAAAACTGTCTTGCGTTTGCAACCAATCTTCTGCCAAATCTTGCAGGATCAATTACCTCTACAAAAGTGTCACCTAACTTTAGGTCTACTAATTCTGGTTCAAGCTCTAGAGCTCTTTCTAGCGTAATATCAAAGTGATCGTCATCAACTTCTTCAACAATTGTTTTCTCTACATAAATTTCAATCTCACCTTTATCTAGATTCACAATCACACTACAATTATCAGATTCACCTTTCTCTTTATCAATAATAAATAAAAAGAGCTGTTCAATAATTGTTCCTAACTCAGAACGTTCAATGTTCTTTTCTCTTGCTAATTCAATAAAAATATCAATTAAATCTCTGTTTATCATGTCAACCTTTCAAATCTTATATTTTTTTTATTATAACAAAAATGGGCCGTGGCCCATTCAAATACTGCGTAAATATATTTATTAAAAACCTTTTAAACAAGAAACTTAGTTTAAAATTAATGCAACCCCATATACCTCTTCAAATAGCTCTTCATATGTATTATTTTCAGTATCTATTTGATCTAATATCTTCAACGCTTCTGCTTTTTTACCTTCAATAGTTAAACGCTTTGCTTTTAGGATAGAGATATAAGTTATTTCATTCTCAGATAATGCATTTTTTTGTGCTTTATTAAAAAACTTTAAAGCATTATCTAGATCAGAATCAAGCTGACCTAGCATAATATATGCCTCTGTTTTTAATGTAGAATATTCAAGTTTTCCAACGCATTCAGATAACAAAACAATTGCTTTATCGTGATTCCCATTGATAAATGCAGTTCTACCTAAATAAAATTTTGCCTGACTTGCAGAGGAAGTTCCTTTATGATTGTCAACAACAGATTCTAGTTGTAAGACTGCATTATCAAAGTCTCCTTGCTCAAAATAAACCATTGCATTGCTTAGTGCAGCATCAGCTACTGAAGATGTTTTAGGTCTTGATACATCCCATGCTGACCATGTGGAAAAAGCAACTAACAGAAAAAGAAAAACAGGATTCAATACAATCATATCCAGCTTACTATATTCTTTCTTCTCTTTATAGCTAACTGAGATTGGTGTAGTGAATGTTTCTTTTATTTTATCTATTAGTGACATATGTTTATTTCCAATAATTAAATAGTTTATATAGTTTTGGTCTAAATTTCGTGGATAATTTAGCGCTAGAAACTTTTTTATCTACATTTTTTCTTAATTTTTTTTGTTCTTCCATATCTAAGGCATTGAAATCTCTACAATCATCTGAACAACATTTGTCATATTTTTCTGCACATTGTTCGCATTGAATAAACAAGATATGGCATGCATCGTTACTACAATTTGTATGTTGATCACATACTTTCTGACATTGATGACACTTTCCAATTATATCGTCAGTGATCTTTTCTCCTAATCTATTATCAAATACAAAGTTCTTTCCAATAAAAGACGATGGAAGATTCTCTTTTTTGATGTCATGAGCATATTGAATAATACCCCCATCTAATTGGTAAACTTCCTTAAATCCTTTTTTTAGAAGATAAGAACTGGCTTTTTCGCAACGAATCCCCCCAGTGCAATATAAATGAATCTTTTTATCATGGTCATCTACTAGTAATTCTGCGACTGCTGGTAGTAATTCTTGAGAACGATGAACATCTGGTATAATTGCATTTTCAAACTTCCCTACTTCGCTCTCATAATAATTACGTATATCCACTACAACAGAATCTTTGTCTTTAATAGATTTATTAAATTCCTTAGCCGATAAATGTTGGCCGGTATGATTCATGTCATAACTATCTTTATCTACACCGTAAGCAACGATTTCATTTTTAACTAAAATCTTTAATTTGATAAATGAATTACCTTCTTGGACTGCTTTTTTCAATTTTACACCACTTAGTAGAGATTCTGACTCAATATAATCCTCAAATATGCTCCATTTATGCTCAGGAACGCTTATTTGAGCATTAATACCCTCTCTAGCAACATAAACCCTACCCAAGATATTTAGATGCGAAAACTTCTCATATAGATGATTACGAAAATCTTCAGGGTTTTTAACCTCTATATATCTATAAAAAGAACAAGTAATACGCTTAAACGCTTCTTGCTCTAATTGTCGTCTTAGTTCAGATGCTGACTTTTTATTGAACATGTGTGAATGTTAATAGAAAAAAAATTGGTTATCAATTTAAAAAATGCTCTTAACATCATGAAGTTTATTAACCCCATCTTTGTATAACGCGTATTGAAATCCTTTTTGAATAGATGAATATCCTATGCTTCCGTCTTTCCCTAAAGCAATATAACCAACTTGTAGCTTTGTTTTTCCACCTTCTTGTCTGACAATACGATCTACAGCCTCATTGCAAGCTTCCATAGCGGAGTACCCTTGTCGCATCAATTCTACCACTAAAAAACTACCGCATGTTTTCATAACCAATTCTCCCATACCGGTTGCACCCGCAGCCCCTACTTCATTGTCAACATACATCCCTGCACCAATAATAGGACTATCACCTACGCGTCCATGTAGCTTATATGCTAATCCGCTTGTCGTACACGCTCCTGATAAATTCCCATCATTGTCTTGTGCCAATGAAGTAATGGTGTCATGATCATCATTTGGACCCCAAGAATCTTTGATACGATTATCTTTTTGCCATTCCAACCATCCTCTTCTGGATGCTTCGGTTAAGAGATTTTCTCTTTTAAATCCTTTTCTTAAAGCAAATTTGAGCGCCCCTTTTCCTGCAAGCATGACATGATCTGTTTCTTCCATCACTTTCCTTGCTACAGAGATTGGATGTTTAATATTCTGTAAAAATCCAACAGATCCTGCATTTCCATCTGAATCCATAATACAAGCATCTAATGTGACATTTCCTTCGCTATCTGGCCTACCACCTAATCCAACAGACTGATTTTCAGCATCTGCTTCTGTAACACGTACGCCTGCTTCTACAGCATCTAACGCCGATCCATTTTTCTTTAAAACTTCGATAGAGGCTTCATTAGCTGGAATACCATGTAACCATGTTGATATTACGATAGGGTTGTTAGTATTTACCTTCATTGCTCTATTTCCTGCTAATAACACAGGACTTGCCAATCCAACTGCTCCTGCTTTAATAAAATTACGTCTTTTCATAGTTTAATTTAGGTATAAAAAAAGCCCACCAACTAGATAATTGATAGGCTTTTTATTTTTATATAGATTAATAATTAATCTTCTAATTGAGTGCTTAGCTCAGGTTTAAACTCCATTGTTTGGCTATAACCACCCCAAACATTGTTACCCCACTCTTTATCCCAATCAGGATCTTTCTCGGTAAGTTGAGCAAGTGCTGCATAAAATGCTGACTGATCTAAAGCTTCAGACATGGTATCATGGCCAGTTCCGAAAACATATTCATTAAAGTTTCCACCTGTATTCATTTGCATGCATACAAAATGTTCTTCTGATCCCATTTCTGCTCTAATTTCATTCATCATTTTAAAAATGCTTTCAACGTAAGCATTTCCACCTTGAGCAACTTTAAACACTGACATAGTAAGATACTTATAATCTGGTCTGTATTGTACATTATAACTTAAGTCTCCTCTTACAGTATAAAACTGGGTTCCAGTTTCTTGTTCCAACATACTATCATTCCATTTATCATAAGGTACAGGGTCATGATTGTTGTGCGCGTTGTAGATAGCATCTAATTGATCAGCAGGAATTGGAAATAATCCCTGATGCATTCTAACATATTGCCCAACATTTGGTCCATTAAGAACAACAAACGTATTAACTGCTCCTAGTTCATTTTGATGCGCTTTATTATGATGTATCATCGCTTTTTCAAAATCAGCAACCTTTACTCCTTCTTTAATACTTAAAGAAGATTGCATATGATATTGACCAAAAACAATGCTTGAGAAAATCATCATTACTAATATTTTTTTCATTTTAAATATTCCTTTTTTTAGTTAACCAAAACAACTTAATAATAATATGGTGATTTGTTCTATAAAAAATAACGCCCGACAGGAAGGTTTCGTCGGGCGCCATTCTCTCTATTTTAAGGTATAATCGAAAGCAACTAAGTAGAAGACAACCTTAAAAATTATAATTTACTCCAAAAGTAACAGTTCTTGGCATTGTAGGACGAGCACCATATGGTCTTCGTGCTACAACAACATCTTTATCCATAAGATTTTTAATCCCCATAGATAAAGTAACATTACTCCTTAGAGTGTAATCAACACCTAAATCAAGAAGAGTAAGAGCATCAGTAGAAGCTGAGTCAGTTAAACGACCTGATCCTGCTGTTGTTCTCATTTCTGAAACATGTCTTAAACCAAGATTGACTGAAGTCGCATCAAGATTTATACCTAAGTTTGCAGATACCATTGTTTCAGGAATATAAGGTAACTCATCTCCAGATGATACATCACCCCAGAAACCATCAAATGATTCTTTAAATTCAGTGTTAGTTTTTGTGTATGAAATTTCAAGTGGTACTTGCATAGATCTGTTATCTACTAATATACGTCTAAGGTATAATTCTAACCCTGATATATCAACGGCTCCACCATTAAAAAGATCATCTGTACCACCACCAGAAGCAGCAGTATCTGCTCCTAATAAATTATCATAGCTGTTCATGAAATATGTAAACTCCATACTATTTAAACCTTCATTGCTTTTCCAACCAATTTCAGTGTTTAAACTAGTCTCTGGATCAACTGCTTCATCAGTAACACCTGATGTACCAGGTCCTGGAGGAGCAAATCCTTTATGAACGCCTAATGATATTGTTTGAGTGTCAGAGATTGAATATTCAACAGAAACACCAGGAACTATTACATCCATAGTGTGCTCTCTGTCTGAAGGTGTTTCAGATCTATCTGGATCTGTTTTACCCCAATCATCTCTCATAACTGTAATTTCTTCATAACGAGCACCAGCAGTTACAATAAGCTCTCCTACAGAGAATCTATCTTCGAAGTACAATGCTGTCGCTTCAGCTGAATCGATTCTGTTTGAGTCTGAACCTGGAGTTGCTTGAGTCGTCATTACAAGCTTTCCATCTGCCATTTTGTAACGATCTTCCCATTGGAATCTATCCATTTCATCGCTATGTATTCTCATTCCAATTTGCATGTCATGACCGCCAGCCTCTACATTAAATACTGCTTGAACTCCTGATGAATAATATTCTCTATTATTTGCTTTAATTCTGTAAGCGTCATCAGCACTATTTTTTGCGTCCATTAATGCATAAAAATCAGCAAATGCATCGTCAGTTGGTTTTGCAATAGTGCTTAACTTTGAACCATTCACCTTATTAAGCTTGTACCAATTTCTAGCGAAATTGTTGCTATAAACTGTAACAGCAAAATTTGTATTGTCTGAGAGTTTAGTTGCGTAAGATAAAGTGGCTTGTGAATGATCTGCATCCATTTCATCTAATGCAGTTGCTCTGTATCTACGTAATGGATTTTCTCTGAAATCTTCATCAGTAAGACTTAAATAAGTCTCATTTGAAATCTCATCAGTCATAGAGTACTTAAATTCAAGAGCATGAGCGTCACTGAAACTATATCTTAACTTAGTCATGAAATCAGTTTTTGAATAGCCAGTGTCTCCCCCGCCATCAAGCTCTTTAAATCCGTCTGTGTTATCAGTAAATAGCTCTACAAGATATCCAAACTTACCCATTGTATCTCCAGACTTTGCATGTAAAACTGTTTTACCGAAACTACCAAATTCTAGCGAAACAGAATTATATTGTTCCATAGGAATAGAAGTTGAAAGGTAGTTTAATGATCCACCGGTAGTAAAAGGACCATGCTTAATCTGTGTTGAGCCTTTTCTTACTTCAATCCCTTCCATTCTTCCTGCGGTCGGCGAATAGTACGCTGCTGGAGAAGCATATGGAGCTGGAGCAATTAAAATACCGTCTTCCATTATATTAAGTTTTTCCATTCTTAAAGAACCGGTTCCACGAACACCAATATTTGGTCTTAGCCCTAAACCGTCTTCTTCCTGAACATAAACACCAGGTATTCTGCTAACAATCCTGTGAATATCTGTATAATTAAATTGCTCTAATTCAGATTGACTTACCACATCGCTTGGCTCTGCGTTACGCAAAAACATACCAGAAGTAATGCTTTTAGCTTCAGATAGAACTTCTACAGCATCCAAGGCAATTGGTTTAGTAGAATCTGATTCAGCAACAATATTTTGTGCGAACGTTACATTTAGTAACAATAAACATAATATCATTTTTCTCATTTGATTCCTTTTTTATTGAGATTATGTCGCAATATTAAAATAGAAAAACTCTAAATGCAAGTGTAATTGAGATTAAATCTCAATAGATATTATTTAATTAATGAGAGAACCAATAAAAATATTGGTTTGTCGGGGATTGTCTGCGTTACGATTGGAAGAAAAAACAATCTTCCCATTTTTTGATATTACAGGAAAAGAGTCAAACGTATCGTTATTGGTTAGGCGTATCAACTCTAAGGTGTCTATATGAATCATATATAACTCAAAATTGCTCCCAAAAGCATTGTAATCTTCCCTCCAATCATCCATATTGGATGAAAAAATAATATGTTTGCCATTAGGGTGCCATGATGGAGACCAATTCGTTGCTCCATTATCTGTTAGTCTTTTTTTATCAGATCCATCACGCTTTGCTACATAAATATCTAACGGAACTGCCTCTATATAACGATTGCTTAAGTTGGTAGACCATTGTGCCTTCTCTTCTTCGTTTTGAGGGTACCAAGCACGCCATACGATACTGTTACCATCAGGAGAATAAAACGCTCCTCCATCATATCCAAATTCTGTAGTAATACGCTTAACATCATTCCCATCATAATCCATTTCGTATAAATCAATATCTCCCTCACGCATTGATGTGAAAATGACCTTCCTTTCTGTAGGATGAGTTGTCGTTTCTGCATTATATCCTGGAGCATTTGTCAGCTGCTTAGGTCCATTATCATCCCATCTATATATCTCATAATTACGTAAAGGCCAGATATATTTACGCGGATTTGGATGTTTATAAATCTCTGGGCATTCTGGCCCATCTTTCATAGTGGAAGAAAAGAAAATAAACTCATTCTCCAATGCATAGTGTGCACAGGTGAAAGCTCCATCTTTTATTGGAAAATCTCTAAGATTGGTACCATCAACATTTATTAAATACAGTTTATCGCATTCATCTCCATTGCGTTTAGACTGAAAGATAACTTCTGTCTCCTCTGCATTAAAATACCCTTCTCCATTGTCACCTGTAAAGGTTAATTGCTGTATGTCTGTAATTGCAAAATTTGTAGGTTGATTGCATGAAAAAATAAAAGATACAAGAATCAATAAGATCCATCTATGGAAATATCGTTGTTTAGAATTGTACATCTAAAACTATTTCTTCTTTATCTCTCAAAACTATTATTTGAGTTTTAGTACCAGATTCAATTTTTGATAATGCTTCCATGTACTTATAGATATCTACAATATCGATGTCTTTTATCTTGATAACAATATCTCCGTCTATCACTCCCGCTTTCTGGGCAGGGCGATTATCTATCACGCTATCTACTTTTACCCCTTTTTCATCAAATGCATAGTCTGGCATTATACCTAAAGTCACCTTCATTTTTGAAGGAGATTGTGTTCTTTTTTGTTCTTCTTCCTCCATTTTCTCAAAAACAAGCCTTTCTTCAACATTGGCAAATTCAGCAATGATAGGTGCTACTACTTTAGAAATCTCCATCATTCCATCGTAGTTAATTTTATCTTCATCGTCTGTTGCTGTATGATAGTCTGGATGAATACCTGTAAAAAAGAAAAGGACAGGTATATCTTTTTTATAAAAATTATAATGATCGGATCGACTAAATATTCCTTTTCCTAAATCTATAATATTAATTTTAGAATTCACAAAAAATGGGTGAAGTTTTGACGAGAAATTCTTTGCAGATGGAGATCCTCCCAATTGTACATTACCTTCTTCATCCATTCTTCCTACCATATCCAAATTGACCATTAATTGCACTTTACTCAAATCTATTGTTGGATTATTTACATAATGTTTTGATCCTAAAAGACCTAACTCTTCGCCACCAAAAGCCATAAATACTAATGTTCTCTTATGGTTGTTTTCTGAAGCAAATTTCTCAAATAATTCAAGAACCATTGATGTTCCTGATCCATTATCATCCGCACCATTATGAATTAAGCCAAGCGTATTTTTGACACTATCATAATGAGCGCCAATAACCACATATTCATTTTTTAATTTCTTATCATTTCCTGGTAGAGTTGCAATAATATTATATGTTTTAACTTTATTTTTAGGTTTTAATCTACTTTTTGAAACATAATGCTCTTGCACTTCAACAAATCGTTCTGCTGATCCTCCTGTATTAGTGAAATGATTGACAATATAATCTTTCGCTAACCTATCTCCTGGTGTACCAGAACTTCTGCCCGCTAATCCATCTGATGATAAATAAGTAATATGCGCTTTAAAATCATCAATAGTAATATCACTTTTTGTCTCTTGAATGTCAGGTATAGTAGCGCTAGGCATGTTGGTCGCGCAGGACAGTAGGAATAAAATAGATAAGTATAATGAATATTTCATGATGCGAAACTTATAACAAATTAAAATAGATATCCAATTAAAAGATAGCTTAAAGCAAATATGATTGTCAAAATGATAATAAATGCATTGAAATGTCTGTCCATCATCTCCTTAATGGGTTTTCCAAAAAACCATATTAATGTGCTAATTATATAAAAACGTAATCCTCTTCCCAGTATAGATGCAATGAAGAATATAGGCAGATTAATATAAAATGCACCTGCGCTAATGGAGAATACCTTATATGGGATTGGTGTGAATGCAGCGGTAAAGATTACAATAAAATTATAAGTCTCATATTGAGTTTTAATATTGTCAAATACTTCTGTAGTAAAACCAGGTACAACATTAAAAAAGAAGCTTGCTACAGAAGAATATTCTCCTGGAGATGCCCACCAAAGAAAGTAGCCAATCATATATCCAAATATTCCACCAACAACAGAGCCTAAAGTACATATAAAAGCGTAGTAGAATGATTTCTCTACCTTCCCTAAGGCCAGAGCCATTAATAAAGGATCAGCTGGCACAGGAAAGAAAGACGATTCAGCAAAAGAAATGCAGAACAGAATAAAGACTCCATAGGCACTTTCTGCCCATGATAATACCCATTTATATAGATTTTCTAACGGATTCTTCAATGTTTATCTTAAGCGTAACATTTTGATTGCTTTAACAAACTGGCCGCCATTTGGGTTAGTCGGTGTATACATCTGACAGAAATAAACTCCTGCACTTACCGTATCACCATTATCATTTGTACCATCCCATATTACTGATTGATATCCAGCGCCCTGCTCTTCATCTACTAGAGTAGCAACAATCTGACCTTTAATATTAAATACTCTTAAAACAACATATTGTGGTGAAGGTACGTCATACTCTAATGTTGTAAATGATGTAAATGGGTTTGGATAGTTTTGCTTTAATTCTAACACGTCAGGTATTAATGCTCTTCCATCAATCTTTAGATTACCAATGGAGCCAGATACTGCAGTTTGAAAAGACTGTCCATCTGTCGATATAACAGACCAAGCCCCTTCAGCAACATTTATTGTATCTGTTTGAGCTACTAAATCTTTTAATGCCCATGTTATTGAGCGATCTTGCGTCCATGTGTCCATACTTAAAAATTCTAAATCATCATATCCTATCATACGATATTCAATAACATCGCCATCAACATCAGCCGATTCGTTCCAAACAAATCGCAATGAATCATCCTGGTTCTCTGGTGTGATAAATAAGTATTCATTGGGTAAATATGTACCAGAACCATCTATTGCATCAAATATATATTCTCCTATTGTAGAAAAAGATCCCGGGACATCATTTACCGGCAACACTGTTGCATTAAATGACACTCTCGTTGAATCAATTCCACCGTTTTCTGTGCCACCATCATCTCTAACAGTAACATAAACCACAGAAGATCCATGGCTATTCTCTGCAGGAGATAAATCAAGAATAAATTGGTTAGAAGAAGGATTGTTAACAACTAATGTAGGAAATATAGCAGTATCCTCAGCATACGCTGTTACTGTAACATTTTGAGGATTAACATCTGATCCATAATCAACGCCGGTAAGCTGTATTCCAGTGCTTGTATCTTCATTTATTTGTGTATCTGCTATTGTATCAATAGTTGGAGCCGTATTAATAAATGTAAGTGGTCGAATTTGATATTCAGAAGAATACTGACTTTCTTGTCCGTCTCCATTCACAGTAGACAGTTTATAATAATATGTTTTATTGGTATCTAAATTTGTATCTGTAAAGGTTGAAGTTGGATAAATTAATTCTGCAATTAAATTGCTAGAAGAAGGCGTAAAAAGTGCTTCTTCTGATCGATACACTCTTACAATAGCATTGGTGTCTGTGCTAATATCCCAAGAAAAACTAATGGTTCCATCTGTTGGGATAGTATAGCCAATATTATCTGGTGCTTCAGGTGCATTATTATCATGAGTAGAATCTAATATATACAAACCTTCATCTATTCCAGTAACTACTATCGTACCGCTATCAAAATATGGATAATTACTCCATGTCCCATCAAAGGAAGAGTTATTATTTGATGGATACACATCAAAAAATCCTTCTTCTGATGGATTGTTGATATCAGATATATTTAGAATGCGTAATCCGCTTGTATAATGAGACATATACACATAATCCCCAATAATATAATTATTATGATCGATAGATGGTGTTGGTCCAGTATATGAAGATTGTAGTGTTGGATTACTTAGATCTTCAACATTCCATATCAGTGTACGGGTATTGCTCACTGCACCATTAGTTTCGTCAAGCTCATCATTTACAATGAAATATTTATGATCTTCTGTTAACCATCCCTGGTGAGTATAATAACTATCATAGCTTCCAAGCCCAATTGTTTTGGCTCCAGAAGAATCATCTGTTTTTGTGCTAACATCTGCAATCCAAACCTTTGTTTCGTTTGAACCAAAACAAATTTCCTTGCCAACATATGCTGTATCAGGTCCATTATATACTACGCACTGCACATCATGAACATATCCTGTATTACTTCTTCCTGTATTAGGATCAGATATACAGGCTGATTTAGCAGGAATTGTCGGATTGCTAATATCAACTATATGGAGTCCACCTGGTCCACATGTGCTTGTTCCGATAGCATAAGCAAAACCTGTGTCTTCATTAATAAAAATATTATGAGCATTTCCAAATCCATTATAATGAGCTGAGTTAGAAAAAGTAATTGGTGAACCAGAATATGTTCTAAGCTGAGTAAGGTCAAATACCTGCATACCATGACCGCTTGCCTCTGATACAATAAAAGCATAATCATTATATACTTTAATATCGCGCCATGTGGAATTGCTCGTATGTGTAGCTAACCTTCCAACATAAATTGGATTTTCAGGATCTGAAATATCTACAAAAGAAGTTCCATTGCTCATCCCAACTAATGCATACTCCTTATTAGAAACTGAATCAGTCCATCCCCAAATATCGTTTAAACTAGTATTATTACCGCCACCAATCTCTGTTTTGTCCATAAATGACATTAAGTCAATATTGTTACAATCATACGATCCTGCAGTTCCTCCAGTACACTCTATTTTACTATTAATAGATAAGATAGGTCCTTTTGTTGATAAGCTTTGATAGGATTGTCTATTTGTTGATAAATCGCTATATAATACCAATTCATCGGCATAATAAGCATCAGTAACTAACGAATTGTTAATTAAAGCAACATTTCTTCCAAAATAAGCAGAATTTTTATAATTATCGTTTTTGATTACTTCTTTTAAAGCAAATTGGTTGTTAAATGGATTTCTATCATATAAATATAATTTAGACTCATTAAAAGTGCTGATAATAAGCTGATCATTTAATTCGCTAAATCGATATCCAAAATAACTATTTTCTACTAAATCTGATGGCTGAATAGTATAAAAGTTTGTCCAAGGATTGTCATCCGTTTTATTGCTAGTATCTAAATAAGGATAAACAAATACCTTTCCTTGCCCATTATGATGTTCTAGAGCTGAAATATAAATATTAGAATCTCCAACATAAACAGACTGACCAAAGCGTGTTTTATAATTCTCTTCTTCATCTGGAGCTGAAATATTGACTGAAGATATCAGTCCATTTTTAAACTCAATAAGATGAACAAACTCTTTTAATGAACCAATTAATAATTTGTTATTGTTAAAAGACATTGATACTCCAAATCCAAACTTATCTGGTCCAATAGCATAACAACCTTCTACATCTCCTAATTTTCTTACATCTACCACCTTCATAGGTGTTGTTCTTGCATTAGCAAAATTTTCAGATTCAGGATTAAAATCATATACAAATACTACACCATCATTGAAGAATGGTGATGCAATAGCGATATACTTATCGTTCAACTCCACATTATATCCAAACTTTTGAGCCTGGCTTGGATCTGTTGTGGCGTTAGGATTCTCAAATGTTTTTACTAATGTCCACTCTCCTGTATAATCTTTACGATATAAATACACTGCTCCATTACCATTATCTGATCCTGGAGCACCTATTAAGAGGTAATTATTATGTAATGCCATACTAAACCCAAAATCATCTCCAGATAATGGGTTTGGCGATGTTAATTCTGCGCTTTTTTGCATAGAACCTATTCCACTATATAATTCATAGATATCAACGGTTCTAGATGTAAGTGATGAGAAAGTTTTAGCTGTTATTAGAAAATCGTCTGAAATCGCAATAGGAATAAATCGCCCTCTACTTAACATTTCAACAGAATGACTCTTATTTCCAGTGGATGCAAAGAGATGCGCTGAAAAGAGCAATGCGATAAATATGTAATGTGAGATTTTTCTTATCATAATTTCTGACATTAAAGTATAAGAAAAAATCTGAGAAATAAGAAGGTGTTTAATTGTCTTGTTCTAAATCAATATCTTCTGCTGCGTCTAGATTCTCATCTAAAAATAATGATTTGTCGATAGCAGTAAAGAATTCTTTGAAAAATCTGATAGATCGTTTTCTTTCGCTACCTCCAAAATTTATACGTAAAGATGATAAGACTGGATCGGTTTCTGATATAGGCTTTACTGTTAATGTAGCAGTAAGCTTATAGTCTTTGATAACCGTTGTTGTGCTGCCACCACCACCTCCACTATCATCGCTGTCAGGCAAAATATCATCTAAAGCTATCAATGCACCGATTATAAGCAATGCACCTAGTACTTTTCCGGCTGACAACCCTTCATCGTCTTCCTCTTCCTTTTCTTCGACTTTGCTTGCAGTAATCAAACCAAATTCCTCGCTAAGAGTGTCAATAGTAAATCCAAGGTCTTGGAAGGCGCCTATAGCAGATGTCATCAATGATTTTGTATCTACGGCATACTCTCTTGTTTCAACAGCGCGTTGTGCTGCAATAGATTTCTTCTTTGATGAGCTCGAGGAACTACAACTAATTAAAAGAAAATTAACAGCAATAAATAATGAGAATATTTGTTTTTTTGACATTTCTACTCAGTTTCTGTTTGAAGAAATAACGATTGATCTATAGCAGCAAAAAAAGACCTAAAAAATAAATCAGAATATTTCTTTCCACCGCTCTCGAAATTGACTCGCAATGAGGAAATAAGAGGATCTGAAGATACTTCTTTAACTGTGATAGTTGCTGATAGTTTTAGTGGCATAACCAAAATGTCATCTGATCGCCCTTCAAATCCAAAAAGGCCTGCTACTATGCCCTCTAAAACACTGGAGTCATTCTCTATTGTCTGCGTTCCTTGAGTCCTACTCCCAGTAATAAGACCGTAATCACTGTTAAGAACATCAATAGTATATCCTAGGTCTTGAAAAGCACCTACTGAAGCGCTCATTAATGTTTTAGTATCAACATTATATTCTCTAGTCTCGATTGCTCGCTTTACAGCGGTTGTACGATCAGATGCACCAGGAGCACATCCTACAAATAGCAAGATAGCTATTAGAGTAAAAGAGAGAGATATGTTTCTCATTTAGTATTTAATGCTTTGATATTTATAGCTAGAAACAATTCCATTTGCATCAAACTTAACAATTAAGGTTAAATTCTTGCTTGCAGTAGAATTCTTGCTACGTCCGCCGCCAAAAATACCGAAGAAGTTTCCACTGGAACCCATCCCTGCTCCTGCTACGCTTGAAGACTCTGACTCTTGAGAAACTTTGTCATAAGTCCATGCTTCGCCACCACCTTGAGTACTAGTTACGAGATTTGGAGATCCTAACAATGCTACTACCTCAGATGAACTCATTCCTTCTGAAAGTTGAGCTTGAACCTTACCTAATGTAAAATCATTAGATTCAGCAGATGCGGTTGGTGCATTCATTGCACATGAAGAGATAAACAGACTTGATAAAACTAATATTTGTAAATATTTCATTTTTCACCTTTGAGTTATTTGTTTATAATACTATAAACGACCACTTTTTGAATATTGTTCCTGGTATTGTGAACAAAATATAAGTGCGTTCATTAAAAGAACCTATATTAAAAGTTAATAGCTTCTGCGTAAAGAGCCATCACTTGCTTAGTAACATCTCCTACTTGACCATTACCCACCATATTTCCATCAATAGATTGTACTGGAATAACTCCTCGATTAGCTGATGCAATAAAGGCTTCTTTGTATGAAGAAATACTATCAATAAACATGTCAGTTTCTTCTGCATGAATTTTCTGCTCTTTAAAGATATTTAGCAATACGAGTCGAGTAACACTTCGCAAGATTTTTCCATCTGCTTTAGAAGTAATAATCTTACCATCATTTTCTACTGCAAAAAATGAAAAAGTAGTTCCTTCTAAAATTTTATTATTGCTTATATATAGCGCCTCATCATATTCACCATTCTGTACCAATGCTTGTTGTGCCTTAAGTCCTCCAAAATAGTTATATGATGCTTTTAGCTCTCCATCATCAGAGCGCTTGTCCTCAAAACATCCTATAGCAATGCCATCCTGATAATATCTTTCTGGACAAATCTTTATTGGAGTAATCACAACAAACAAGTCTACTGGACTATCGGAAATAAGCCCGGAAATATCAGTAGCTTTTGTTCCAGCGAACAATATCATAATATTGCATTCTGATTCATCAAAATTGTTATGATTTAATGTTTCATTGATAATGTCATTAACCTCTTCACGAGACTGCTTTACAATCATATTCATCGTTTGCGCATTCGATAACACCCTATCAAGGTGGTGATCCAAAAAGACGGGTTTTCCCCCATTAACTGTCTTTAGAAAAGTAAATACTTGATATCCCCTAATAACACTTAAGAAATTATCAGAAATACTTAGACTTACCTCGCTAGTAGGGATAAACTTATCTTTTGCGAACGAAATGTGACTCATAATTGTTACGTAATTTATTTAAAAATATTGTTTATAATGATGTATATTTCAAAATGCCATATAAAATATTCCAATTAATCATACTATGTGCTCTTATACTTAATTGTTCCGAGGAAAAAAAAGAAATATCGGATATCTCTCAAGATTTTGATCAGGAAATTAAAATAGATGATGAATATTATTTTGAAAAAGACATCTATCAAGTAGTAGACAATGTTTATGTTGCGATAGGTTATGGTTTGGCAAACTCAATACTCATTGTTGGAGATAGTGGCAATATTATTATCGATGTTACTGAAAGTGACATTTTAGCAGCAGAAATTCGAGAACGATTTGAAGAAATATCTGATCAACCCATTGATGCTGTTTTTTACACTCATTCTCATGTCGATCATTGGAGAGGCGCTGCCCCTTTTATCGATGAACATACAGAGGTATATGCTCACGAAACCTTTGAAAAAGGATTCTATAATTCAAACACATTACTCAAACCAATTCTAACAGAAAGAGGTATGAAACAGTTTGGCTTCTTTTTACCAAAAGAACTTCAACGAGGACACGGATTAGGATTTACACTGGATTATAGCTTTAAACAACCTCCAGTAATCTATCCTACGGTATTATTAAAAGGCAAATCGAATACATTGACCATTGCTGGCATTACATTAGAAATCACTCATTCGCCTGGTGAAACCGATGATCAAATTATTATCTATTACAAAGACAAAGAAATAGTATTCTCTGGCGACAATTATTACATGCGTTTTCCAAATCTGTATACAATAAGAGGGACATCATACAGAGATACCTATAAATGGTACAAATCTGTGGATGAAATGCGTGCCTATAACCCTGAATATTTGGTAAGCTCACATGGTCCCTATTTATCCGGAGAAGAAGAAGTAAATAGTCGTTTAACTATTTATCGTGATGCTATTCAATATATTCATGATTATGCTATAAGAGGTGCCAATAAAGGAAAAACGCCTGATGAGCTTGTAGAAGAGTTTGAATATCCATCTTTTTTCAAAGAAAACTTTGATTTAAGAGAACAATATGGCAAGGTTTCTTGGAGTATTCGTAACGTATATAATGGCTATTTAGGATTTTTTGATGGAAATGCCGTGAACTTAGAGCCTTTATCAAAAAAAGAGCGTAGTAAGAAATTATTAGGTATTATTGGATCTAAAGAGAACCTTATAGGTTTAATTAATGATGCTATGTCAAATCAAGAATTTCAATGGGCAGCTGAGTTAAGCGATATGGGTGTTATTAACTTTCCAAATGATAAAAAATTGAAGAGTCTATACTCAGAATCATTGGAAGCATTATCTCGCGAAGAAACCAATCCTATTGCGAGAAATTATTACCTGTCTGAAGCGTATGAAATGAAAGGTGTTATTACTCCGGAACTTACATACGAACTATCTGAAGAACAGATTCGTGAGATTCCTATTGAGACTTTCTTTCAAGCGATGCCTCCTAAATTAAATCCTGATAAAGCTAATAATAAATTGATTACGGTTGGATTTACTATGAGCGATACTGGAAAACAATTCGGTATCATGATTCGCAATAATATTGCTGAAATTGTTCATCACATCCCAGTAAATGCTGAGATTACCGTAACAGTTGAGACATCCACATGGAAAGGCGTTGTTTTAGGTATTACAGATGCAAAACGTGCATTAGCTAATGGAACACTCAGTATAGCTGGAGATTATATCAAATTTCTCCAATTCTCTACTATGTTTGATAAAGAGTAATCAGTAATCTAAAATAGTAATCACTTCACCATACTTTTCTGCAAGTTTCTTTGATCCACCTAAATGCGGTAAATCAATTAAACATAATGTATGGATATCGGTGGCACCCAATTCACTACATAAATCCGCTGTAGCAATTGCAGTACCTCCAGTAGCAATTAAGTCATCTACTACAAGAATCTTATCGCCAGGGCTAATCGCATCTTTATGAATATGAACACTGTTGGTTCCATATTCTAGTGTAAAATGCTTCTCCGCAGCTTCTCTAGGTAATTTCCCAGGTTTTCTAGCTAAGACAAATGACTTAGATAATGCATAAGCAACAGGCGCTGACCAGAAAAAACCTCTGGACTCCACTCCCACTAGTTTATCAAATTCTAAATGAGAGACTCTCTCAATCATTAAGTTTACAGTCGCTCTAAATGCTTCAGGATCTTCTAATAGAGTAGTAATATCTTTGAATACTATCCCTTTAATAGGATAATCATGAACTATAGTAATCGTTTTCTTTATGTCTTCTATTTTCATAAATATTGCGCTAATTATACTGAATTATATTCTAATTTCAAACAAATGAAAGTTATACTAAAATTTAATATTACTTTTTCTTAATTTTATAACGAGATTTACTTTCAGCAATTAATTTCTTTTGTTGAAAATTTTAATAAGAATATAATTTTATTTATATAATTCAATATATAGTTAGGAAAATATTAGAATGAAAGAAATTAGCACAAAAGAGCGTTGCGGAATAAAAACAAGAAATATATTTGATGGAATGACTTCGTCAGAATCGAATCCAGAACATGAATCTGCACGAAGTTTCTTCTTAAAGTCTGTACAAACAAGGGTTGCTATGTTATATATTATGGCAAGATTCCTTGAAGATAATCCAGTAACTGCTTCCAATGTTTACAACAGATTGCATCCAAAATTTGGATCGAAATCATCTTTTGTTACTTTTATTGCTTTGGGGCGAAAAAAAGGATATTTTATGTTGAAGCCCTGTAAAAAAGATGGTAGGAAAAAATATATTATACCTAGCCTAGCCTTTACAAAACATTGGTTTGTTTTTATTGCAAGATTTGAAGGTGTTCCTGTATCAACAAATATGGATTGGGACAAAATATACAACACCTCTTGCGGCTGTGAATAGCGCTCTATTCAGATTAGAAACTATATCCAATATCTAAAAATAGATTATTAAACTTGCCAGGATTATGATCTTTTAATCCACGATAAACACCAAAATTCAAACTCATATTATCTGTTAGTGAATATCCAGCACCTAGAAGAATTCCATAATCATTGTCATCAAAGCCTAAATCAATTTCTTCGCTCTCTGTAATATCAAGACCAAAGAATTTAATTTTATCGTCCAGATGAATACCTACCATAGGACCAATCCACAAATTAAACTTATCTGACATAGCATAATTGGCTGATGCCCATAAATCAAGATAGGTAATTAATATATCGGCTTTGAAATCTAAAGTTTGGCCATCAGAAAATTCAATATCAATCTTTGATACAGTTCCTCGATGTCCTAATTCAGCACCAATAGTGACTGGCAATGAACCAATTTTCCAGTCAGTACTTTTCCAAACACCAATATAAAATGAGCTTAAACGATCTGTAGAGTAACTGCCAAGTTCTTCATCGCTTGCATCATCTTCTACGCCTGACACTTGCATAGATTGAACCCCTCCATATACACCCCATCCAGATGAAATTTTAGTTGTTAAGTCTTCATTCTGCGCAAAAACCATTGAAGAAAAAACAAAAAGACTTATCGTTAGGTATCGCATATTTAATTTCCTTCCATTTTAATGTCATATTTCTCACAGAGACCTGAGAGAAAACTCCATAGCATCTTTACTGTAGACATTCCTGCTTCTTCAGCAAGTTTTCTATCTTCTTCAGATAACTGATTCATTAAGATAGCACTTTGTTCACGATGCTCTACATCAGCATCTTTATGAACAACAAAATATTCTAGCCCTACATCTGAGGATACATTATAATGCTCAATCAGTCCTTTGATTTTCGTATCTGCAATTTCAGGAACTTGACGCTCATATGCATATAATGACCCTAATCCTTCTGCATAACTAGAACGTGCAAGTCTGAAAAAATTAGCAATCATATCTTTAGTAAAGTCTGCTTGCTTAATTGTTTCTACATCGTTTTTATCTGCCCCTACCGCTAATGCAAATTGCTTCCAAAGCATTGGGTGATCTTTTTCAAAATCTTCTTCATCGCTTAGATTGTCTAAGAGAATTTTGCGTTGCTCAATATCTTCACATAACGAGTGTGTTGCGCTGATATAACGCGGAAATGCTTTGATATGCTGATAATACTGCTCAGCGTAGTCTTGTAAAATTTCTTGGGTTAATTCTCCTTCATTCCATGCAACATAAAAGGGATGTTTAAGTAAATGAAATTCATCGAGTTTATTATCTAATACTTTTAAATACATAATAACTGTCTCCTTTTTAATGATTAATTTTTAGTTGGCTACCTGTGCTAATCTAGGAATAAATAAATCAGGATTCAATTATCATATGTTAAATAAGATTTATTTTTCAGTCTTATCTTTATAAAATGCTTCGATATGAGGTTTCAACATCTTGGTTACCTCTTGTATATTATCAACAACATAAATGTTATCAAAATCCTCCTTGCTAAGAAGTTCTCTTTTTAAGGAATTTTCCTTAATCCAATCAATTAATCCATGCCACATTGACCCAACAAGAATGATTGGTCTTGATGAAATATGATTAACTTGCATCAACTGCCAAGCAAAGAAAAATTCAAGCAAAGTACCAACGCCGCCAGGTGTCACTACGATAGCATGGCTAAGTCTCATAAATTCGTCTAATCGAGAAGAGAATCTTTTGTGATTAAATTTAGTATCTATATGATTATTAAATCCTGATTCAAATGGCAATTCTATTCTAATTCCATAAGATTTTGAATTTGATCCACCCTCTTTTGCTCCAGCATTTGCTGCTTCCATAAGCCCAGGACCACCACCGGTAACAATATCTGCTCCATTAGATGCCAATTCTTTTGCTAATCTGTGTACTTTTTTATACTCTTTTGAGTTGGGTTCAATTCTCGCAGAACCAAAAATACTTACTCGGAAATATTCTGAACCCATTTCCGTTACAAGTGTATCTAGGTCTGCAACAACATCGTTTAATTCGTGAATTTTTGTTGAGAGAAATTCTCTTACTTTTTTTTGTTTTATTTTCATTTTAACTCCTCTAAAGAAAAACAATATACAACTTTTAATTTATAAAGTTTGTTTAAAAATTTTCTTTAATTTTTCTTCAAGCAACCAAATCCTATCCTGACCCCATATTGATAGAATATTGTCATTTTTATGAAATAATTTAAAAGTGGGAGCTCCCCAACAATTTACCTGATACATATCCAGTCGATTCTGTTCAAATTCAGTTTCCCAATTTTTGGTATCCAAATCTTTAAACCCCTCCTCAATATTGAGGTTTAATTCTGATAACAATTCCCTCAAAAAAGACTTTGATCCAACATTTTTTCCTGTTGCAAAAATTGCTTCCATGCATTTATGCAAATAATCAAATCCTTTACCATGAGAATCTACATATGGAAATAACGAATACATTCTACGTATAGGATATCCAATAGGTGTTTTTACTTTACCAAAAGGGATGTTTAATTTTTTAGCAATACGCGCTGCATCAGAAAGAATGTACAATCCCTTCCTTCGTGATATATCCATTTTGCGCATTAACATTGGCATAATAGGTCGCACTACAATAGGCATTCCATAGGTTTCTCCCAATTTCTTCACACGATCAAATGCCAAATAGGTATATGGGCTATTTGCTGAGAAAAATATTTCGAGTTTTATGTCGGATAATTGGCGACTTTGATAAGAATTTAATGCTGGACTGACACGCAATGATATTCCTTTACTTACTCCTAACGCTTCTAAGCGTTTTAGTAAAAAATTAAGACGATCAATCCCCCAATAATTTTCTCCTCCATAATGGAAGATTCCTCCTAAATAATGACCACATTCATCACGTTTTTTATTCCCTTGATTCAAGGTATTTTTAATGGTTGTTTTAGAAGAAGTATTCCCCGAAAATTCTCCTCTCCAGAATTTTAAACTTATACTAGGAAGCTGGGCAATTAATTCCTCTTGATTTAAGCTACATAAATGGCTCAAAAAACGATCTTTTTCCTCTGTAGAAGGAATATGTGTGTTTGAAAAATCAATGTCGTAGTATGGGGCAATTTCTTGCACATCACTGAATACATATTTTCGATACATTTCAGGCTCTGGAAGTGCATCATACCCTTCTTCTCCAACTAAATAAATTTCTAATTTGATATCATATAAAGATTGTATTTGATGAAGAAATTGAGCGGCTAAGGCTGAATAAGGGTCGTTCGACTGAAAGAAAAATATAACGGTATGAGGTTGATTTCTTTGCTTTCTTTGTGATTCAATCTTTATTCTTTGTTTGTCTCTCAATTCAAGATTAGAAAATCTTGACATCATAGAAGACCGAATCACTCTAAGAAGATATTCTGAAGGAACTAATTTAGCTAGTTTTTCTAACTTCATAAATCCCTATAAAAGCTTTTTTAGTTCAGCTATCAATTCGATAAACGTATCTACTGTAAATACGTTATATTCTTCTGATACAATATCAACATTACCTTTCCTCCAAAATCCATCTGGACACAATACAAGCAGCTTGCCTGTTTTGGCATATAATCCAAATTCCATGAGACTAATTGGGCTTTTAGAGCCTGGAGAAAAATACATAACAATAACATCAGAAGCTTCTAAAGCTGCAAGCTCCCATTCTACTTGTTGTCTAAAATTCTGATCAGTGCTGATTGGTTTCCATTCTTTGTTCCAATCATCTCTGCGAGGGTTTAAAACGATGACATCGTAACTTGATAATTCTATCTCTATTCTCGATTGCCAATTCTCAGCTTTCCCCATATCTATACTACCGCCCAAAAAAATCTTAAGCCTACTGTCTTCGGTAGGAATTACATTTGGAGATTTAATGATTGTCGCTTGATAGTCTTGAGCAAATACTAATCCAAAGAATAGTAATAGTATTAACAATCTTTTCATTGTTGAAGATTATTATGAAACTGGTTTACCATAATCATTAGCTCCTTCATCTCCTTTTTGGCAGAATAGATATGCTTCATATATCAATTCCTCTCTCTTTATTATGCTCATAATTGTCCCTTTTAAAAAGATTTGTGGGCGATGAGAGATTCGAACTCCCGACCCTCTACATGTCGAGCAGATGCTCTAACCAGCTGAGCTAATCGCCCTTACTTAATATAATTAACCATGCAAAAAAATGCATGACCTTATTTAAGATTTTTTCAAACATCTTTTGAATGCCAGTATGCTAGCCCAATAAACACGAGTTGGAAAGGCAGTCTTCCCCAGGCAATTGCTGGGGTGATATCCATTGCTGCTCCATTAGTTAATGCTAAATAGATATTAGCAGGAAATACTGCAATTAAGAGCATAATAAGCCCCCAGGCAGCATAATAACGTGTGTTAGGGATAATCAGTAGAAATCCAAATAATACTTCAAAAAAACCACTAATATATACCGATGCTAAGTGAAATGGAAAACTTGGTGGCATAATCTGTAAAAACCATTCTGGTTCTGTAAAATGTTTCACACCAACATTGATGTAAAAATATGCCATAATAAGGATGGTTGAAAATTTAATTTTTTTTATTATACTGATATAGAGCCTTTTCTAAAATCAGTTTTTCCAATACGCACATTCACTAAGACTGGATGTCCATTTTTTGCATCTTCTTTGGCTTGTTGTAACGTTTCTTTAAGTTGGTCAGGATTATCAACAAAATATCCTTTGGCACCATAACCAATTGCCACTTGATGGTAATTTGTATCATTTAATTCTGTTCCAATAGCACTACCTAACATATCCACCTGTTCGCGTGCAATTTGTTGCCATGAAGCATCATTTCCTACGACTGCGATCACGGGTAATTTATGTCGACAAAATGTATCAAATTCTGCTAAACTGAATCCACAGGCTCCATCACCATAAATAATCCACACTTCGTTATCTTTAAATGCACTCTTTGCACCTAAAGCAAAACCTCCTCCAACCCCTAACGTTCCAAATGGGCCTGGATCTAACCACCCTAATGGCCCTCTTGGTCTAATAGTATATGAAGCTGTGCCCACAAAATCTCCTCCATCTGCAATCAAAATACTTTTATCATCTATCATCTCATTGATAGTGTTGCATAAATGAATAGGATTTACAAACTCTGTATTCGTAGATGCTTGTTCTATGATTTGATGATCTCTTTTATGTTCAAGAACTATTAACTCTTTAATCCATTCTTCGCATTGTGGAGGATTAATTACTTTTGCTATCTCACAAATAGTGCGCGTAGGATCTCCTTGAATGCCCAAGAAAGGCTTTCTATTTTTACTCACATCCTCTTTGCTTTTATTTATCGCAATAATCTTGGCATTTGAGTTGATTGAAAACCCATAATTCAGACGAAAATCTAACGGAATACCAGCCGTAATAACTACATCAGCATTCTTCAGTGCATGTTTTCGATTGTGACGGAAAAAGAAGTCATCTTCTTTTCCAAAACATCCTCTAGACATGCCAGATGTATATGTAGGAATAGATAGCTTATTTAAGCTCTTAATAAACATTGCTAAGAACTCTTTGTTTTGGGTTATTTGGTTTCCTAATAATATGACAGGTTTTTTTGCGCCCACGATTGTTAATGCTGCTTTATCAATCTGTCTTTGTTCTGCCATAAGATCAGTTTGTTTTCTAATACGAATTGAAGACTTTTCTGATGAAAACATATCATTTAAATGTCGATTGACATACCATCTCATAACCTTCCCTATTAATCCTTTAGATGGTAACTGGCTTTCATGTTGATCGCGAATGCTCTGTTCTGGATATAATAAATCAATTGGTAATTCAATAAATACCGGCCCAGGAACCCCTGAAACTGCTATACTGAGCGCATTGGTGAGTGTAGGTATAATATCGCGTGTTTTATTAACGGTAGTAGCCCATTTTACATGAGGCTTTAATAGGCTCATCTGATCGATATCTTGCAATGATCCTTTTCCTTTTAATAGCGTGGCAGCGGCACCGCCAATTAAGATTAATGGTGATTGTGCCATTTCAGCATTTTTAATAGCAGTAATTGTGTTGGTAACACCAGGCCCTGCTGTTACAATTGCTACGCCAACAGTGTTGGTTAATCTTGATGTTGCATCTGCTGCAAATACTGTAGAAGCTTCATCGCGCACTTGAACAATATCAATCTCGTCTTTTTCACACCCAACAAGAATTGGAGAGATGTGGCCTCCGCACAAGGTAAAAACAGTATTAATATTATTATGTTTAAAGAATGAGCTTACACTAAAACCTGCATGCATTTTAGAGGTCATCTGTGTTTAGCTTTTACTTGCTGTAACCTGATCAGGTTCAGGAACTGTTAATAGAGAAGAATATGTAGCATCATCCATCAAGATTTCTAATGCTTTAATAACAACTTTATCGTCTTTAAGGTATAAATCATACTTTCCATTGTTTCCATCATAATAGAAAGCAAATTCTCCTAGAATCATTCTCTTAATAACATCATTTTCATTTTCAAACATCTCTGATTGTGTTTTATCAATTTGTCTCTCTATAACACTAAAAGCATTGCGCAAGAAAATATTATCTTTATTTTCTTCCGATAATTTCTCTTTTGCTGTTTCAAGATCGTCTTCACCGTTGACATAACCTTCAATATCATTCTCATTAATAAACACTTTGAAATTATTCATCAAATTAGCATCCGCCATTACTTCATCCAGTGATCCATATTGATCGCTAGATTGTTGTACAAATCTGAAATAACCACCATTTCTTAAAATAGATGCTGCTAACGGATAAGATCCTTCATCTTTAACTACAATATCCGGTGAAATCCCTCCACCGCCCAATACAGGCCTTCCTGACATTGTCTGAAATAATGAATCTGCAATAATATCGCTATCTGCTATTAAATCTTCATCAATAAACTTGCGTTTTTGAATAGAACGTCCACTCGGAATGTAATACTTAGAATTGGTAATTTTTAAAGCAGTTTCTTGATTTATTCCTATCACAGTTTGGACTAAGCCTTTTCCAAAAGATTGATCCCCTAACACAACAGCTCTATCATGATCTTGCAATACTCCAGCGACAATTTCACTTGCTGATGCACTACCACCATTAATTAACACTGCAATATCTATTGAACTTGGTAAAAATGCATTATTGAGAGATTTATAATTTTTTAAATTTCTTCCTTTTCTACCTTTTGTTGAGACCATTTCTAGGTCTTTTGGTAAAATCAAATCTAAGATATCTAAAGATGAAGATAATAGTCCGCCTGGATTATCTCTTAAATCAATAATAATATTGTCAGCGCCTTCTCCCATTAGAGAAAGGAAGGCATCTCTAGTTTCACCTACAGTATTATTTGAAAAGTTTGTAATTCTAAGATATCCTACTTCTGGACTTGCCATTCCATAATAAGGAATGTCTTTAATTGTAATAATATCTCGAGTTATAGTGTAATCTTCTGTCTCGCCTGTAATTGGTTTTTTTATAGTTAAAATGACGTCTGTTCCTTGATCGCCTCTGATTTTATTAGTCGCATCTTTTAATTCTAACCCTTTGGTAGGTTCGCCATCAATATTCATGATTTCATCGCCTGTAAAAATACCAGCACGCGATGCTGGAGATCCCTCAATAGGCCCTACAACTGTCAATTGCTCTTCATACATATATATCTGAAGACCAACTCCGCTAAATTCACCATCTGTTTTAATGGCTAAATCTTCTAAATCTTTCTCTTCATAATATTCTGTATATGGATCAAAATTTTCTAGCATAGAATTAATTATTTTAGTGGTTAGTCTTGGCACATCTAACTCATGAACATATTCGGTTAAAAGATATTTATAAACAGTCATAATCTGCTGTTGTGATCGTGCTATTTCACGATAGACATCCAGCTGTTGACTGCGCAACACTCCAATTGAAAATACGGTTACAGCTATAACAATAATTGATGTTCTTCTAATCCAACTCATAATCTAAATTTTTCCTGCATTGCAGTCCATATATCTTCAAAGACCTTATCAATAGATTGGTCTCCATTAATTAGAATAACTCTATTGGGTTCTTTTGCATTTAATGCTAGATACTGATCGCGCACCCTCTCTTGAAAATTCAACCCTTCGCTCTCAATTCTATCTCTTGAAACTGACATTCTTTCATTTGCTTTTTCTATAGGAATATCAATAAAAAATGTAATATCAGGCTTTAAGGTATAGGTTCCAAAATTGTTTATCTCCTCTAACGCACTAACGCTCAATCCTCTTCCACCGCCTTGGTATGCCAATGTCGAATCTGCATAGCGATCTGCTACCACCCATTTTCCGTTAATTATCTGGGGTAAGATTACCTTGTCAGTCAACTGTGCTCTACTAGCAATCATCAATAATGCTTCAGCGCGATCTGACATAGATTCTTCAGCATGCAATAAAATCTTCCTAATAGATTCAGAGATAGGATCTCCTCCTGGCTCTCTGACGGTAGCTGCCGCAACTTCAACCTCAGCAAGTTTATCAATTAACTTTTCAGCTTGCGTAGATTTTCCGCAACCATCTACACCTTCAAATGTAATAAATTTCCCGTTAGAAGTAGATTCTGTCATCATTTTTTCCAATCATAATTACTATTTCACCTTTAATCTTTTTTGAATCAAAAAAATCAATTGTACTGCTAAAATTACCTCTAATAATCTCTTCATACAACTTTGTTAATTCTCGACCGACAACAACAGGTCTTTCACCTAGAGCTTCTTTTAGCTGATTTAGTGTCTTTATTAGTCGATGAGGACTCTCAAATAATACTATAGTAGTATCTAGATCTTTTAAAAAAGAAATTTTCTTTTGTCTCCCTTTTTTTGTTGGCAAAAATCCTATAAATGTAAAAGCATCTGAAGGCAATCCTGATATGCTAATAGCAGCAGTTAAAGCTGATGCGCCTGGTATTGGAACAATATCAACATCTGCATCAATACATGCTCTCATTAAGCTATACCCAGGATCGCTAATCGTGGGTGTTCCAGCGTCTGAAATCAAAGCAACATCTTTGTTGTTATTTAAAGTATTCACAACACGAGCAATATCTTTATCACTACTATGATCATGATAACTATACAGCTTTGTATTAATGTCATAATGGGTCATTAATTTTTTTGATGTGCGCGTATCTTCTGCAAAAATACAGTGTACATTTTTCAGGGTCTCTACTGCACGAAATGTAAAGTCTTGTAAATTGCCGATAGGTGTAGCAACGACAAATAATTTGCCCTTATCAGACATTATGCCAGCTTGTTTAGTGCGCTCTTAAAACAGTCCATACCAAAATCAATATCTTCTGTAGTAACATTCAGGTGTGGTCTAAAGCGTATAGAATAGTTTCCGGAACCCAATAAGATAGATCCTTCCTCCATTAATAATTCTGCTAACTTATCTCTCTGCTCACTTGAAGGTAAATCAAAAGCACAATATAATCCCTTTCCTCTTGCGTTTGAAACAAGGCCTGGGAATTCGTTCTGAAGGGTTCGAAGGTTGTCTAATAAATACACTCCAGTTTCAGCTGCTTTTTCAACGAGATTTTCTTTCTCTATTAGCTCTAAATAAATTGTTAGACGAACCATATCAACTAGACTTCCACCCCAGGTAGAATTAATACGACTTGATTCTTGAAATACATTGCCTTCTATTTCATCTACACGCGTACTGGATGCAATACCGCACACCTGAGTCTTTTTCCCAAAGGCAATGATATCAGGTTTTGCCGACAAATCTCCGCAGTCACAACTAGACGTGCAAGTATCTGATCCAAAATGTTGATGTGCCCACATTTTTCCTGTAACACCTATACCAGTTTGTACTTCATCATAAATCAACATAATATCATTCTCATCTGCAATTTCTCTTAATGCATTCATAAACTCACATCGAAAATGATTATCACCGCCTTCGCCTTGAATTGGCTCTAATATAATAGAAGCAATATTATCTGGGTTAGCTGCGATAGCATCTTTTATTTCTTGTAAAGACTGATTTTCTGATGCTATTACTTGATCTAAATTATCCTCCAACGGAAATATAATCTTTGGATTGGTCACTCTTGGCCAATCAAATTTTGGAAAGTACATTGTTTTTCTCTTATCTGGAGAATCAGTTAAAGACATTGTATACCCAGTTCTTCCATGAAAACACTGTTTAAAGTGAATAACTTTTTCACCTTTAACACTACTTCCTTTTGCTAAATTTTTTCTACGTTTCCAGTCAAATGCTACCTTTAGTGCATTTTCCACCGCTAATCCTCCGCCTTCAATAAAGAAAGTGTGGGGCAAATAATCTGGTTGTGCAATGCGCTTAAATGTTTGCATAAATTCAGCCATTTCCTGAGAATATACATCGGAATTAGTAGGCTTATTAATTGCAGCGATTCTCAAGCGCTCTGATTGTTCTAATACGTATGGATGGTTATATCCAACAGATAAAGAAGCAAACATAGAGAATAAGTCTAAATATTCTTTTCCACTTACTTTATCTACTAACCAAGATCCATGCGATTTCTCTAAATCAATAATTGGAGACATTCCATCTGCAAGAATGCTTTCAGCAATAACTTTTCTAATATCAGATTTATTCACTTATTATTCTCCTGTTTTTTCTGGATTCTGAAACGACCAGAAACCAAGTACCAATACAATAAAGACCATCATATAGAATGTACCATAATTATAGTCTGATGATGAGAAAAGGATAAGGTCATTGAAACGACCAATTAGAAGTGATATTCTGCCCATTACAGCAAAACCAAATGAAGCACCAAAACTAATCATCAAGAAATAAATTCCTAATCGAGTAAATTTTCCATAAGAACCGGTTTGTTCTCTTGAGAAATAGAAATACATCAAGGCACTTATTGTACCCACTAAAATAACAATATTATTAAATACGCTATCTCCAGACATATTAAAAAATGGTAGAGATCCGCTAAATATATCTACTGCACTAGCACTAATTTGACTCAGTACATTGGAGCTTAAATATCCGTACGCCTTTAATCCCGCTGCGATACCTACCGTGTAAGCAATACCCCATCTTGCCATCCAACTAAATTGCTTAAAAATACTAAGCAACATCATTATACCTAGCAATAATGGGAAAAAATAAAGCACATTAAATTCATGGTTAAAATCAACCTCAGCAATAAAAGCTAAGGGACCATCCTTAGGAAATAATCTTCCGAATAAATTTGGATAAATCTGTGTCCAATAAAACGTTGCTGCCCAGTAAGCGGCTGACACGCCAACAAATACGTGTTCTGCAATTTTATAGAAAGGGTTATCTCTATAAAGATAAGACAGAATTCCTAATGTTAAAAATGCTGCAATCCATGCACCGAGAATAGTAGAAAATGCCATGTTAATACTTCCTCTCTCTTCTCTCTGTTATAAAGTATGCTAGATTACCTAAAATAATAAACAATACAATAACAAGGTGAGCAAATGATTGTGCAGCCATTCCTTGAATTGCAATACCAGGTGTAGCTATTAATGATTCATATTCTGCGGCACCAGGCATACCAGCAAGAATTCCTTTTACTTGTCCACTTTGGACATAAGGCATCACTTCATTTACTTGAATAGATGTTGTTCCAGATGAAAGCGGTACACCGGTTGGATCTCCTCCATACTGTACCCATTCAAACGTTCCTGGATATCCGGCAGATCCTGTAAAAATAAACTGAAAATCTTTTAAATTATTAATCCCTTCCATCATAGGAATATCTGCAAGCATTGTTCCTTTAGAATCAACGGTATATACTTTACGTAGATCACTAGCGAGGCCTTTTACAATTGCTTCATTTCCTGGTCTAAAACCTAATAACACATAATCTTCGTACTCTACTAACTCAAACTCTTGATTAATTTCTTCTAATGCATCAAGAGCCATATACAATCCATCGGGCCATAAGCACGTAATATAAATTTGATGACCATTACGCAATACTTGTCTCATTACTCCCAATGTCATTGGATGAATTTCCGGTTTAGTGCTTGGACCATAGTCAAACGACATTAATATCTTTGAATTGGCAGGAATTGCTTCAATTGCATCATATACTTTTCGAGTGGTCGGCGTTTCTTTTATTGGCAAGTCTATTGGACGTAAAAGCGGTATAAATACAGCTAAACCAATCAATAAAAAGATAAATCTTCTATCGACAGAACCCAATTTTAATATCATGTCTTCTAAAAATCTCATTGATCACCTATATATGATTTTTCTAATCCAAATATGTAGCGCAAACTGGTCACAATAATTCCTAATCCAATTCCAATCATAATTGCTCTTGCCCCTGCTAAATTTGGAACTGTATAAATCCATTCTTGCAATGATGGTAAGAAGAATATTGCAGGTTCAGTTGGGTTCCAGCTCATATTAACCCCCAAGAGAGTAACTCCTAATAAACCTGAGACAAATACACCAAAAACAATCTTACGACTCTTTAGGTAACTATTTGCAAAAATTGTACCAACAAACACTAATAAGTACATAATCATCCAAGGTGTAATTAAGCTACCTACAGGTACTCTACCTAACATAATAATAATACCAGCTAGAAGTAATAGTGTAGCTTCAAAATTTCTCGCTCTAAATGCACGGTATGATGCAGAAGCAACATAGAATGCAAGCAATGCAAACATGGTTGCAGATAAAGGAGTAAAGATACTATCAAACATCCACTTAAATAAACCGCCTTCTGTAGAAATATGGGCTCCCCATTCTACTGCTTTCACAGCCTCAGCAGATCCAGATGCTAGAATTGCTTGTTCAGCGGCTTTTTGTGTGAAATAAACCTCTTCACCTACAAAAAATGCTCCCTTCATAAAAAAACCAATAGTGAAAGCAAAAAAGAATGAGGCGATAGCAACAACACTATATTGCCATCCAGATTGCCTCTTTACTACTTTTAAGAATTGTAATTTTAATAGATTTAATGCTCCAAGGAAAATCGCAAAACTCGCAATAATATCATACCATTGGGTCGCATCATCATTTACAAATGATTCAATTGATTCATTTTCGATAAACCATCCAAATAAGGTTAAAGATCCAAAAAATGCAACAATACCGATTGGGATGTATCTTTTTAATAACATCTTATAATCCCAACCATGTTAAAAGATTGAAATTTGTTAACCCTAAGTCAAATAAAGATCGTGATAACAATGCAGCTATAATAAAACTAATCAACATAAGTTTTACCGCATCTTGTGTCTTTACCCCTGCAATTAATTCTGGCTTTCTTGATAGATATGCACTCGCTGCAAAATATTCTTCACCCATCAATGTATAGTCACAAGCAGTCACAAAGAAAGGAATTTGTGCTTGAGATGCAGTCCCTGCAATCTGAATTGCCCCAATACTATTACCAGTCTCTGCGAATAAAAGTGATTCTGCATAAAATTTACCCATATACATACATGCAGCTGGCTTATCTCTTTGCATAATACCATTTACTCCTGCTGCATAAGCAAATTGATCATCGGTAACATAGTGTACCATATCTTCATTAAACATCTCAGGACGTCCTTGCGTTAGATATGCCTCTTTACAGGATTCTCTAGCAGCTTGCATTACAATTGATCTTGCAACTGGAACGTCTAGGCTTGTTTCATATTGTGCAGTCATTTGAGCAACATGACCTAGAATAATTACACCAGCAACAGTCTCTACTTCATTCATATCCATAATACCTGGAACATAGAGAATAGGACGACCCATCTCAGTGGAACGACCTACAGCTTCTTCTACTGCTTTTAATCCTGGGATAGTGCGTAAAAAAATTGAATCAGATGAAATTCTAGCTTGTTTTACTTCGTTTAGCATTACCATAATAATGGTCAATAAAAGAACGAACATTACTGCTCTCTCTGATTTAAAAATATGAATTGAATCTGGAAGTTGGGTCAAAACAAAAGTAAAAAGAACAATACCTAAGAAGCTTAAAGCATATGTTTTCAGTTGTTTATTGTTCATTTTTACCCAATCTCTCTAATTCGCAAATTAAAAATTCTACACTCGAATGCTGTTCAAACAATTCAGCAGCCCTATAATAACCATCTGTTTTGACAAATGCACTAATTATTGGCCCAAAAAAAACCATTGTTTGACTTCCGATAAAATTTAAAGGTTTTACCATCTCTAAAAAGAAGATTGAAGGAGTTATTAATTTTAATTCCACTATCTTTCGAGCAATCTTTGATAAGAACGCTTTATCGTCTTTAGTTAATACGTTACTCATTGCAATTCAACCATTTCCAGATTAGCTCTCGGAATAAAAGTGTTCTTTCCATCAATTAAAATCTCAGCTACTCTTACCATTGTTTCTGATTCCATTTTATTTAACTCAGATGGCAATGAGGTTACTGTTCCAATTTTTCCAAAATTTGGTGAACGAATCACGCGAACAGTACTACCTTCTTGAATTCCTTCTGGTTCTTTAGATAGTGAATCTTCTGTATTAGATTCACCTTTTATAGGAATAACAATCTCAGGACGAATTACACCTGCTCTGATTTGTGTTGCACCGTTTACTGATGCCTCATTCCCATTATTGCTCTTTAATAAATTGAATGTTGCATCACTCATTGGGATAGAGCCATAACCTTCTGTGACAATTAACGCTGTAGGCAATTTTTCTGTACCTGTAATTGCTACACCTAAATCATAACCTAAAACTGCCTTTAAATCGTAATAATTGAATCCACCTACAACAATACCCGCTACTTTGCAATCCATAGCCTTCTTGTACGCTTCTAGGCTCAAAAATGAACCTCCAATTAAAATCTTGCCTGCCATGTCTTTTGTAATTTGATCTGCAGTTAATTCTTCTGATGCGGAATTGGAAACCAATGCAAGCTCTCCTCTTTTTTCGCCTGCAATACCAAAGATACCCTGAATAAATGCTGCATCAGACCTTAAGATAATCCCTTCTTTGTCAATAACTTCGTCCACTGTACCGCTCACATAAGCATCTACTTCTACTGGTATTGGAGCCTCTCTTACGACAACGCGTCCTGTACTTTCGGATATTGATTCAATCGTTCCATCAACAGGAGAATCTACAGACGATTTAAACATGCCAAAAACGCCAGGAGTTTCTGCAATCATATCGCCTTTTTTAACTGTATCACCTTCTTTAACTACTAAACAATCTATCACGTCTCTAGGTTCAATATTTAGAATATTATTTACTTTTAACATCTGAACATTTCCAGGAAGGTTTGTTGATGCAATAATAGTATCAGGAGATAATATATCTCCCTTTGCAACTAAGACCTTCCCTTTAAGAGGAAGAATTCTCTCTTTTCTAAACAAAGTCTTCTTTAAAACTTTTAATCCTGGTGTATACGAGTGTGCCATTAAAATAAATCTCCTTTAGGGTATTCATCTACTGCATGTG
>Ga0208894_1000260_pt1 | contig 44680 bp, 45 predicted proteins | sample ETNtaG_12_FD_185752 | JGI IMG/M metagenome (GOLD analysis project Ga0208894, IMG submission 185752) | Marine microbial and viral communities from oxygen minimum zone, Eastern Pacific Ocean - ETNP201306SV49 (SPAdes) (version 2) | ecosystem: Environmental > Aquatic > Marine > Oceanic ...
TGCTGAGAAGAGGGTCTACCCCTCCATTATTGTCAACAAATCCAGCACTCGACGGGAAGAGTTGCTCACCGACCCGGCCGAACTTAAGAAAATCTGGCTGCTCCGTAAGCTGCTTCACCCCATGGAGGACTCCCAGGCAATTGAGTTCCTGCTCGACAAGCTCAAAGCCACTAAAAATAATGCTGAATTCTTCAACTCTATGAACAGATAGCTGTTTATTGCTTTAAGTAGAGGTAAAACCGATAGCTTAATCAATCGAATTTTCAGTACCGATATGGCGGTTTACTGATACTGTAGGGGGTAAGATGCGTCTAAATCGGCCCTTTTGGACCCTTACCTTAATTTGGAGTTGCGAGAACCCGCTGATTTACTTATCATTCCGCGCCCTTGTGTAAAATGATCCAGAATTGGTCGGAAACATCAGAACCCAGAATTATGAGGATTAAGTCATGAAAACCGGGATCCATCCCGACTACAGCGAGACCAAGGTGGTCTGCGCCTGTGGCAACAGCTTTACAACCCAATCCACCATGGACGGAGAGCTCCACGTGGAAATCTGCTCCGCTTGTCACCCCTTCTACACCGGAAAACAGAAGATCGTTGATACTGCGGGTAGAGTGGGTAAATTCCGCGAGAAATACGGACGATAATGCTCACACCTCTTGTCTCAGTGACAAGAGGGATCATGGGTTGGCTCCCAGCCAATCACCCCGTGATCAATCGATGCCACACTGCTGAAGGAGGCCAACGACGAACCTCCTCTGTGGTTCTTCTCACAGTTGTCCTCACTGCCCTGTTCCCCGGGTCTCTTTGGCCTGGAGACCACTCAACAGCCAAGGTCGCCTATGTGATCGATGGCGATACCGTTATCTTAAACAGTGGTGAGCGGGTAAGGCTGCTGGGCATAAACACCCCCGAAATTGCACACAAAAAAACCTGGGGTGAGCCTCTGGGTGAGGAGGCACGACAAGAGCTGATCCGTCTGGTTGATAACAAAACCGTCTCCATTGAACCCGGCATTGAATCCAGGGATCGCTATGGGCGACTTCTTGCCCACCTCACAAGCAGTGATGGCAAGAGTATTGAGGCGACCCTTCTAGAGCAGGGATTGGCTGCAGTGGTTGTCATCCCGCCCAATGTCGATCACCTCCCTGAGTTCACGAGGGTTGAAGAGCAGGCTCGAAAAGCAAAGCGAGGCCTATGGGGACTCCCCTACTTTGAACCTCGCTCCGCCGATGCATTGAATGACAGTGAGCAGGGGTTCAGACGGGTGAGGGGTAGAGTTGTCCGGGTGGCCTCGACCAAAAAATCGATCTCCCTTCAACTCTCTCACCGGTTCTCCATCACTATTCACAGGCAGGAGTGGGAACGCTACTGGCAGGGCCACCCGGAACAATATCTGCATCAGTGGGTTACAGTCCGTGGATGGCTGGTATCCTCCGGTCGTGGGTGGCGTATCAATATTGGCCACCCGGCAATGCTCCACCTCAACCCGAGCTAAAGAGATGAACAATACCGGTTTGACCATAGAAGAGACCATCTTAAAGACCGCCCGCTCTCTGGAGCAAGGGAGCGTCACCTTTGGACACGGTACAGAGTGTGCTGAAGATGAGGCGGCATGGCTTGTGCTCCATGTTGCAGGCCTGCTGGATGCCCCCTTTGAGGAGATTGCCAGAAACGCCGTTGATGAGGCACTCCATTTGGAGATCGAAGGGGTGGTGGTGGAGCGTATCTCCAGCCGCAAGCCCCTTGCCTATCTCTTCCAGGAAGCATGGTTTGCCGGCATTCCCTTCTATATCGATGAACGTGCCATTATCCCAAGATCCCACATTGGTGAGTGGCTTAGTGAGGGCTTCGAACCCTGGATTATTCCTGACAGGGTCGATTCCATCCTTGACCTCTGCACAGGGGGTGGCTCAATCGCTGTCGCCTCAGCGCTCGCCTTTCCTGGCGCCAATGTCGATGCCATCGACCTCTCTGCCGAAGCTCTGGAGGTAGCAAAGATCAACCGCCAGCGCTATCAGCTCGAACAGCGGCTCCGGCTCTTCGAGGGCGATCTCTTCGCTCCAGTGGATGGCCACCGTTATGACCTTATCCTCTGCAACCCCCCCTATGTCAGTGATTCAATCATGGCAGAACTGCCGCTTGAGTACCGCCATGAGCCCCCGCTGGCCTTTTCCGGTGGCAGCCTTGGGCTGACCCTGATCGACCGCCTCTTGAGAGAGGCGAGAGAGCACCTGACACCTGAAGGCACCCTCATCATTGAGGCCGGTTCCGCCTCAGAAGCGGTAAATCAACACTATCCCGACCTCCCGTTCATTTGGCTCACCTCAGCCAATGGCGAATCAGTTGTCTTCATGTTGACGGCCGCTGAGCTTGAGGGCCTCTCTTCAGCCCCATCTCACTCCTGATCTTCTCCACTAGGCCCGTTTCAAGGATCTAATGTCATACAAAGAAGCCTACAACGACTGCTCAGCAAGATGACATCCAGACTGATCATTACCAATGGGGATGCTGCTGTCGATGTGATGAAAAGAGCCGGCCTTGCCGATCATTTCCTCCCCTGGAGAGATGTACTTTACGAGGGCCCTGTTCCAGCGGGTCTCGACCTGACGTCACTCTCAACACTGCGTGCCCGGTTCATCTCCGATCGTGGCTGGGGAGAGCCGGAGAGGGTGCTGCACTCATTCAGGGAGCGAGATCGTGAGCTTGAACGAGCAGGCAACTACCCCAGGATCACACTATGGTTTGAGCACGACCTCTACGACCAACTACAGATTCTCCAGGTGCTTGACTGGTTCTGCCACCACCGCCCTGATCCCGCCGCCCTCTCAATGGTCTGTACCAAAAACTACCTGGGTCCCTCCTCCCCTGATGAGATCAGTGCCCTTATGGCCCATGAAGAGGAGGTAACAACAGATCAGCTTGAGCTTGCCCACCATGCCTGGAGCGCCTTCACCGCCCCTGACCCCATCCCCTGGACCTCCCTGCTGGATGAGGAGACCTCACTCCTCCCCTTCTTAAGAGGTGCAGTCCTCAGGCTTTTGGAGGAGTACCCCCACAGTGGGAGAGGGCTCTCCCGAACCGCTCTTGCAATACTCCGTCTGATAGAGCAGGAGAGCCTCCCACCGGGTAGCTTGTTTGCCCGTTATATGGAGAGTGAGGAGCATCGCTTTCTGGGTGATGCCAGCTTCTGGTTCATTCTAAATAGTCTGGCAGGGTCGGTAACCCCTCTCATCCATACTCAGCCAGAACCCCTCACCCTCCCTGCATCGTCCCACCAGACGGTAGTGATCACCAATGAGGGGTGTGAGTGCCTTGCCGGCGACCGCAACTGGCTCGACACCCATCCCATCGATCAGTGGATTGGGGGGGTTCACCTGACACCGGATAATCGTTGGTGGTGGGATCCCGATACCCAGACCGTTAGAAAAGAGGAAGCGTGATAGACTACTGCTTGCTGAAGTGCAGGGTGGTTGTCTTCTCCCCTCTTCCCTCTCTACTCGCCCTCTGCCCAATCTAGTGATGAGAACACTCTACTTCTCCTATGGTTCCAACCTCTCCTCACGTCGGCTCCTAAGCCGTGCCCCTGGAGCCCGGTTCGTCACCGTGGCCTTGCTCAAGGGTTATCATCTCCGCTTCCACAAAGCGGGGCGAGATGGCTCAGCAAAGTGTGATATTGAGGTGAGTGACGACCCCTTTGCCAAAGTCTGGGGGGCGGTCTACTCCATTACCCGCCAAGATATACTGGGCTTGGATAAGGTTGAGGGGCGAGGGGACGGCTATGAACAGCGAGAAATTAACCTCTGCGCCCCCACCGGGGGAGCGATTTGCGCTTTTACCTACATTGCCACCCGAATCGACAGCGCCCTCCTCCCCTACCACTGGTACAAGGAGCATGTGGTCAGGGGGGCAACCGAATTCTCCCTGCCCGACAGGTATATCAACCAGATTGCCGCCACTCCCTCGCTGCCGGACCCGGATGTTGAGCGCCACTTTTACGAACTCGCCATCTACCTGCAAGAAACGCATACCGAATGAGACAAGGGCTGTTGGGAGCGGGATCTTTTATTGCTTCCGAAGAAGAATCACAATTACTAGTCATTGGCGTCACAAGCATTTCATTTTGATCGCCAGTGCCACCAAATTCTATAGAGATCAATCAGGCTTTTACAATAGGTCATCATATTGACCTTAGAGTCTGCGGACTGATTGCACCATTGATTTAACGGTTCCTCGATCATCTTCAACTGTTTATTTTTTGCCCGGAGAAATATCTCACAATCAAATAACCAACGTGATAAAAAAGGCTGGCCCATCAACTCATTAACACACTCTATACGAAACAGTTTGATCCCGGCCTGTGTATCATATATTTCAAATCTCAACATTATCGATATCAGGGTGGCTGCAATTCTTCCGGCATAGTGTCTCACAGAAGATCTTTGAATATCTCGACCATATAGTAAAACCCGTGAACCGAACACCATTTCCACATCTTTTTCAGTGGCAACTTCACACAAACGAATGAACTCGGTAACTGGTGCCGAGAAATCAGCATCGATAAAGCCGCAAAGATCGCAATTATGTTTGCTGATTTCTAACATCCCCTGGCGTACAGCTTCGGCCTTTCCCTGATTAATTGGAAGTGAAACCAAGAGCGCTGAAACTTCCATTTGGTTTAGTGTTTTAACTAACTCAGAAAGCTTCTGATTGGTCTTATCGGTAGATCCATCATCAACAAAGACCCAGCAGTCGATCAGCTCAGCATGATCAAGTACATGCATCTGATCAAATCTACAAGCTTCATTGTAGAAAGGAATTACGATGCCCTTTTTAGTGCTATGTAAATCCAATTTATCTTTTTAGTTTTACACGTGAGATATGATTTGCACTCGAAAAACACGTATTCTGCCACTTTGCAGGATCACCTGTTATGTCTCTCGCAAAAAGACGTCCAGTATTGACATCTCCGTTTGCCGTATTTAGTGCTTTTTTGTTCCAATGGGCAACTTTCTTCTGTTCCTTCCTAATTCTTGGATCAACTATATTCCTGATTTTTTCTTCGATCTGGTCGACATCCTCTTGATTGCCAGCTTTAGCCGCCTTTTGGACCTTAGCAAGCAAATGGTCTTTGTGTGCCTTAAGTGCCTTAAGTTGGTTCTGGGCCTTAAGTGCCTTAAGATAGTTCTGGACAGATTGTTGGGCATGAAAATATAAAGGTGGTAACTCAACAACTTCAACTTCATTCGCTATCGCTTCTTTAATAATTGTCGCTCTTGTCTGTGATTGTTGGCTAACATTCATGTATATGCTTAAGGTGTTTTTGTAATCCACACTTAATAGTATTATAAAAGCCGTTGCCAATATGCCCAAACCAATTCGAACAAAGTGGTTTGTTCGAGATAAATTTTCCATTTCAAACAGATTCACAGGAAAGAGGCACATACAAGACAAGACAATGAACATCTCACTGGGTGCAGAAATACGACCAAAAAACATCATGTTTGGCGCACCGAGCAAAGCAATGGCGATAGTGATGGATATAAAAAAGAAAAAGGCCGATAGTTTCAATTTCTGCCGATCTATTTTTAATCCCAATAAAGCTGGAGCTACCAAGAACACCAAGTAGACAAATAATACTTTTTTATCCAGTTTATCGATAAACGCAAAAGTTATCCCTGTTAGTTTCTCCGTCAGAGAAAAATGCTCACCGAGAACCTCCCCTCTGACATAGTTTCCTGGCGCAAAAACTAAAATAGCAGCTCCAACGATCCAAACTGAAAGTAATATCCAGCTGGAACGATTGACCGTGTGGCGATTATTTAACCACTCAAAAAACAACAACAAAAACCAACAAACTACGATGGCGACAGAGACATGCTCTAGCCACATGCCGCCAGCAAAACAAGCCAGTATTCTCAAATAAAATAAATATCCATCTTTGTTTTTAATCTTAAATATTGCCTGTTCAATGGTAGATCGTATACAAAAGAGAAAAATGGCAAAGATCCAGAAATACTGAATTTGTCCGGTTTTCCACAGCACCACCTCGCCAAAAACATCCGGTACGAACCACCAGAGAAATATAAAAACAGAAACAAAGATAATCTGAGCAAAATATTTCTGATTTACGCCGGCATAAAAAATTAATTGCCGAGTGATATAAAAAAGTACGAGAGAATTAAACAACCCCAATAGCCAAATTCCAGCCGCCCCAAAAGAGAAAAACACCCGGTTTAAAAACATCACTGGCCATCGACCAGTCCAATTAAAATAATCACTAGTCGCATCAGATGTAATCTGATAAAGATCAAAGCTTTCTTTGGTTCTACAGTAATCATCTGCATAAAAAGGCACATAAAAATTGAGCACAAAAAAAGCACCAAGCGCAAGCATGGCAAGCCCATACAAGATGAATTTATTGATAATATATGATGAATATTTCATAACGTGGCGTTATTTCATTGGCAGCAATATCATAGTAGATGAGTTATCTATCCAAAACAAACGGGTCTCATGGCATCAACAACAGTGAGCTCTGCTGCCCACCTTTCCGCCCAGAGAGGCGGGACAAGAAGGCTATCATCAACATGAAGCATGTGGATAAAGGAGGCCGCCCTCCAAAGTGGTATTTTGCGCCTTTCTTGGGTGAGGCGTTACCCTTACCGTCACTCAATCAACAATAGATATCAAAGATCAACTTAAGGACATTTTCCCATGGGCACTGACTCAAAAACACTCTTCGACAATGCCAAGTCCGTCATTCCCGGAGGCGTTAATTCACCGGTTCGTGCTTTCAAGTCGGTGGGAGGTACCCCGGTTTTCATCAATCGTGCCAAGGGTGCCTATCTCTGGGATGAATCTGGAAAGAGCTATATCGACTACGTCGGGTCATGGGGCCCGATGATCCTCGGTCATGCCCACCCTGATGTATTGGCGGCTGTTGTTGAAGCAGCCAAATGGGGACTCAGTTTTGGGGCGCCTACCGTAGCAGAGACCGAGATGGCTGAATTGATCTGTTCAATCCTGCCCTCCATAGAGAAGGTACGCATGGTTAACTCGGGGACTGAAGCCACCATGAGCGCTCTGCGTCTCGCGCGAGGATTTACCGGCCGTGACAAGATTGTCAAGTTTGAAGGGTGTTACCACGGACATGCTGATGGCCTGTTGGTAAAAGCGGGTTCTGGTGCACTGACTTTTGGTGTGCCTACATCGCCCGGGGTTCCCGCCTCCATGGCTGAGAACACCCTTACTGCAACATTCAATGACCTGGAAAGCGTTGGCCAGCTGTTTAATCAGATTGGGTCAGAGATAGCGGCTATTATTGTTGAGCCGGTTGCTGGAAACATGAACTGCATTCCCCCCATCGATGGCTTTCTCCAGGGCTTAAGAGCATTGTGTGATGATGCGGGCGGGCTACTGATTTTTGACGAGGTGATGACCGGTTTTCGGGTCGGCCCTCAATCTGCCCAGGGGCTCTTTGGTGTAACCCCTGACCTGACCAGCCTTGGCAAAGTGATCGGGGGAGGTATGCCGGTAGGTGCCTTCGGAGGAAGGGCAGAAATTATGGACCACCTCGCACCCGAAGGGCCCGTCTATCAGGCGGGCACTCTCTCTGGAAACCCCGTGGCGATGGCTGCCGGCATGGCAACGCTCAAAGGGATAGAGGCTGATAACTTTTTTGAAAACCTGGGCAGTAAGGTAGCCCAACTTACTAGCGGTCTGAAAAGGGCGGCTCAACGTCATGGCATCCCCCTCTCGACAAACCAGGTGGGAGGGATGTTTGGGTTCTTTTTTACCGACCAGGAGAAAATTACTGGCTTCGACCAGGTGGTGAATTGTGATGGTGGGCGTTTTAACACCTTCTTTCATGAGATGCTGGGTGAGGGGATCTACCTTGCCCCCTCCTCTTATGAGGCAGGATTTGTCTCGGCGGCACATAGCCAGGAAGATATTGATAAAACAGTCGCTGCAGCAGAACGGGTCTTTGAGCGACTAGCCTCCTAGCGGATAAATCGCACCGTTGCTGGGTAGCCCGGAGCGCTGCCCGGCCACGCTCGCACCATCGCCCAGAGGGTAACAATCAGGTGGGGCAGTGAAGCCCTATACTAGTCATAAATCCCAACCGGTCGAGCCCGGTTATCGGTACCCGCCGGGAGCTTCAGGTTCACGCTTTCAACCCAACCAACTGAGCAACATGGGCGCGTCCAACATGGAGTGTTCCTTCAATGACTTCACGTTCAGTCTCGGCCAGATGGAGCAACTCAAGTTCCTTATAATCCTCTCCAAGGACTTCTGCCCTGACAAGGAGGTCCGGGCTGGAGGGTCCACCCGTCTTGAACTCAAGCTGATCAGGGGTGTAGACCTCTATTATCACCACCCCACCCGGTTTCAACCCGCGGACGATACCCCTGCTCACCTCTCTCCTCAGTTCGGGCAGAAGATGGCCAAACGTTAAGACGATACCGCACCAGCACTCCCTCCCAAAATCAAAGCCATCAAGATCTGTGACCTCGGTCGTAATATTGACCCCTTTGGCGGTGGCCAGCCTCCTGGCCTTTTTCATCCCAACAGCTGAAGCATCCATAGCCGTGACTTGATGGCCCCGACCCGCAAGCCAGGCTGCATTTCGACCCTCCCCTTCAGCTATACAGAGGACTGGGCCAAGTGGAATATGGTGGGCCTGTGAAGCCAGAAAACCATTGGGTTCAGTACCAAATAGGTACCCTCCTCCGGCATAACGCTCATCCCACTTTGACATCGAATCACCGTCCGGCAAACAAAAAAGAGCCTGAGGCTCCTTAATTCAATGGTATTTGAATACATTGATACTGCAGGAGGTACAATGTAACCCTCAGGCCAATTCTACACCACCGCAAAAGTCATTACTAAGCCGGGCGACAAATCTACGTTATCTGCCTGAACTGATTAAGCGATTTAGCCTGTCTATTACATTATTTGAGAAAAATAATTTTTTCCTGCTGTCTATTACTAATATGGATATCGACTTAAGAGAGATTCAGTTCCTGAGGGCGGCCAATTCTCCTGGAGATTGGGTGCCGGACATAGGCTCTGAAATAGCCTTTGCCGGTAGATCCAATGTAGGCAAATCGAGCGCCATTAATGCAATAACCAACCGCAAAGGGATGGCAAGGACCAGTAAAACCCCAGGGCGCACCCAGCAAATTGTCTTTTTTGAGCTTTCACCCACCCATCGACTGGTAGACCTGCCTGGGTACGGCTTCGCCAAGGTCCCCAAAGCCGTCAAGCACCACTGGACGCGGACCGTTGAACACTATTTGAGTGAGCGTGAGTCTCTTAAAGGGTTGATTTTATTGATGGATGTCCGCCGCCCCCTTACTGAACTGGATCAACAGATGCTCTATTGGTCTAACCAGTGTGCAATGCCTGTCCATATTCTTCTTACCAAGTCCGACAAACTGAGCAAGAGCCAGGCGGGCAGTTCACTTATCAAGGTACAGCGTTCTGTCGAGTGGATGGAGGGGGCTTCGGTACAGCTCTTTTCAACCTTAAAAAAGCATGGGGTTGATACTGCACAAAATAGAGTAAGACGCTGGCTATCAGGGCGGTAGGAGAGTCAAATTACATTCTGTGAATCAGGCCAAAGGCCGACCCGCGCCGAGATTGTTTTTCTTTTTATACGGGCCGAACTCCAGATATTGATTGATCAAGAGCAGGTAATTGTGATTTTTTATTAAAAAGGGGGAGTTTGCACTCCCCCAATAAAAAGTATAGTTGGGTCTAGTCTGCTTGCTTTTCACCCATAATAGCGCTCAAAATAAGTACCGTTAGACCACCAGTAGTGATCGCGGAACTAAAGATACTCTGAACCAGCTTACCGAAAGTGCCACCAATATTGCCACCTAAGGTGGCTGCAAATTGTGGTACCAGCAATACACCTATCCCCATGCCAAAAGAGACTGCCAGGATAAGCATATTGCGACGATTCATATTTACCGTAGCAAGAATCTTTATCCCTGCAATAGCAACCGTACCAAACATAACGATAGTTGCACCACCCAGTACAGAGTTGGGCATCGCCCTTAGTACAGAGCCTATATGGGGAAATAAACCCATTAGGACAAGAATAATACCAACCCAAACGCCTACATGGCGACTGGCAATACCGGTTAGTTGGATGACACCGTTGTTTTGGCTAAAAGTGGTGTTAGGGAAAGTATTGAACACAGCAGCAATAGCTGAGTTAACTCCATCACCAAGGACGCCATTTTTAATACGGTTAAGATAGCTCTCACCCTCGACGTCTTGTTTCGATATCATACAGTTGGCTGTAATATCACCAGACGACTCAATAGCAGTAATAATATAAATTAGTGCTATCGGTATGAAGGCAATAATATCAAAGTCAAAACCATATCTAAATGGTATCGGAATACTAATCACCTCTTGTACTGCAAATACTGCACTTGTATTGACTTTGCCCATAAACAGTGCCACTACAAAACCAATCACCAAACCAATAACGATTGATGATAAACGGATCCACTGGTTATTGGAGCGGTTAAGGATGATAATTGAAATCAGCACCAAGAAACCGAGGAAGAGGTTAGACAAAGAACCCCAAAATTCTGGTTTATTATCCAGTAGCCACTGTCCGCCAGCCAAATCAGTCAGTCCAACTTTAATTAAACTGACGCCGATAATTGTAATTACTGTGCCAGTAACTAAAGGCGTAATGAGTCTTTTGAGTTGAGGCAATACCTGGCTAAGTCCAATTTCTATGAAGGCGCCTAAGAAACATACGCCCATAATCATGGCGAGTATTTCTTCCGGACCACCGCCTTGTGCTTTAGCCACAAAACCGGCTGCAAGAACGGAGCTCAAAAAAGCAAAACTCGTGCCTTGGAGGCAAATCATCCCAGCGCCAATGTTCATTGGTTTTTTCGCTTGGATTATCGTACCGACTCCAGAAACCATCAATGCCATACTGATGAGATAAGGTATGTGTTCACCTAACCCAAGTACGCCACCAATAATTAATGTCGGAGTAATTATTCCAACAAAGCTTGCTAAGACGTGCTGCAATGCGGCAAAGAACTTTTCAGCAGCAGGCGGATTTGCCTCTAGTTCATAAATTAGCTCTGTATCGCTCATAATTACCTCTCCTTATTTAATTAATAAAAAATTCTTTCACTTTTATATAATTGAGTTAACAATCATTTTGTATTGCTCTAGTTGCTGATTTTTTTGATAAGGAAACATATGACACTTAATTTTTTTTGAATATGTTGTTTTCATATTTTTATTGCGGTTATTGTTAAGGACCAAGGGATAGGGATTTGCTTTTAGCAGATGTGAGAGATTGCACTATCAGTGGACCCGAAACTCCGTCATCCCTAATAGCCATTGAACTCCCTTCTCTCTTCGCTTTTGAGTCCACCGATGAAGCTTGCTCCAATTGGCGACTATTTTCAAGTACCAATACCACCCAGCCGCCGAAGGACTCCCCGTATGGTATCAAACAACGGCTCAGGCGCGACGTGGCAAAGGCCCGGAATGACTCAACATCACTGATATGACGGTTACCTGCAAAGCGGTATGGCGGAAAACCAGATAGACCATGGGGAATCTCCGTTAGCCGGTATCGAGCTCTCGATTAAGCGAATGCAGGCCAACGAACTGGGTTTGTTTCTGGTGTTAACGGCAAGTGGCCAGATCATCGGCTTTCTTTAGATGGCGATACCCATTAAACTTCTCTGATTACATTTATTGCCAGGGATCGACATGGTGAATCTATGAAAAACATTGCAATGGCAACTTGTTTTGCCGCTGGCCTGAGCTGTAGCTTACCCGCATTTTCTGATGATGGTGCCGCACTCTATGTATCGCGTGGTTGCATTGGATGCCATGGGGCGGAAGGTAATGCACCTATAGCCCCCAATTATCCAAAAATTGGAATGCAGAATATAGAATACACGGTTAACCAGCTGACTGATTATAAAAACAATAAACGCAGCAATGGCTTGGCGGCATTAATGGTGGGAATGGCTCTTTCCTTGAGTGAAGAGGATATTCAAAAACTAGCCGAGTACCTTTCGACAAACACCGGAGCCAACTAATGAACATAGCAGCCAAAATTGCATTAGCGGCATTAATCACCTCGAGCGCCAGCGGCCTCGTACTTGCAGGCGGCGCTGACTTGTATGTTGAAAAAAATTGCATTACATGTCATGGCACCAATGGAAACCAGCCGGTAATGGATGCCTACCCTAGAATTGGAGGCCAATCCGAAATGTATTTACTGGCTCAAATGAAAGATATCAAGACTGGCGCCAGAAATAACAGCCACACCCTGGCGATGAAGAATGTCATGGGCAATGTCTCTGATAGTGAAATGGCAACAATTGCAGGCTGGCTATCCAAACAAAGCCAGTAATACCGCTAATGGCTGAATACAAGTTAAAGTTTACCGATGAAACACAGGAAAGTGACGGCAGACAGGAAACCCTCGATGATTTAATCCATTTCATGAAGGAAATGGAGGGATTAACCATGACGGTGGTTACCTTGGACGATGAGCAAAGTGAAAACTGGGACAAGGACGATAAAGACGACTTCGATTATCAGGACTATTACGGAAGAGAGATTATTCAGCAAATTCAAACGCAGGATCCGGCCACGGCTTGTGTCGTTATCCGCAATGCCCGGCAACAACCCGTTGCCATGGCTGCCAAACACCCTGGAGATCCGGGCTGGCATGGAATAGGTATTGATGTACGGTTAAGAACCGATATCAGAAATATGATTGGTCTGGATGACTACGAGCTGGAAGAACCTCTCTAGTCCGGAATAGCATCAGCTAAATCACATACCAATTGGTAATAATCATCCTGTTCCATTTTCATCAGGGCTGAAGCAAATACCTCTGCATCTTCATAAGTCGCAATATCACCATAATTGACGGTCGGCAAATGATAGAGAATGAGAGGCAATAGTTTATCCGGCTGCCCTTCAAAATATTCGTGCACTATGAAATCGTAGCTGCGTTCAACCGGTTTAACATATTCACTATCTTCATCAGCCTGATGGCCCTGGTCAGATACCGTCATCTCGGTTTTAATGAATAAACCGGCCTCGATTTGAGTTGAATCAAAAATAATATTGACCGGGTAGCGCACGAATTTCCGGTCTTGCAGAATATCTTGCAGCACTGAAAGGGTGATGGCGCTTCCATATTTGTCGATGATTTCCTGCGCCTTCTGGCGCAGGTGCAGATTCATTGATTCACGCAGTTCTTGTTGCGTTGCCGGCTCTTCCATCAGTGTGTAACTTGTTATTTGTCTAATGGCCGGCAGTACCGTCGTGTTCATCGCCGCCAAATATTACCTTCAGCACGTCCCTCCACCAGGCTGTGTCACCATGTTCGACATGCTTTTCGTGATCCACATTTTTCATGTTTTTGGGCACGGCCGGGGCGGCTTCCGGTCGTAACTGCGCGAAGCCCGAATTCCGGGTTCCCTGCTGAACATCATGTGGATTATGGCACTCGGTACAAGTCCACCATCTCTTTTTGGCGCCGGTTTCCCACATACCGATTCTTTTGCCGTGTATGCCTTCACGCCAATCTCGATAAACCTGGCCATGACATTTTCCGCAAAGTATTTGCGGTTGATTAAAGTCGATTTCATTTCCGAAGTGATCGATGAGCTTGTCACGCTTTTCGGCGCTGTGGCAATTCAAACACCAGATTGCGCCACGGCCATGCTGCAAGTCCATGGCATCAGGCACTATGTCCAGATGCATCTTCAGGGGACGAGCTTCCTGGCTTGTCGGCACGGGGACATATTTACCATCGTGACATGCCGTAGTACAAATGGTTAAAAGCCCGTTTTTGTCAATTTGCTTATCCCGTGGTTTGACCACGGCTTCAGCATGTGAGTATTCCGCTTCTATCGGCATATCACCCATGGGGATGGTGCCTTCAAAAGGATCACCCCACCACAACACACCGGCCGTTCTTGGCGAGCATTTGACATTTGGCCAACCCGGACGAATCTCGCGCTGGATCACTTCAGAGCTGCCTTTGCGACTTTCGAAACAAACTGTTTCGTCTTCGTTGCTCGCATAACCGGTGCTCGCCCATAGACAAAGGCAAAGAGCTGTCAAAATGGACTTTGGCAATCTATGTTTCATATCAGCCCCTTTGTCCGGCCTGGTGTTTTTCATAATTGATATCGCCCATAAGAACCCCGACCGCTCCCTTGACCAGCACGCTGAGAATAATAAAACCCAGTGCCCAGTTGCCCAGTGAATTGGCAATTTCGATAAAGCTTGGATAGTACTCTGTCATTTCACCAATGGGTGATGGCGAGAATCCGGGAAGTAAAAGCCCCATCCCTTTCTCCAGCCATATGCCTATAAATACAGCGACACAGATATAGGGCAGTATATTCATGTTATGCCTGATAGTAGGTGATAATAACATCCCAAAACAAACCACTAATATCGTGATGGATATCCAAAAAAACAGTACCAGCTTGCCAAGCCCCTGATATCCAAAGACGAGGTAGCGCAAACCGAATGTATGTTCGGTCGGATGATAAAACTCGGTTACCATTTCCGACATGGTTAAAAACAGCGCGATTCCCAGGCAAACCGTAATAGTCAGTGACAGCAGGTTGAGAGCGGAATCTTCAATTTCAAATTTCATGTGTTTACGAATTAACAGAAACACAATTATGATAACGCAGGGACCGGCGGCAAATGCCGTGGAAATGAATTTTATAGGCATCATGCCGTGAAACCACATCGGCCTTGCCGGCATGGTATTGATAAGGAACGCCGTAACCGTGTGGATACTGAATGCCCAGACAATGGCAAGAAATACCAGCGGGATATACCATGATTTATTAACAGGCTTTCCGGTGTATTTCTGGTGCAGATAATAGAATCCGCAAATAGCATTTAATATGAGATAGCCCAATAATACCAGCACGTCCCAGGTCAACAACGAGTGAGGCCAGTTATAGATCCCAATATAGGGAATCATATGCCATAAACGGTCAACCCGTCCCATGTGGTTCAAAACAAATAGCATGCACATTATTACCGCCGCTATGGCCATCATTTCGCCCAGCACAGCCACTTTATGCATGGCTTCATGTTTATAGACATAGGCGGGGAACACCACCGTTACCGCCGCCGCGGCAAACCCCACCAGAAAAATAAAGTTGGCCAGATATAAACCCCAGCTGACCTGGTCTGTTAAACCGGTAACAATCATTCCCTGGGATAATTGTTGATAGTTTCCATAGACCCAAAAAATCAGAAAAATGCCGAGAAAACCGAGCCATGCCATGTATTTGGCACCACCTTTAAAACCATACTTGACTACGTCAGTGAGTAAATAAGCAAATGATTTCATGTGATATATCCTGTTTAATCGACAAAATAGAAAAACTTGGGGTAAGTATTCAACTCCGCTTTCAGTCTAAATACCCGCTTTCTATCCAGTACTTTTCTGACTTCACTTTCAGGGTCAAGCAAGTTGCCAAATTTCCTGGCGCCGACCGGGCAAACCTCAATACAGGCGGTATATCGTCCCTTTCTGGTGCGCTGAATACAGAAGGTACATTTTTCAACAACGCCCTTCATACGCGGTCTGTTGCCAAGATAATGTGTTTCGGGGTTCATTTCTTCCTTAGGAAGATTGGGTTCTCCCCAGTTAAAGCGTCTTGCCCAGTAAGGACATGCGCCGATGCACATCCTGCAACCGATACACCAGTTGTAATCAATGACCACGATACCATCCGGCTCGCGATAGGTTGTTCTGACCGGACATACTTTTACACAAGGCGGTTTTTCACACTGCATGCATTGGATCGGGAAATAAAAGGCATCCTCTTCAGGCACCTTGTCGGGTTCATAATAGTGCTGTCCCTCAAGTACAACGCCGGCGGGGCGATATGAGTTGCCACCAACCTGTATACCGTGATCCTCGGGGTAACCCTGGTCCATTTTGCCGGCATCAAAGCTCCCTTTTTCCATACGAATAACCCGAATCCATTCGATTTCAGAATTATGTCGCGATTGATTGTTTTCCCGAACACAGGCTTTGACACAGCGTCGACAACCGATACATTTTTGAATATTTAAGGCATATCCAAAAAGCACACCATCCGTTGCTTCTGTCGTATCTACCGTGACTTGCTTACCAAATTCTTCGCTGTACCGGTTTTCCAGTCTTTGTGCGGCTTCCTTCTTTTCTTCATCAGTCATTAACCGATAATTACCCTGGAACCATTCTGCCCATGTGGTCTTTGCGTGCGCATCGTCGGTATTTGCCATGAGTCCTGCCGTCGCGGCAATGGATGCCACGCCCAGTGATGACGAACCGCGCAGAAAGTCTCTTCTAGTAATCTTTTGCTCTGTTTTTTTGATCTTCACAATATTTTGTTCCAAAAAATTAGATTATTACCGAGAGCTTTACACCAAGATGAAACACTCTCACGTTGCCGGGTATACCACTGGGTCGAGCCAGGAACAGCGCCGTAAATTTTTTCTGGTGCTTGGCTGTCAAGATATCCCTGTTTTTTTATTCTCATAATCATCAATAAACATTTGCAACATTTCATCCTTTTCCTGTTGAGCTATTTCCTCAAAACCATTCTGTTGCAAAATTTTATCGCCTGGTACGACATCCCTATCGTAAGCAGCCTGGTAATCCCTATCGGTTTTGCCGCCACGCATTGCCGCACCAAGGCCCGCAATCGAAGCGATAGCGACGCCGGCCGTCGCCATGCCTTTAAAAAACAGGCGTCTGGCTTGTGAAGGTTCATCCAGATTTCTAGATTTAAATAATTTAAGCATTAGATTGATTTCCTAAGTGATCATATCGGGTGTAATGGCCCATTTAACCGCGAAGTTTTCATTGTCGTTGTTATCTTCAAGACAGACCATGCCACCATTTTGAAAAGAGACAACCTGTATATTTTCATCCGTAGCCACAAGCCTGGAGACCAGCTTGTCTAAAAAAGGCAAATGTCCGACGAGTACCGGGTCTCCATCCGTGCATAATATCCTGTTTAGCCAGACATCGACATCGTCCATCGGCCCTAAAAAATCCGTTTCGTGAACACCCAGCGCATGTTTCAGATGCTTGCCCAGTATCTGGGCCGTTTGCCGGGCTCTTTTTTTATCGCTATGAAAAACAGCTTCATATTGTTGATTCATTTGGCCAATAAATCTCGCCATTTTTTCAACATCAACCGCCGCCTGGCTGGTCAACCCTTGTTGTGGATCTTCACCTTCCGGGCTGTTGGCGCCATGTTGAACGAGATAAACTTTCATGGGTAACGGGAGTTCAGCAAAATCAATGCGTAAAGAATACCGCAAGACAATTCATCTGGCCACCGCAATGAAGGCAGGGCCGGAGATCAACCTCCGCAGACCGTGTTGATCAGCCTGCCCAGATACTGCAAATTAGGTGTGGTTAATAATGCTGCTGGTCTGGCCTGACGGACTCTTAATTTGCGCCATTTAGTTCCAGGATCTTTTCACTACCATCGTCGAACAAAAACTTTGCTGTGCGGGGAGATACCAGGCTGACTGAAGAGAAGTGATCATACTCGCGCCCAAGCTGCTGGAGGCTTTGGCGATCTTTTTTACTCATTTTTTGTCCTGGAGCCCGAACACCCACATCAAAGATGACCTCGGCACCCTCAGCAAAAGCCGCAATGTAAGATCTCACAACCCCGCAGCTTCTTGTCGGCTGGGCCTCGGTTACCCAGATAGGCTTGTTAATCCGGTGTTTTTTCAGCAGCTCCGCAAACTCACCCACCCACAGATCACGGTCACACCCCCCGTCGGGTGGGGCAATGTGGTGCACGGTGGCTATATCGAAATAATTATTTATCTGCGGTAGAACCTCGTCCCAGAAGCGCCACGAGTCACGCATCATCCCGGCAGCACCCGCCATCACGATCTTGGCGTTGGGCTGCTGCTTTCTGATGAGCGTGGATGAGCTAATAAATATATCAACAAATTCCTGCTGGCTGCCGCGGAAAAACATCTCGAACTCAGGTTCGTTCATGATTTCCCAGTAGCGTATTGGGCTCGTTAAGCCCGGCATATCGTTATTGTTGTCGCCATCATAGCGATCGATCAGCTTGATAAGAAATTCTTTGTAGGCATCGATAGAGCAGGGCTTGCTTAAGAACCGGGGAAATCGCCGGCCAAATGGGCTTTGAGTTTTACGGCGATTGCAAGACTGCTGTTCCCAGTTGGCGAAGGGCCAGATGGTTGCCAGCATTTTTTGTTTATGATCCTGCGCAGAACTAACGACCTTGTCACTAAATTGCCAGGTAAATTCACCTTGCACAGTCTCTATACTGCCCCAGATGAACGGACCCGGGTGAGGCCTGACCCATTGACCATCCTGCCCGCGCATGTCGGGATCGCGTATATGCGTTAGCGAACCAAATCGCGAGTCAGCCGCCAGGAGGTCGATACAGAAGGTAAGTGCGAGTAAAAAGATTGCACTACATCTGGCTGCTGCTTTCATAGGAATCGGCCTATTCCAGGGGTTGAGTAGCACCATCTAAAAGGTCAGTCTGGACTGTTATAAGCCTGACAGAAATGGAGCCTCGAGTCGATAAGAGGTGTGCTCTCAACGTGAAAAGTTAGGGGATAGGACCGACCGGGCCCATGATCAGGTTTTGTGGTTTGCATATCGACACTCTTTGTTGGTGAATCAGCTGTGTGCCGCCAGCCAGTTGGGGCCCATGCCGACATCGACAGTCAGAGGTACCTTGAGTCTGGCGATCCCCTCCATCAGCGCCACCACCTCATGGCTTGCCCTCTCGGCGTCCTCTTCGGCAACCTCCAAAATGAGTTCATCATGAACCTGTAGGATCATCTTTGCTGATGGGGCTGACTTCCCTATCCATCGGTCTACTGCCAGCATTGCCAGTTTGATCAGATCTGCTGCCGTACCCTGCATGGGGGCATTGATGGCTGTGCGTTCCGCATACTGGCGGCGAGCCGCATTACTCGCCCTTATCTCCGGGAGATAGAGCCTCCTGCCAAACAGCGTTTCAACAAATCCCCTCTCACGCGCCTCCTCTTTTGTCCTCTCCATATATGCCCTAACCCCGGGATAGCGTTCAAAATAGAGCTCGATATAGGAGTGGGCCTCATGGCGCGGAATATTAAGTTGCCGGGCAAGCCCAAAAGCACTCATGCCATAGATCAACCCAAAATTGATCGCTTTCGCACTACGCCGCTGCTCCTCACTCACTGCTTCAAGGGGAGCGCCAAAAACCTCTGCAGCGGTCGCTCTATGAACATCCTTCCCTTGGTTAAATGCGCTCAGCAACCCTGGGTCTTGTGAGAGGTGAGCCATAATCCTAAGCTCTATCTGGGAGTAGTCCGCACTGAGGATCAGCGCGCCTGACACGGGGACAAAGGCTTCACGAATCCTCCTCCCTTCAGGTGTGCGTATGGGAATATTCTGCAGGTTAGGGTCCGAGGATGAGAGACGACCTGTGGCGGCAACCGCCTGATGGAGTGAGGTATGAACGCGCCCTGTCCGCGGATTAACCAGCAGGGGGAGCTTGTCCGTATAGGTGCTCTTAAGTTTGCTCAGACTACGATGCCTCAGAACCTGGCGCGGCAGTTCATGGCTCTGTGCCAGCTCTTCAAGAACATCCTCTGCGGTTGAGGGCTTTCCTTTTGGGGTTTTACGCAGAATTGGAATTTCCAGCCGGTCAAAGAGTATCTCCCCAAGCTGTTTTGGCGAGCCAAGGTTAAAAGGACCTCCAGCAAGTTCATAAGACTTGCTCTCTACCTCATTTAATCCTTTCGCCAACTCTTCACTCTGTCGCTTAAGCATCAAAGCATCGATGGTGACCCCATTGCGTTCGATCCGAGCAAGAACTTCAAACAGGGGGAGCTCAATCTGATGAAACAACCTCTCCAAAGAGGGCTCAGCTTCGAGTTTCGGCCAAAGATGGTGGTGGAGCTGCAGAGTGATATCGGCATCTTCTGCCGCATAGGGTGTCGCCTCTTCGAGGTGTACCTGGGCAAAAGAGATCTGGTTTTTGCCTTTGCCCGCCACCTCCTCAAATTTGATGGTTTTCCTGCCCAGATGTTTAAGGGCCAGAGAGTCCATGTCATGGCGAGTCGCTGTGCTATCAAGCAGATAGGACTCAAGCATGGTATCGAATCGAACCCCCTTTAGATCAATTCCGTAGTTGAGCAGAACCTGCCGGTCGTATTTCAGGTTCTGGCCGACCTTGCCCCTCTCAGGATCCTCAAGCAGTGGTTTTAATCGCTCAAGAATCTCTTGCCGATCGAGCTGTTTTGGAACACCGAGATAGCTGTGTGCAAGAGGGAGATAGGCGGCTTTTCCGGCCTCAATGGCAAAAGAGAGGCCAACGATCTCGGCATTGATGGCATTTAGTTCTGTGGTCTCGGTATCAAAAGCAAAAAGGGCCGCTTCTGAAAGGGCCTTAAACCACGTGTTGAAAGCCTCAAGATCAAGGATGGTTTCATAGTCCGCTTCAACCGGCTCGCCTTCATCCTTGCGATCCGAACCTCCCAGTTCCTCAAGCCATGGTCTGAAGTCAAGCCGACTGAAGAGGGCCTTAAGTGATTCGCTGTCTTCGGGTAATCTCTTCAGCCCGATTGGTTCAACATCCAATCCAACATCGCATCGAATGGTCACCAACTCTTTTGACAGTGGCAGGGTCTCAAGACTATCTCGCAGATTCTGGCCGACCTTTCCGCCCATCTCATCAGCGGCATCCATTATCCTGTCAAGAGAGTGGTATTGCTCCAACCACTTGGCTGCTGTCTTTGGGCCCACCTTTGGCACCCCAGGAACATTATCAGCGCTATCCCCCATCAGAGCGAGGTAGTCGATGATCTGCTGAGGGTTGACTCCAAACTTCTCCCTGACCCCCTCTACGCCATAACTGACTCCTTTCATGGTGTCGACCAGTTCTATTTGGCTCGAAACCAGTTGGGCAAAGTCCTTGTCACCGCTAATGATCGAAACCCGAAAACCCTGGTCAGCCGCCTGGGTTGAGAGAGTTCCAATGACGTCATCCGCCTCAACCCCCGGGATGACCAGCAGAGGCAGGCCCATGGCCTCTACCATCTGGTGAATATCCTCAATCTGTGCCGCCAGGTCACCGGGCATCGGAGGACGGTTGGCCTTGTATTCGGAATAGAGGTCATTGCGGAAGGTTTTTCCTTTGGCATCAAAGACAATCGCAAGGTGGGCAGGCTGATGCTCATTGATCAGCTTGCGCAGCATATTAACCACCCCATAAGTTGCCCCTGTCGGCTGGCCCTGTGAGTTGGTCAGGCTGGGCATGGCATGGTAGGCCCTGTAGAGATGTGAAGAGCCGTCTACCAGATAGAGATGCTTACCTTTGGCCATAATTTTCCTTTTACCCTGATTCTGCGACAGAAGTCGGGCTCATGTGTTAATGTGGCGCGCCTTGAGAACACCTCGACTCTACGGCCAATACCACCTGGATAACAGTTTTTGTCACTATGAATCCTACCGAACCTCCAAAAAAAGACCAGTTTGAACCGACGACTGAGGCGATGCTCTCTCGTGAATCATGGCGAATCTTCCAAATAATGGCAGAGTTTGTCCGCGGCTTTGAACTTATGGCCAATATCCGCCCTTCGGTCAGCGTCTTCGGCTCGTCACGCCTGAATGAAAAAAGCCGGTGGTACCCGATGACGGTGGAGATCTCCCGTCAACTTTCAGATGCTGGCTTCTCCATTGTCAGCGGAGGCGGGCCTGGGATTATGGAGGCGGCCAATCGTGGGGGACAGGCCGGGGCTTCAACAAGTGTGGGGTTGAACATCTACCTGCCGAAAGAGCAGGCATCCAACCCCTTCCAGGATCTAAGCCTGCGTTTTCAACACTTCTTTGCGCGCAAGGTGATGTTCGTGAAGTATGCCTCGGCCTACGTCATTATGCCTGGAGGATTTGGCACCCTTGATGAACTGGCTGAAATTCTAACCCTAATCCAGACCGGAAAAGGACGTCGCATACCGGTTATTTTGGTGGGCACGGAATACTGGCAGGGACTGATTGAGTGGATGAAAAAGACCATGCTGGCAGAGGGCGCTATAAGCCCTGAAGACCTTGATATCTTCAAGATACTGGATGATCCCGATGAGGTTGCTGCAACCATTATCGCCTGCTGTGCGGACACAGCGTCCTCTACGGAAGATGCCCTGCAACTTGATCTCTAGCCCATTGATCGATCATGTCTGTCTTTACTTCAGTAAGCAGGAAACAACTTGAGACCTATCTGGCAACCACTGATGTCGGAGAGCTGGTCTCTTTTGCCGGGACCTCAGAGGGGATAGACAATACCAACTACTTCGTGACCACCCATCGGGGTGACTATGTACTCACACTGTTTGAGCACACCCCCGATAACGAGCTGCCCTATATTCTTGGGCTAACCTCCTTCCTCTCACAACAAGGGCTGCCCTGTGCCGTCCCCCAGCCCCACCACGATGGTGCGGTGATTAATATTCTCGCTGGCCGTCCAGCAGTACTGGTAAACCGCCTGCCAGGCGCCAGCATTATGGAACCCGCCCCGGACCACTGTACGGCTGTGGGGTCTACCCTTGGTAAATTACACCTTGCAGGCCTTGGCTATGGCCCACAGCGTCACAACACTCTTGGGCTTGAGTGGATGAGAGAGAGCTTTGAAACCCTAAAGCCCAGAATCTCTAGCCAGGTAGCAGACCTCTTGGCTCAGGAGGTGAACATGCTCTTAAGCCGCCCACTGGATGGACTTCCTGTTGGGACCATTCATGCTGACCTATTCAGGGATAATGTCCTTTTCGATAACAATGCCCTCAGCGGGGTAGTTGACTTCAACTATGCCTGTCATGGCGCCCTGCTGATTGACCTTGCCATTACGTTCAATGACTGGTGCTTAACCTCCCGGGGCGCTCCAGAGAAACCACGGGCAGAGGCTCTTCTTAAGGGCTATCACCAGGTTCGCCCTCTCTCTGATTGCGAGATCCCCGCCTGGCCCGCCGCCTTGCGCTTCGGAGCACTGCGCTTTTGGATCTCACGTCTGCTCAGCACCCACTTTCCCCAAACAGGAGAGATCCTGAAAAACAAGAACCCTGAAGAGTTTCAGACCATCGTCACTCACCATCAACAGAGTGAATCACTGTTGCTGGAACTCCTCAAAAACAGTCTCGCCCTGAACAGATGAAGCGCTGGCCAGTTCTGTTATCGATCGGCTTGATGGGGTCTCCATTGTGGGCAGCGCCCGCACCTGAGGTTCGATTCTATGAACAGCTGACCCCAACTCAAGAGCGCCGACAGCTGCTCACACCGGGTTCACGAGAGCCCGGCTGTCACAATTTCCCTTTCAGGCGTCAAGTCCATCGAGTCGCACAGGTGCGCTTTTCCTGGTGTACTCTCTACCCTGAATCTGATTGCCCGGAAGAGAGGGCCTATCCTGCCCTTTGGGGTCGCACCAAGGGATATGCCCGTTTTCGCAATCAGCCCACAATCCAACTTTTCCCGGGCGCTCAATGGATTCTCTCGGCCAAAGGAAATCTTCCGGTTGGCTCTTGGCGGTGTGAATTGGAGGACAAATAAAGAACCATGAAGACGACGCTATTCATAGGTGGTGACCTGGGTGCTTATGGCTTTGGCGAGGGACACCCCTTCGGGCCGGACCGTATGGAGGCGTTCTGGAGAGAGACTCAAAACCAGAACCTGGATCAGCGTGTCACCCTGGCCGATCCGGTAACTGCCGATGCCGACGCACTGGCGCGTTTTCACACCACCGAGTACATCGACCGTGTTCAGACCCTCTCCCGGTCAGGTCATGGTTATATTGATGGCGGAGATACACCGGCCTTCAAAGGTGTCTTTGAGGTCGCCTCAACCGTTGTTGGGAGCGTCCTTAAGGGGTGTGAACTGATGCTTGAGGGGCTGACCACGCGTGTCTTTGTTCCAATTGCCGGACTTCACCATGCAAGACGAGATTCAGCCGCAGGCTTCTGTGTCTTTAATGATATTGGCGTATTGATTGAAACCCTCCGCGAGGTATACCAACTTGGACGCATCGCCTACGTTGATATCGATGCCCACCACGGTGATGGGGTCTTCTATGCCTTTGAACAGGACCCAGACCTGGCCTTCGCCGATATTCATGAAGATGGCCGCTTTCTCTATCCGGGTACGGGTGCGGCAGAAGAGACGGGGTCAGGGGCCGCGCTGGGCACAAAGCTCAATATTCCACTCCCCCCCGGGGCCGGGGACAGTGACTTCTACTCCGCTTGGGAGAGAGTAGCGTCATATATTGAGGGTTTTGAGCCAGAATTCATCATCTTTCAGGCTGGTGCTGACAGCATCCAAGGGGATCCCATCACCCACCTGAATTTTTCCCCCGCCGCCCATGGTCATGCCGCACGCTGTTTATGTGATATTGCCGATAAAATGTGCAATGGGAGAGTGCTTGCCCTTGGTGGAGGAGGGTACAATCGGAGTAATCTTGCCAAGGCCTGGAATGAGGTGGTCAGTGGACTGCTGGGCTGATGTTACAAAGTCCCCTTTTTTGATTATCCGGGTCGTTCAGGTGCTTTCCGCCCCTCCGGTGATCCCCGGTTAACCCCATCAGCACTTAAATAAACACTTGTAGTATCCCTTAATTATTGGAGTAAACACGATGAGAGAAAGAGCCCATAACTTCTGCGCCGGCCCCTGTACCCTGCCCCTTGAAACCCTTGAGGCGGCCAAGAGCGAATTTGTCGACTACCATAATACTGGAATGTCGCTTATAGAGATGAGCCATAGAAGCAAAGAGTATGATCTGGTTCATATGGAAGCCCTGGCGCTCACCAGATCCCTTTTTCAGGTCCCCGATGATTTTTCCATCCTCTTTATTCAGGGTGGCGCTTCTATTCAGTTTGGAATGGTGCCCATGAACTTGTTAAAGCCTGGAGAGAGAGGAGCTTATGTCAACTCCGGCAGCTGGGCAAAAGGGGCCATTACCGATGCCGCCCACTATGGTGAGATCTATACTGCCTGGGATGGCAGTGAGGATAACTATCGCCGGATGCCCGAATCCAGTGAGATTGAACTGGAGGGCAATACCCGCTATCTACACATTACCTCCAATGAGACCATTGGAGGGATCCATTACCCCCATTACCCAAAGGCTGATGTACCACTGATTGCGGATATCTCATCTGATTTCATGTCCCGCCCTCTCCCCTGGGAGCAGTTTGACCTAGTCTATGGGGGTGCCCAAAAAAACCTGGGGCCTTCAGGTTTGGGCGTGGTGATTTTGCGGCGCACGCTTCTGGAGAACAACAACCGCAATATGGCGCGCTACCTTCGCTATGACATCCACGATACCAAGGACTCTCTGTTTAATACCCCGCCCGTCTTCGCTATCTGGATGATGGGGAAAACACTCTCATGGATGAAGCAAAAGGGAGGACTGGCCGCTATGGCGTCCGCTGCTGCAGAAAAGTCAAACATGCTTTACTCGGCGATCGACAACAGTGAGGGCTTCTACAACAGCCCCGTAGATCCCTCTTGCCGCTCACAGACCAATGTGGTCTTCCGTCTTGGCAGTGAAGAGCTGGAAAAAAACTTTATCACTGAAGCCACTGCTGCCGGCCTTTATAACCTTAAAGGTCACAGAAGTGTAGGCGGTTGCCGAGCCAGTCTCTATAATGCCCTGCCCATGAAGAGTGTCATCGCGCTAGTTGACTTCATGGCTGACTTTAAACAACAGCACTGAGCAATACATCGGTAACAATGGTAGATCGAACTGACAGCAGCCGGAGAGAACTTACCCTGATCAACGTAAATGGTCAGGATCGTCCTGGAATCACGGCAGCACTGACCACGGTGCTGGCGCGCTATAAGGCTGATGTTCTTGATATCGGCCAGGCGGTGATTCACGACTACCTCTCTTGGGGTTTGCTGGTTGAGGTCCCCCCCGGCAAAGCCTCGGGTTTGCTCTATCGAGACCTGATGTTTGCTGCCCATGAATTGAATCTCAATATTCGCTTCAGACCTATCACTGAAAATCACTATAGAGAGTGGGTCAATAACCAGGGGCAGTCCAGACATATCATCACCCTCTTGGGCCAAAAAATAACCGCCCAGCACTTCTCCTGGATTGCTGATCACGCTTCAGCCTCAAACCTCAACATCGATAAAATTACCCGCCTCTCGGGGCGAATTCCTCTGGGGACAAAAGAAGCAGCCAAACTGAGTGCCATTGAGCTTTCAGTTCAGGGGGAGGTCGATGACCTGGCGGCGATGCATGGGGAATATCTTCATGCGTCTCAGGAGATGGATATTGATATTGCCATCCAGAAAGATGATGCCTATCGACGCCTCCGACGATTGGTCTGCTTTGATATGGATTCCACCCTGATTCAGAATGAAGTGATTAATGATCTTGCTGAGGCCGCGGGTGTCGGCCAGAAGGTGGCTGAGATCACAGAGGCGGCGATGCAGGGGGCGATCGATTTCGAAGCGAGCTTTCATCAGCGTGTCGCCCTGCTCAAGGGTCTTGAAGCCGATCGGCTTCCGGCCATTGCCGAAGCGATGGTAATTTCCGAAGGGACTGAGCGGCTGATCTCAACACTGAGGCAGTATGGCTACCGAACCGCCATTCTCTCTGGTGGATTTACCTATTTCGCCGAACACCTCAAATCCCGGCTTGGGGTGGACTATATCTATGCCAATGAACTTGAGATCGTGGAGGGCCGACTTACCGGCCGTGTTGTCGGCCGTGTTGTCGATGAGAACCGCAAAGCCACCCTTCTGAAGGAGATTGCGCTGCGGGAGAATCTCTGCCTTGAGCAGGTCATTGCCGTGGGTGATGGTGCCAACGACCTGCCTATGCTCTCTATTGCCGGCCTCGGAATTGCCTTTAGGGCCAAGCCGTTGGTCCAGCAACAGGCCCGCTACTCGCTTGGCAGTGTAGGGCTCGATGGCATTCTCTACCTGCTTGGGATGCGGGATCGTGATATTGAGGAACTCAGCCTCGTGACCAATCGTGGTGAGAGGGATGAAGAAGATAGACTATAAAAGAGAGCTCGGCCCCCTCTACAAGGCTTCACCAAAAAAACCAGAACTCATCGCAGTCCCTGATATGAACTTCCTTATGGTCGATGGCAAGGGGAGCCCGGAATCACCTGGGTTCAGTGCTGCGGTTGAAGCGCTCTTTGCCCTCGCTTATGCCCTAAAGTTCCGGGTCAAAAAAGGTGGGGGTGAGATCGATTATGGGGTCATGCCGCTGGAGGGGCTGTGGTGGGCTGATGACTATTCGGTCTTTATCACAGGAGATAAGAAGAGGTGGATGTGGACTGTGATGATTATGCAGCCCGACCTGATCGACCAGGCCCTGGTCGAAGAGATGACGGATGAGGTTGCTGCAAAGAAGAACCCGGAGGCACTCTCAAAGGTGCGCTTTCACTCCTATACCGAAGGACTTGCCGCACAGATCACTCACATCGGCCCCTTTTCGGAAGAGGGTCCGACTATTGAGGGGCTGCATGACTTCATCCGGGAATCGGGCCACGAGCTCAATGGCAAACACCACGAGATCTACTTGAGCGACACCCGCCGTGCGGCCCCAGAGCGTTGGAAGACGATCATTCGTCAGCCCGTGAGCTAATGCTGCAAACGGCCGCTTCAAACTGAAGGGATCACTGTCGACAAGCCTATTCGGGAAAAGCGGTCTATGGGGCTACAACAGCTCTAGACCCGCATAACTTGCAACCAGCCATTTACTCCCGGCACTCTCAAAATTGACCTGCAGCCTGGCATGATCACCCTGGCCTTCCAGGCTTAGAACCACCCCCTCTCCAAACTTTGAGTGCCGCACCCGAGCTCCCAGAGCCACTCCAGCAACCGGCTCAGAAACGGCTTTGGGTTGTGATCCAAATGCTCCGAGTGTTTTTTGTGTTGGACGCAATTCATCAATACTCTCTTCCGGGAGCTCTTCAAGAAAGCGGGAGGGGCGAGTGTAATTCTCCCGCCCATGAAGGCGTCTGACCTCAGCCCAGCTTAGGTAGAGTAGTTCCATAGCCCGGGTCATCCCGACATAACAGAGACGACGCTCCTCCTCCAGCCGCCCAGGCTCTTCAAGGGAGCGATGGTGAGGAAACAACCCCTCCTCCATCCCGGTCAAAAAGACCAGGGGAAACTCCAATCCTTTGGCCGAGTGAAGACTCATCAGCTGTACACAATCTTCCCACTCATCTGCCTGCCCTTCGCCCGCCTCAAGGGCGGCATGGGCAAGAAACTCGAAGAGCGGATCCGCCCCCTCTTCGGATTCATCGAGAGTAAACCCTCCTGCGGCATTGGAGAGCTCCTCCAGGTTCTCAACTCGAGCTTCACCACGCTCTCCCTTCTCTTTCCTATAGTGTTCAACCAGACGGCTCTCTTTGACCAGAGCTTCAACCTGTTCACCAAGGGTCTTTTCGGCCACACCCTCGGCCATCGCGTTGATCAGATCAAGAAAGTGGGTGACTGCATTTGCCGCCCGTGGTGCAAGCCCCCCCTCATTAACCAGTTGTGCGGCTGAATGCCACATCGACCCCCCCGACGACCGAGCCTTGATTCGAATGATCTCTACCGTCTTGGGCCCTATGCCTCGGGGAGGCTGATTAACAACTCGCTCAAAAGCGGGGTCTGAGTCCCGATTGGAGACAAGGCGGAGATAAGCCAGTGCATCTTTGATCTCGGCGCGCTCGAAGAAGCGTAGCCCTCCATAGACACGATAGGGAATCCCCTCATCAAAAAGCCGCTCCTCAAACACCCGTGACTGGGCATTGGAACGGTATAAAATGGCCGTGGACTGGCGCTCATTCCCTTTATCAATCCACCCTTTGATCTGCTGGATGACAAAATAGGCCTCATCTCGGTCACTGTAGGCGGCGTAGAGACGAACCGGATCACCCTTGCCGGCCTCAGTCCAGAGTGATTTGCCGAGTCGCCCCTGGTTGTTGGCGATGACCGCATTGGCCGTCCCCAGAATATGTTGGGTTGATCGGTAATTCTGCTCAAGTCGAACAGTCCGTGTTCCAGGGTAGTCCTTTTCAAAGTTGAGAATATTCTCCACCTTGGCACCACGCCAGCCATAAATGGACTGGTCATCATCACCCACGGCCATGATGTCATGGTGGGCTGAAACCAGCCTGAGCCAGCGATATTGGATCGTATTGGTATCCTGGAATTCGTCTACCAAGACATGCCTGAAGCGCTCCTGGTAGTGGCGTCGAATGATCTCATTGTTTTTAAACAGCTCATAGGTCCGAAGCAGTAGCTCGGAAAAATCGACCAGCCCCAACCGCTGGCAGAGAGCCTCATAATGGGCATAGAGCCGCTTCAGGGTGATCGACTGCTGGTCTGCGCTGTCAACGACTTGAGGTGCCCGCCGGCCCTCCTCTTTGTGTCCATTGATATACCACTGCACCTGTCGTGGTGGCCAGTAGGCTTCATCAATTCCCAACTCTTTGAGTGCACGGCGAACAATCCGCAACTGATCATCAGAATCCAGAATTTCAAAAGCCTTTGGGAGCCCTGCCTCCTCAAAGTGGCTACGCAACAAGCGATGGGCAAGGCCATGAAAGGTCCCAATCCACATCCCCCCTACTGGAAAGCCAAGCAGGGTTTCAACACGGCCACGCATTTCCCGGGCCGCTTTGTTGGTAAAAGTAACGGCGAGCAGCGACAGCGGAGAGATGCCAAGACTCTGGACCAGATAGGCAATGCGATAGGTCAGCACGCGGGTCTTCCCGCTCCCGGCCCCTGCCAGCACCAATACCGGGCCCGGGGGTGCGCCCACCGCCTCTCGCTGGGCTTGATTGAGGGCATCAAATATTTCAGAGACATCCATTGATCTATTTCTCTATCGAACTCTTCTGTTTTGTCTGGACCTTGACCACCTGATGTGGTGAAGGGTTGGCGTCAGCGATTTGGTCTGGCTATGGATCCATATGTCAGCTTTTCGTCTTAAACAAGGCGACTTTCGCTATCCTATGCCACGGGTTATTGAGAAGCCACCCAACGGCGAACCCTCTTCTGCGCCAGGAGACCCTCCAGATACATTACGTTTCACTGCCCGGCGTGATTTTGGCGGGCATTTCTGCTTTTTACAAGCTGCGTTTGCGCTACATCGGCGGCGGGTCGCCCGGCGGCAACGAGGCGGGCCATATCGTTCAGGCGATCTCCCGCGTAACGCAAAAACATGGTGTAGCTTTGGCAGAAATAATTTTGCCCTGACTCGCCGTCGTGCGCCCTGGCAAAACGGTGTTTCGGGCAGCCGCCGTTACAGGCAAAGCGGTACGAGCAGGCGCGACACTGTGCCGTCAGTGGGTCCGCCTTTTCCAGCCCGAACCTCTTCTGGCGTTCGCTCCAGAGCATCTCGCGCAGGGGAATTTCTGTGATCCTGCCCAGCCGATATTGCGGATAGACATAGTGGTCGCAGGAATAAAGGCTGCCATCATGTTCCATCGCCAGCCCGTCACCGCAAGCTTCGGCAAAGAGGCATAATCCGCCCGGCAGGCTCAGCCACTTCGCTAACATGACGTCGAAATGCTGAATGAAAATCTTGCCGATATCGCCCTTGAACCAGATGTCGAACACCTCGCACAGAAACTTGCCATAGGCGTGCGGACTGACACTCCAGTCAGTGATGCTTGTGGCAGGATCGATGTCGACCTGTGGCGGGCCTGCCAAACCAGAGGCGCCGTTGCGCTCGGCGATCGGGATAAACTGCACGAATTCGATACCGAGCCGCTTGAGAAAACGGTAAACCACCTTGCCCTTGCCGGCACTGGCACGGTGTACTGTATTCAGCGCGTTGTGCTTGACGCCGTAACGCTGCAGCACCTCCAGTCCGCGCATCACGGCGTCGAATGTCGGACGCCCCGCCCGATCGATCCGGTACTGGTCATGGACTTTTTTTGGCCCATCGATACTGATTCCGACCAGAAATTCGTTGTCGTGTAAAAAGGCGCCCCATTCTTCATCGAGCAGAATGCCATTGGTTTGCAGCGCATTGGTGACTTTCAGCCCGGCCGGTGCGTATTTCTTTTGCAGCTTTATGATCTTTCGAAAATAGTCCACACCCAGCATGGTTGGCTCGCCGCCCTGCCAGGCAAAAGCCGCCTCAGGCATGCCCGCTTCCAGTGCAGCTTCGATCAGCTGGCGGACAAAGCTTTCCAGCACTTCGTCCGCCATGCGGAATTTCTTTTCTGCGGGAAACTGTTTTTCCTTTTCGAGGTAATAACAATAGGTGCAGTCGATATTGCAGCGCGGCCCAATGGGTTTGGCCATGATGTTGAACGGGCTCGGCGGCAGGGTGATGGGAGCTTTCACCTTTTCAGGAGCCCTGTTTTGATCTGGCAACATCAACATTCTTTGGGTAAAAAATGAAATCTTGTCTCAGGAAAGAGTGTAAACCTTACCCCATACCAAACTATTCTACGGTGATGTAGCGTTTTCGTTGGGTGGCAAGTCATCGTAAGTCATCTCGTTTTTTTTACTTGCTTCTTTCTCCCCTGAACTCGTGATTCTAAGTGCTTCTGATCTGTCTTAACTCTCTCAATGACAACATTTTGTATTTATTTTTTATCTTCTTCCTGACAACCTGAATTGTCTATTGTTCCGTCAGGCATCGTTGTATTACACAATATTGCACCTTCCAGATTTTCCCCAGTCAGAAATGTAAATCTCAGATTTGCCCCAGACAGAACTGCCCCAGACAGATTTGCCCCTTCCAGATCTGCCCCTTTTAGATTTGCCTCTCTCAGATTTGCCCCTTCCAGTTTTGCATTAGTCAGATTTGCGTTTTCCAGATTTGCATTGGTCAGAAATGTTGAGTTATTTGCCTCAGAAAGATTTGCCCCATCCAGTTTTGCCCATACCAGTTTTGCCCCTTCCAGATTTGCCCCCCTCAGATCTGCCTCTTCCAGATATGCCCATTCCAGATTTGCCCCTTTCAGATTTGCCCCTTTTAGATTTGCCCCTCCCAGTTTTGCCCCGGTCATATTTGCCTTTCTCAGATTTGCCCCAGACAGATTTGCCCCTTCCAGATCTGCCTTATACAGATTTGCCCCAGACAGATTTGCCTCACTTAGATCACATCCCGGACAACTACCAGTTTCTTTTAGTCTCTTCTCCTCCGCACTACTACACCCCTGCAAAGAGAACCCCACCATAGACAATAAGAAGATGTGAACAACCAACATTGGTAGTTTTTTCATTGTTTTTTCCTCAAAGTCAACTCAACCACTCCTTACTACATTCTAGTACATGAGTTGTAAGATGCGATTCAGAGGTTTGTTATGCGAACTTCTATTGTGAATGTAAAAAAGAAATCAATCTTGTTAAATTAGGGGATTACTTGCCACCTTACGAACTTATTCGACTGTGACAGATTTGGCAAGATTCCTCGGCTTATCAACATCCGTCCCCTTGATTAGGGCGACATGGTACGCCAGCAACTGCAGCGGCACCGTATAGATCATTGGGGCAATGGCACTGTCTACCTGGGCAATGGGCACCACCTGTAGCCCTTCCTCTTCAACAAAGCCTGAACCCGATTCAGCGAAGACCAACAGACGACCGCCCCGTGCCTGAACCTCTTTGAGGTTAGACTTGAGCTTATCCAATAATTCGTCATTGGGGGCGACAGCAACCACCGGCATATCCTCATCGACAAGCGCCAAAGGCCCGTGCTTTAGTTCACCCGCAGGGTAGGCCTCTGCATGGATATAGGAGATCTCCTTCAGCTTGAGTGCCCCTTCAAGGGCCACGGGGTAGTGGACGCCTCGCCCCAGAAAAAGAGTATGGTGCTTGTTGGCGAAGCCTTTTGAGAGTTCAGCAATCTCCGGGGCCTGGGCAAGGACCTCTTCAATTGCTTTTGGGAGGCTTCGCAACTGAGCAACAATATTGGCCTCAAAACTGCGGTCAAAACCATGGCGCCTTGAGAGCGCCACGGCAAGCAGCATTAGGGCGACGAGTTGAGTAGTAAATGCTTTGGTTGAGGCCACGCCGATCTCCGGACCGGCATGAGTTAACAGCGAGAGCTCGGACTCTCTTATCAGGGAGGACTCAGGGACATTGCATATTACCAGGCTTGAGAGACAACCCACACGCTTGGCTTCCGCAAGGGCTGCAAGGGTATCGGCCGTCTCTCCTGACTGAGAGATAGTGACAGCAAGCACCCCTTTTCGAGCAACGTGACGCCGGTATCGGTATTCGCTCGCCACCTCCACCTGACACGATACTCCAACATGCTCAAACCAGTGTTTGGCGACCAAACCTGCATGGAAGCTTGTCCCACAGGCGATAATCTCAACCTCTTGAACACGATCAAATACTCTTTCTGCTTCTTGGCCAAAAGTCCCTTCCATGATGTGGTCAGCCGCCAGCCGCCCCTCCAGAGTATCGCTGATCGCCCTTGGTTGCTCAAAGATCTCCTTCTCCATAAAGTGGCGATAGTCCCCAAGCTCTACCGCATCTTTAGCAAGCTGGCTTTCGCGAACAGCTCTTTCGACAACACTCCCACTGCTATCGGTGATGGTATAGCTGGATCCATCAATCTCGGCCACATCGCCGTCCTCAAGAACCACATAATTTCGGGTAACCGGCAGCAGTGCCGCCATATCTGAAGCAATCAGAATTTCATCATCGCCAATACCAATCAGGAGCGGTGGGCCCTGCCGAGCAGCAACCAGTTTTTCTGGGGAACCGGCCTCCACTACTGCAATCGCATAGCTGCCGATCAGTTCATCCATCGTCGCTCGCACAGCTTCAAAAAGGGCCAACCCGGTTGAGAGATGGGAGTAGACCTGATGGACGATGACCTCAGTATCGGTCTCCGAGGTAAAGGAAAGGCCCGCCGCCATCTGCTCCTGCCTCAATACTTCATGATTCTCAACAATCCCGTTACATACCAGTGCAAGGGTATTACGGCAGATATGGGGGTGGGCATTGGTCTCGGTTGGTTTTCCGTGGGTCGCCCAGCGTGTATGGGCGATTCCTGTGAAGCCGTTGAGTCCGCTCTCACCAATAGAGCGCTCCAGTTCGACCACCTTGCCCACTGTTCTTGAGCGCTGCAGTGCTCCACTCTCATCCAGGGTGACTGCTCCGGCCGAGTCATAACCTCGATACTCCAGACGACGCAGCCCCTCTACCAAAAAGGGGACAATATCCCGTTTTGATACTGCGCCGACTATGCCGCACATGGTCTTTGTTCCAGATTGTTGCTCATCTCTTTTTCTTTGGTCGCTTCCAGCCCTTAACCGTGGTCTGACGTCCTCGCGAAAAGGTAAGCTTGCCCTCGGGGGCGTCTTTCGAAATAGTTGAGCCCGCGCCAATGGTTGCATCAGTACCCACTACGACCGGGGCGACAAGCTGGCTATCAGACCCGATAAATGCATTATCTCCGATTACGGTGAGATGCTTGTTGGCACCATCATAGTTACAGGTGATTACGCCGGCACCAATATTAACGTTTCGGCCCACTTGCGCATCGCCGAGGTATGCGAGGTGATTTGCCTTACTGCCTTGACCCAGGGTGGTCTTCTTGGTCTCAACAAAATTCCCGACCCTGCTCCCCTCTTCCAGGCATGTGCCGGGGCGCAGCCGTGCAAAAGGGCCCACCTGGCATTTTGCTGCGATCACTGCTTCATCAATCAGGCAATTCGCTTCAATGGTTGAGTCCTCTCCAACCCGGCAATTTTTTAACACTGAGTTGGGGCCCACCTGAACCCGATCTCCAAGTATCACCTCCCCCTCAATAATGACATTGATATCGATGGTGCAGTCTCTTCCTGCCGTCAATACCCCTCGAAGATCAAACCGCTTTGGATCCTGCAGTGTAACCCCCGCTCTCATGAGCTCCTCTGCCTGCAGCTGCTGATAACGTCGTTCCAGTATTGCCAAATCACCTCGACTGTTAACCCCGAGCACATCGCCGGCATTTTCGGCTCGGGTGGCGGCAACGGTGAGCCCCTCTGCACTGGCCAGAGCGGCGACATCGGTCAAATAATACTCACCCTGTGCATTGTTTTGGGTTAGTTGTTGCAGCCAGCGGACAAAGCAAGCGGCCGGGGCTGCCATAAAACCTGTATTGATCTCGGTGATCGCCTGCTCAGCCGATGTTGCATCCTTGTGTTCAATAATAGCCCTGATATTTCCGCAATCATCGACCACCACCCGACCATACCCTGTGGGATTATCCACTTCAGCCGTCAGTACCCCAAGCTCGCCCCTTTGGCTGGTTTCAACGAGTGGTGCCAGGGTCTCAGGGCCGGCCAGAGGGACGTCTCCATAGAGCACCAGCACCTCCGCTGCCGGATCAACCGCAGGAAGCGCCAGAGAGAGCGCATGGCCCGTGCCGAGCTGCTCAGCCTGCTCGACCCAGTTAACATCAGGGGCGTAGTGAAGGCCTGAAAAGGCGAGAGGGAGTGCCTCTCCACCATGGCCATAGATGACATGTATAGCCGTGGGCTGCAGGGCTACTGCTGTATCGAGCACATGGGCCAGCAACGCCTTGCCCCCAAGGGGGTGCAGCACCTTGGGTGTTGTGGAGTGCATCCGGGTGCCCTTGCCGGCAGCCAGTATGATAATTTCAAGTGACAACGCTAATGTATCCTAATCCTCTTCTTACGGTTAATAGTGGCGGCAGTGTGGCCACACGCTCTAATCATACCGGGTAAAGGGCCCGTTTGGCATGTTCAGAGGCCTGTTTGGATTCACTTGGGCCTGTCCCGGCTGAGCCGTTCGCCAAAAGTGACATACTCATTGGCCCCCAGCCGACCTACTGGATTGATCCGTTCAGCGAGAATTTTCGTCCTCCCCTTATCATCCTTGCCGACAACCGAGTCATCAACATAGAGGCCCTCCACCTGACCCAGAATGAGGGCCTGAGGGTCGCTTCCTATATAGTGGATATCGTAGAGTCGACAGGCAAAAGCCACCTTGGCATCGACCAGTCGTGGCAGCCGAGAGCCCTCAAGCGCTACTGTTTCGAGCCCCAGCATCTCAACTTCGGACTCTCCCGAAGGGAGATTGGCTGAGCTCTGATTCATCGCATCCAGCTGTTCAAGGCTGACAATATGGAGGACAAAGTCCTTTCTCTGTCTAATATTATTCAATGTGTCCTTGGCAACACCTCCGGGCTTGATGCCCGCCGATATCATCACCAGAGGGGGGTTGCTTGATACCGCATTGAAGTAGGAAAAAGGGGCCAAATTGATGCTGCCGTTGGTATTCTCCGAGACAATCCAGGCAATGGGCCGGGGAATAATGGTCTGGGTCATAGTGAAGTAGGCCTGCTGGGGTGTAACCGTCCCAAAATCGATGTACATCGGATCCTCCCGGGCTGAGGTTAAAAAAGAGTGAAAAGACGGCCCCTACAGGCCAGCACCGATAATAGGGCAAAACGCCGCCTGATACCCTCACTCTTTCAGGGTGCCAGCTCCCCGCCAGCAAGCTCATCAGGGGTTGGCTCACGAACCCCTACCACCTTGACCTCGAAAACGATATCAAGGCCAGCGAGCGGATGATTGCCATCTACAGTAAGCTGGTCGTCTTCAATGGTAACGGTACGAAAGTGAATCTCTTCGCCCTTATCATTTGTAGCACCCAATTCTGCACCCACTTTCCTCAGCTCTGGGGGAAAGGTCTCTACATCATCAGTAATGATCAGGTTGGGGTCTCGGTTGCCAAAGCCGCGCTCAGGAGTCAGGTCAACAGTGACGCTGTCACCCACCTCTTTCCCCTCCAGGGCAGACTCTACTTCAGGGAAAATATCACTGGCACCACCGTGAAGATAGTTCACGGGCAGATCGCGGTGCTCAAGAATGTCGCCTTCAGTTGAGCGAATCTGGTAGGTGACTGACACCACCTTATGGCGACTCACTCTGGAAAAGCTCAAGGCTCACCCATTCCCTCAGGATTTATTGCGTAGTTTCTGGATTGCTCGCAGCTGAGCCGCCGCCGCCGCTAATTCCGCCCGGGCTGTAGCATACTCAAAACCAGACTGGCGATCTTCAAGATGCTGTTCTGCCCTTTTTTTGGCCTCAAGCGCAGCGGCCTCATCAAGGTCCTTGGCACGAATTGCTGTGTCTGAAAGAACGGTAACGATATGGGGCTGAACCTCAAGGACCCCTCCGGAAATAAAGAAAAGCTGCTCGCTCCCCTCTAAATCACGAACAACCACCTCGCCGGGAACCAGCCGGGTAATCATCTGTGCATGCCTGGGCTTGATTCCCACTTCACCCATCTCCGCCGGAGCAAACAGCATGGTTGCCGTTCCGGAGAAGATCTCCTCCTCTGCGCTCACAATATCGACGTGCATGGTGACAGGCATGGTTAGCAGAGGATTTTGTTCAGTTGACTAAACAATGGTCTGGGCCTTCTCAATCACTTCATCAATGGTGCCCACCATATAGAATGCCTGTTCAGGCAGATGGTCATACTCACCGTCGACAATCCCCTTAAAGCCGCGAATGGTCTCCTTGAGAGAGACATATTTGCCTGGGGCACCGGTAAAGGTTTCGGCCACAAAGAACGGCTGGGAGAGGAAGCGCTGAATCTTTCGTGCTCTGGCTACAGCGAGTTTGTCCTCATCACTCAGTTCATCCATGCCCAAAATGGCGATAATGTCACGCAGCTCTTTATAACGCTGAAGGGTGCCCTGCACACCCCGGGCAACATCATAGTGTTCCTGGCCAACAACGAGTGGATCCAATTGCCGGCTTGAAGAGTCGAGCGGGTCTACCGCGGGGTAAATACCAAGCTCGGCGATCTGTCTGGAGAGCACCAAAGTGGCGTCGAGATGGGCAAATGTCGTTGCTGGAGAGGGGTCTGTCAAATCATCTGCCGGAACATAAACCGCCTGGATAGAGGTGACTGATCCGGTACGTGTGGAGGTAATGCGCTCCTGAAGCACGCCCATCTCTTCGGCCAGGGTTGGCTGATAGCCCACGGCTGAGGGCATCCTTCCAAGAAGGGCTGAAACCTCTGTTCCTGCCAGGGTATAACGATAAATATTATCAACAAAGAAGAGGACATCACGGCCCTCATCACGGAAATATTCCGCCATTGTAAGCCCCGTCAGGCCAACGCGTAACCGGTTACCGGGTGGCTCGTTCATCTGCCCATAAACCAGAGCCACCTTGTTGAGTACGTCTGCCTCTTTCATCTCATGGTAGAAGTCATTGCCTTCACGGGTGCGCTCACCCACTCCGGCAAAGACAGAATATCCACTGTGTTCAATCGCAATATTTCGAATCAGTTCCATCAGGGCGACCGTCTTGCCGACACCCGCACCTCCAAAGAGTCCGACCTTTCCGCCTTTGGCAAATGGGATGATCAGGTCAATTACCTTAATGCCTGTCTCCAGCAGCTCTGTTGATGAAGCCTGGTCAGCATAGCTGGGTGCTTTTCGGTGTATCGGCCAGCGCTCTTCGGTTGCAACCTCGCCCGCATTATCGACCGGGTCACCCAACACATTCATAATCCGCCCCAAAGTGCCTTGACCCACTGGTACCGATATCGGCCTGCCTGAGTCCGTCACACTCAATCCGCGGCGCAGCCCATCGGTGGATCCCATGGCAATTGCACGAACAATGCCATCACCCATCTGTTGCTGTACTTCCAGGGTTAAACCGTTCTCTTCAACGTTGAGGGCATCATGCACCTTGGGCACGGCTTCTCGCGAAAATTGCACGTCAATTACGGCGCCGATGATCTCTACGATGTTTCCCGTGCTCATCTGTATATTCCTCACATGCTATTAAATAATGACAACTTAAAACTCTGTTCAACTCTGCTTTTTAATCTATACCGCCGCGGCACCGCCCACAATTTCAGAAATTTCCTGGGTAATTGCGGCCTGGCGCGCCTTATTATAAGCCTGCTGAAACTCATCAATAAGGTCGCCTGCATTATCAGATGCTGACTTCATCGCCACCATCCTTGCAGACTGCTCACAAGCGATGTTTTCAACCACCGACTGATAGATCAGGGACTCGATATATCGCACCATCAAGGCATCTATTACCTCTTTGGCTTCCGGCTCATAGATGTAGTCCCAATGGTGTGCAATCTCTTCTTCCTGCTCTCCGCCATCTACTGGCAATAGTTGCTCAATGCATGGCTTCTGGCTCATGGTATTGATAAAGCTGTTGCTCGCCACAATCAGCCTGTCAATCTGGCCCTCATCGTAGGCATCGAGCATCACCTTCACCACACCGATCAGGTCCGCCAGCTGAGGCGCGTCCCCAAGCCCGCTGCGCTCACTGACAATACTTCCGCCAAGGCGTTTAAAAAACCCAAGCCCTTTGCTGCCAATAATGCAAAGATCAACTTCTGCATCCTTTTCTGCCCACTCAGACATGGCTGCAACGGTACTGCGCATCAAATTAACATTCAGACCGCCACAAAGCCCCCTGTCGGTGGTTACCACAATGAACCCCACTCGCTTGGCCTCACGATCTGTGAGATAGGGGTGGTGATATTCGGGCTTTGCCTGAGCAAGATGGCGAATCACATTTCGCATCTTCTCGGCATAGGGTCTTGCTGCCCCAAGACGTTCCTGTGCTTTTCGCATCTTGCTGGCAGCCACCATCTCCATGGCACGAGTAATCTTTTGAGTATTTTGAATACTCTTGATCTTGGTGCGTATCTCTTTGGCGCCTGACATGTTTTTCTGCTATGGGTGTTGGGGATCTACCAGGATCCGTTGGCCTTGAAGTCTTTCAGCACCTCATGAAAAGTCTGTTCAATCTCGTCATTGTAATCACCGTCGTTGTTCACTTTTTCCAGCAACTCCTGATAATGTCCGCGCAGGTAATCCTGCAGACTATGCTCAAAGCTAACGACTTGTTTTACATCCACATCATCCAGATATCCCTCATTGGCAGCAAAGAGGGTGAGCGCCATCTCGGCAATAGACATTGGGGTGTACTGTGCCTGCTTCATCACCTCTGTTACCCGCTGACCCCTCTCCAACTGCTTGCGAGTGGCTTCGTCAAGATCAGAGGCAAACTGGGAAAAAGCGGCGAGCTCCCGAAACTGGGCCAGGGCCATTCGGATGCCACCCCCCAGCTTTTTAATGATCGTGGTCTGGGCTGCTCCGCCCACCCGAGAGACAGAGAGGCCCGCATTGATCGCTGGACGAATACCGGCATTAAAGAGGTCTGATTCAAGATAGATCTGGCCATCTGTTATTGAGATCACGTTGGTGGGTACAAATGCAGAGACATCCCCCTCCTGGGTCTCAATAATTGGCAGGGCGGTCAATGACCCGGTCTTTCCCTTGACCTCGCCATTGGTTAGCCGTTCCACCTCCTCCTCATTGATCCTTGAGGAGCGCTCCAGCAGCCTGGAGTGAAGGTAAAAGACGTCACCGGGGTAGGCCTCCCGGCCAGGCGGGCGTCGAAGCAGCAAGGAGACCTGTCGATAGGCCCAAGCCTGCTTGGTTAGATCATCATAAATAATTAATGCATCCTCTCCCCGGTCACGGAAGTGCTCTCCCATCGTGCATCCTGCATAAGGGGAGATATACTGCATTGCCGCTGATTCAGAAGCTGCTGCGGCAACCACGATGGTGTGCTCCATGGCTCCGTGTTCTTCCAGCTTTCGTACCACACCGGCGATCGATGACGCCTTTTGACCTATTGCCACATAGATACACTTCACCCCTGTTCCCTTCTGGTTGATGATGGTGTCAAGGGCTACTGCGGTCTTTCCTGTCTGTCTATCGCCAATAATCAACTCACGCTGGCCTCGGCCTATCGGCACCATGGAATCAATTGCCTTGAGGCCTGTCTGAACGGGCTGGTCTACCGACTTTCTCTCAATTACGCCGGGTGCGATTTTTTCTATTGGAGAGGTGCCATCATATTCAATTGGCCCCTTGCCATCGATAGACTGACCCAGTGAGTTTACGACTCGGCCCAATAGGGAGGGTCCAACAGGGACCTCAAGAATTCGTCCGGTACAGCGCACGGTGTCGCCCTCGGAGAGTTGTTCGTAATCACCCAGGATTACGGCGCCCACTGAATCTTGTTCCAGGTTGAGGGCAACACCAAACACCCCCCCTGGAAATTCCAGCATTTCGCCTTGCATCGCGTCGGCCAGGCCGTGAATCCGTGTGATTCCATCGGTTAGGCTGACGACAGTACCTTCGTTACGGGTTTCCGCTACTGATTCAAAGTCTTTTATACGGGTCTTGATCAGTTCACTGATCTCTGATGGGTTCAGCTGCATTGACATCTACAGGTTCCTCTCGTTATCCACTTATGGCCGTGGCCAAGCTTTCAAGTTGTGCCTTTACCGAGCCGTCGATTACCCAATCGCCCGCTCTGATTATGGCCCCGCCAATCAATTCTTCATTCACTTCGGTGCGCAAGGTAACCTCGCGCCCCATCTTCTTGCTTAACGCCTCAGCCAGCTCTGCTTGTTGCTCATCATTGACTGGTTTTGCTGTTATCAACTGCGCCTCAATGGTGCTTTCTGCCTCTGATCGCAGTTGTTCAAACTGTTCCGCAACCTCGGGCATGGCCCTTAGCCGACGGTTCACAACCATAAGCTGCACCAGGTTTTTTACTTCTGCTCCGCACCCCTCGCCTGCTGCCTCGACAAACAGAGGATAGAGACCCTCGTCTCCCACCTGGGGGTTGTTCAGCAGTGCTAAAACTTCGCCATTAGCAGCAACAGCGGCCATGCTCCCAAGCGCTTGGGACCAGCTGTCGATAATATTCCCCTCCTGGGCCACTTCGAAAAGTGCGCGCGCATAGGGCCTGGCAATTGAGGCGGCTTCTGACACGATCTCTTGCCCTAAAGCTGCCTTGCCAGGTTATTCAGCAAGTCAGAGTGGGCGGCGGCATCAACCTCTTTAGCCAGAATCTGCTCTGCACCCGCAACCGCCAGAACAGCCACTTCAGCGCGAAGCGCTTCGCGAGCCTTGTTCATCTCCTGTTCGACTTCGCTGCGTGCGTGAGCCAGGATTCTCTCACCCTCTTCCCTCGCCTCGCCTTTTGCTTCATCGACAATCTCACTGGAGCGTTTCTCGGCGCGGCCAAGTATCTCTGAAGATTGTGCTTTAGCCTCTTTCAGAATCTCTGTTGCTTTGTTCTCTGCCAGGACTTTCTCATGAACGCCCCTCTCTGCAGCTGCCAAACCTTCAGCGATTTTATGTTGTCGCTCTTTCATCGCCGCCGTCAATGGTGGCCACACAAACTTCATGGTGAACCAGACCAGCAGTGCAAAGGTGATCATCTGCCCGATAAGGGTTGCATTAATACCCACAGCCTTGCTCCTTAACGATCAACTCAGTTGGATTCAAGATGCGCTCAACCTCCGGCAGCAGCGCGGACCGCTTCAATAAACGGGTTGGCAAAGGTAAAGAACAACGCAATGCCTACGCCGATCATAGTTACCGCATCAAGCAAGCCGGCAACAATGAACATCTTGACCTGAAGCATGGGCACCATCTCTGGCTGCCGGGCCGCTCCTTCCAAAAATTTACCACCAAGCATGCCAAAACCGATGGCAGTGCCCAGTGCGCCCATACCGATAAGAAGTCCAACTGCGATAGCAGTCATCCCCTGTACATCAGCGATTAGTGTTGCTAGTTCCAAGTCCATATTTCCTCCGACGAGCTAGAGAACGGGTTAATAATAGGGTTAATGATCATGATCCTCGCTTGCCATGCTCAGATAAACAATGGTCAGCATCATAAATATAAATGCCTGCAGGGTGATGACGAGAATGTGGAAGATTGCCCAAATCCCTCCAAGGGTCCACTGAATCCACCAGGGAAGAAGGGCAATCAAAATAAAAAGCAGTTCACCGGCGTACAGGTTGCCAAAGAGTCGGAGGGCCAGAGAGATGGGTTTTGCCAACTCCTCGATCAACTTAAATAACATATTGAATGGCAGCATCCACTTGCCAAAGGGGTGAAAAAAGACCTCTTTGGCAAACCCGCCGACACCCTTTACCTTTACGCTGTAAAAGAGAATCAGGATGAAAACCGAGATCGACATGGCAAAAGTGGCATTCAGATCAGTTGTTGGAACCACCTTCAGATAGTGAATTCCCAACATCCCGGCGATCAAAGGCAGAAGATCAACCGGGACAAGGTCCATCAGGTTCATCAAAAAGACCCAGACAAAAATAGTCAGTGCCAGCGGGGCGATGAGCTCACTCTTGCCGTGATAGGTGCTGGAGACCTGTTCATCGACGAAGCTGACCATAATCTCGGTAAAATTCTGCAGGCCGCCTGGAACCCCTGAAGTTGCCTTTTTTGCTGCCCAGGTAAAGAGCACGAGGAAGATCACCCCGAGCAATGCCGAGAAAAACAGGGTATCCAGGTGCACCGTCCAGAACCCCTCTCCAGCCGTCAGGTTGGTGAGGTGATGGACGATATATTCCGTCGTATTTTGTTTCTCAACTGCCAATTCTAAAAGATCCCGATTACTTCCTTCCACTACGCAACAAAACAAACCAAAATACGGCCAAGACAAGAACATAGCCTGATAACAGTGGCACCAGCTCTGCCTTGAGCAACACAATCGCCACTCCAAACAGTACGGCTGTAAGCAAGTATTTTACCAGCTCTCCCTTGTAAAGAGCGGTAATTATCTGCTGTGGCGCCTCTTTTCGCACCACGATAAGCCGTCTGCCCAGATAGGCATTGGTGCCTGTAGAGATAAGTCCGCCCACCAATGCTGAAAAACCGGTCTGGATCCCACCAACAGCCAATGCCAACAGTGTCACACCTGCTGTTGTCCACAGCTGGGTTTTTAAAATCCAGCGTATTTCGATTGCCGTATCCTCTTGTCTACACTGCATCTTGCCAACGAGTTTTCCCCGTCCTACTTGCAATTACCAGCCAAGACGGCGATCGAATTCTATAGATACCGCCTCTAATGGTCAACATGGATAGATAAACCAAGTCGATCTCACCTGGACCATTAAGAGAGGCTCTCAATCCCTTCCTTCCAGGCACACAAAACACGATATGAAATGGTGGGTTTTGTTGCTTGCCCAACAGCTGGGCGAATCCATCTACGATGACGCCAGTTCCTCTGCCCACAACCTTTAAGGACCGATCAAAGCCCTACTGCCCTGAAAGATCGAATACCCTGATCAACCTATCTTTTCCAAGATCCCATCGAGCTCCTCAAGAGAGTGATAGCCAATCACCAGCCTTCCCCGGCCCCCTTTATCATCAATCGTTACCGGGGCGCCCAGTTTTTCAGAAAGCTCTTCCTCAAGACGCTTAACATCAGGGTCGACAACCCCGGCCTTTTTCGGTTTGGCCGCGCCATGAAGGATCTTCTTTACCAAGCGTTCAGTGGCTCTAACAGAGAGGTCCTCCTTTGCCACTCTTTCTGCAGCGCGTTCCTGGTCCCCGCCCTCAAGTGTCAGCAGCGCCCTTCCATGGCCCATCTCCAGTTCGCCCCTCTCAACCAGCTTGCGTGCTGTTGGCCCCAGCCCAAGCAGCCTGAGGAGATTGGAGACCGCGGCCCGTGAACGACCCACCGCCTCTGCCGCCTCCTGGTGAGTAAGCGAAAACTCCTCAACCAGTCTTTTGATCCCAACCGCCTGTTCAATCGGGTTCAGGTCTTCACG
>Ga0208894_1000267_pt1 | contig 43821 bp, 43 predicted proteins | sample ETNtaG_12_FD_185752 | JGI IMG/M metagenome (GOLD analysis project Ga0208894, IMG submission 185752) | Marine microbial and viral communities from oxygen minimum zone, Eastern Pacific Ocean - ETNP201306SV49 (SPAdes) (version 2) | ecosystem: Environmental > Aquatic > Marine > Oceanic ...
TTTCAGTAAAGAACTTAATATATAAATAAAAATATAATAATTTTTTTGATCTAAGTCAAATTCCGTTAATATATCTACCGCCAACCTATGAGGGATGTTGAGGGGAAATAAAAAAAATTATTGTCTTTTAACTTTAAACTTATAGATAGCCGAAATGCTTGAAATATTTATTCAGTCTTTTGTATTATATTTTGTTGTTATTGATCCTTTAGGAAATACGCCCATCTTTATGACTGTTACTCAACAACAAAATATTAAAGAAAAAAACAAAACAGCAATTGAGAGCGTCCTGATTGCCACTATCATTTTAGTATTGTTCTCAGTTATTGGAAATTTCCTATTATCCTATCTCAATATTTCACTTGCTGCTTTTAGAATAGCAGGAGGAATGATCCTATTTATCATTGCCCTTGAAATGTTATTTAACAAGCGGCAACAAAGAAAAGAAAAAAATATAGAAAACATTGGTGACAAGGTTGCAATCTTTCCCTTGGCAATTCCATTACTGTCTGGACCTGCCGCAATCACATCGGTGATTGTAATAGTAAGCAATCTTGGAGATAATTTTTTATATCAATTGATGGGAGTTGCTTCTTTAATAAGTGTTATGACAATTACACTAATTCTTTTTCTCATAGTTTCAAAATCAGAGAAATTGATCAACAAGAAAGTTACAAATGTTTTCTCAAGGGTCATTGCTATTATATTAGCTGGGCTGTCCGTACAATACGTCATAGATGGTATTTTATCCCTAATATAATTTATCCTACCACCAACCACGAGGGATGTTGAGGGGATTGTAAATCTAATGACCACGCAAAAACATATCTCTTATTCTGCTTGTATTGCTAACAAAAGGTCTGATGTTAAGCTTGTTTTCACGATATATAATAAACAACCCGCTGAAGACGATAACAAGCGAGCCGATGATTTCAAAAACATCTGGCAGGTCTCTAAAGAATAAGTAACCCATAATGAAGCCCGCTACTAACTGAACATATTGAATAGGAGCAAACTCACTGGACTCTAAAATTTTTGCTGCCCCAGTAATACATAAACTACCTGTTCCTCCAATGATTCCACATGTAATAAATATGATCACGTCTGCTAAGGGGACACTTACAAAATTTTGGAAAGAAAAAATTCCACTGATAACAAACCCAACCACTGTACCGTAAAAAGTAAAAGCGATGCTTGATTGAGTATTGGCAAACCGACGAATGATTAAAACATTAACGGCAAGAATAATGGCTGCGAAAAATAAACCGAATAAAGGTAGGGTAAAATGTATCGTTCCCGGTCGAGAGACGATAAGGACACCTGCAAATCCTATTAACACAGCAGACCATCTGCGAATGCCAACTTTTTCTTTTAGGATAAAATGAGATAAAATAGTTAATATTAATGGCGTACTGAATAAAATAGGGTAGATTTCAATTAAAGCATGCCGTTTAAAAGAATTAATTATTAAAGCAGCACATATTATTGCCAATAATCCTCTTAATAATTGAATATGGATTTTATTGTTAATTAACGTATTCCAATTACCTACAATGGCAAGAGCTGCAAGGATTGGAATAAAGGCAAACAGGCAAATAAAAAAATTAATTTCCAGCACTGGATATTTGTTCACCAAATTTAACTTGACAATTGAATCTAACAAAACACATATTGTGTAGCCAGAAAAGCCTAAAGCAAATCCAAAAAAATTATTATTTTCAAAATTATATTTCACGATCTTTACTAAATGGGATCCAGAGCAAGATTTGATATTTTATGTCTCTTATCTGGATTCTTTTGAAAATAAATCAAAATATTAATTGGTTAATTAGAGAAATTTTCCATTATAGCTGCTGCATATTTTATGCCTTTAATATAATTTTCAACATGTATGTTTTCATCAGGAGCATGAAGATTTGCTCCAGAATTCGCAAATCCTGTTAAAACACAAGGTATCCAAACATGTTTTAATATCGTGCCCTCTGCTGATACGCCATTTACAACTGGTTTTTCTCCGAACACTTGAATTGCAGCCTTAATAATTGCTTGAGAAATATCTTCTTTGATTGAAATTTTGTACGGAGGTTCAGCTGAGTCAAAAGCTTTAACCTCAAGATGTCCAAATCCGTGGTCAACAAGATGTTTTTTTATTTTAGTTATACATTTTTGAGGATTCATATGTGGAAGCAATCTAAAATCCAATCTTACCTTGGCTTCACTAGGCACAATTGTTTTCGTGCCAGGACCAGTATAACCCGAGATCATACCTTGTATATTTGCTGTAGGCTCATATGTTCTTGCCTTGATAGCTTCCGTACCTTTTCGATTCAGAACAAATTCATTAATACCAAATTCTTCTTTCAGCGCATCCAGGCTAATTCTGGAATTTTTTTCATCAATTAATTTAATTTCTTCTTCACCAAGAATGTAGAGGTCTTCATACCAGTCTTTAATAAGAATTTTTCTATTTCTATCCATTATAGTTCCCAAAGCATGAATCAAATCCCATGGAGGGCTCGGAACTAATGGAAAGTTTAGAGAATGGATATCCTTTTTTCCACCTTTGGCAATTAATTCAACAAATAGAACTGATTTTAAACCAAGTTCAACTTCAGGGACTTTTGCATAACTATCGACTGATCCGTCCAAGCAATGCATTCCATCAGCTTCAATTAATTTTTTATTTTTTTCCACCCATGGACCTAAATGAACAGAACCTATTTCTTCCTCTCCTTCATAAAAAAATTTTAAATTTAGTGGAACTTCTCCACGTATTTTTAAAAAAGCTTTCGCAGCCTTATTAAATGCTAATAATCCTCCCTTATTATCTGTTGCACCTCTACCATAAATTATATTATCAACTAAAGCACCTGACCAAGGTCCACCATGCGACCACTCTTCAATAGGTTCTGGAGGCTGAACATCATAGTGTGAATAACACAGAAGGGTTTTTTTTGATTTACTACTTTTTAAATGTCCAAATACTAACGGTGGGCCATTTGTTATATCGTGTAATTCTGCAGGAAGACCATCTTTATGCATCAAGTCTTTAACAAGATTAGCACAATCTCTCAGTCCAATATTTTGCGCTGATATAGAAGGTTGCTGAATCAATAACTGAAGATCTGCTATATATTCTTCAACATTTTTTTCTATATATTCAAAAATATCTTTCATGTATTAGTATCTGTTGTTTTAGAAAAATTCCAAGCATTGACATGTTGACCGCTCATTTGTTGATATCTCCTGCTTGATAACTTCAAAAAAGCAGGGGTTAATTCAATTGGATCAACCCATTTTTTTTTAAATTCCTCTGTGTAGTTAGATTCTGACATAGGAGTATTCATATACATCCCAGGAGTTATGGTAAAAACTTGGATTTTATTTTTCATCCCTTCTATTGTTAAACTTTTCATCAATCCTTCAAGTCCGTGCTTAGCAGCACAATATGCAGTTTCATTTTCAAATCCTTCTAAGCCTGATTTTGACGAGACAAAAATAATAACTCCATCTTTATTTGAAGACATATCCTCCCAAACATATCTAGATAATAAAAACCCAGATTCTAATGTTACTTTCATAGTCTGATCCCATATTTTTTCAGTAGTATGTATGAATGGAGTAGGTACTAATATGGATGCATTATGAATTAATGTGTTAATAACAAATGAATTTTTTTTTAGTTCATTGATAACTCTTTTAGTTTCTTCTCTTATATTTAAATCAACTACGTATTTCTGACAATTATCAAACTTAATTTTATCTAGCTCATCAGGTTTTTTATCAATAAGTATTAATTTAGCTTTTTCTTTTGCAAATGCCTTAGCTATAGCTAAACCAAGGCCCTGAGCAGCGCCTGTAATTAAAACTGTTTGATCGCTAATTTTCATTTAAAACTATAAATCAATCCACTGTCTTTTGATTGTTGATTCTTTGACTGCGTCTAAAATTAATTGGTTTTTATAGCCATCTTCAAAAGTTGACCCTTCAACAATGTCTCTGTTTTCTTTTATAGCGCTTATCAGTTCTTTCATTAAAGCATAAACAGAAACATTCCAAATACCTTTATTTAAGCCTTCAAGAGATTCATTATCATCCTTAAAATAAAATTTTTGAAATTTCTCATTAGGTTTTGCGAGCCATATTTCCTCATCAGTGTCTGATAATATTATACTTCCTTCACTTCCAAATATTTGAGTTTTATTACCTATAACATTGCTGGCTACTCCACTCATAAATACATTAACCAATGCAGCATTCTGCATTTCAAGAGAAAAATAAGATAAATCATCTGCTGTGGCTTTCCAACTTTCGCCTGACCTTCTATCAATTCTATCCTTTATTATTGTTAAAGCTTGACCAAATACAGATTTTACTTCACCGCACCACCATCTAATTAAATCAACTTGATGTGATCCGTTTGCACCCAACCTACCGCCACCTCTTTCATTTAAACTCCACCAATCATTTATTGGTCTTGAGGAAGGATCAGCCCAACCATTAGAAATATTAGAAATGTTAATGTGTCTAATATTCCCAATTTCATTAGAAGAAATCCATTCTTTAATTTTTTTTCGATTTGGATTGAAGCGTAATTCATGATCAATCATATGAATTTTCTTATATTTAATAGCAGTATCCAACATCTTCTTTGCTTCAATGGAATTCATCGCTGTTGGTTTTTCAGTAAGTATATGCGCGCCTTTTTCTAATGACATTAGTGTAATCGGGGCATGAAGATCTGTAGGAGTAGCAATACAAACTAAATCAAAGTTATGAGCATTTAACATTTTTTCCCAGTTGTCGTAAAAATTTGGAATTGAAAATTCTTCGGCACAACTTTTTGCACTTTCCATCCTAAATGAAGAAATAGCTATTACGTTGGCATCAGGGATATTTTTTATTGCGGGGAGGTATGCCGCTTTTGCAAAACTTGCACCGACAATACCTATATTAATGGTCATCTTATTCAACTTCCTTCAATCTTGGATCTAAGTAATCTCTTAACCAATCCCCTACAATATTAAATGCAAGAACAGTAAGTAAAATTGCCATACCTGGGAAAAAAGGGAGCCACCAGCGTCTTGCAAATATATGGTCTCGACTTTCTGCCAACATTGCCCCCCAAGTCGGTATTTGGGGAGGCACACCTAAACCAAGGAATGATAGAGCTGCTTCAGCTAAAATAACACTTGCGACATTAAAAGATGCTATAACTATTAAAGGGGCAAAAATATTAGGAAGAATTGAGCCAAACATAATATTAAAATTACTTACACCAAGGGCTTTTGCTGCTTCAACATATTCTTTTTCTTTTTGAGATATTGTTTGCGCTCTTGCTATGCGTGCATATGTTACCCATTGTCCTATCCCTAACACTAGAATTAAGTTTATCAACCCTTCTCCTAAAACAACTAAAAACAAAATTGCAAGCAGTATAAATGGGAATGCCAGCTGAATGTCAGCTAGACGCATAATAACATCATCTACTATTCTGCCATAATAACCCGCATACATGCCTAATAGCACCCCTAATATTCCTCCTACAAAAACTGCAGCAAACCCAACTATCAATGAAACTCGGGCCCCGTAGAGCAATCTTGAGAAAGCGTCTCTTCCCAAAGCGTCTGAACCTATTAGATATTTCATATTTCCTTCTTTATCCAGCGTTAAGGGAGGGGCCACTCTTTCCACAATATTATTCCTATTAGGATCATAGGGAGAAATTTGAGAAGCAAAAATTGCTACATTAATAATTATTAGTAGCCATATGATAGAGCCAAAAGCCCATTTTGAATTAATCAACGATTTAATAAAACTTTTTATTGGAGAATATCCTTTGTATTCTTCTTCAGTATTTTCATTAATTGTTTTAGTTTTTTTTTCAAACATCTATGACAGCCTTATTCTTGGATCTAGCTTTGCATAAATTAAATCGGTAATTAAATTAATTAATATGACAAGTATTGATATCACTACTACCGACGCTTGAACCAAAGGGATGTCTCTATGAGCTATCGCATTAAAAACGGTTCTTCCTAATCCTGGCCATGCAAAAATTACTTCTACAACAACAACTCCGCTTAACATAAAACCAAATTCAAGACCAATAATAGTAACAACTGGAAGCCAAGCATTTCGCATACCATGTTTCATTATTACTGAATATTCACTCAGACCCTTAGCTCGAGCCGTTCTTACATAATCTTGAGATAAAACTTCAAGCATCGAAGATCGAACAAGTCTTGCATTTCTTGATAAAGAATAAAATGCAACTGCAAAACTTGGCAGTATTAGATATAGGCATGTAGTTGGAAAGTTTTTTATACCTTCCAGTAAATTGCCTTGTAAAATAGGCATCAAAAAAGGGACGTGCCCAGATATTGGAAGCCAACTGATATTGAGTGACAAATATAGAATGCTCATTATTCCCAGCCAAAAATTAGGAATTGATTGTCCAAGCATTGCAATTGCCATTAAAGTTCCGTCAATCCATTTGCCTCTATTAATTGCTGCAAAAATACCGAACGGTATTGCTCCGAAAACAGCAATACACATTGAAAAAAGTGTCAGTTCAATAGTTGCTGGTAATGCTTCTAAAATTACGGTCATAGCTGATTGACGAAAATATAATGAGTCACCAAAATCAAACTTAATTAGATTGAGTACGTAATTTAAATATTGGACATGTAATGGCTTATCAAATCCAAGTTTAATTCTTGTTGCTATAATTTCCTCAGGTGATGCTCTCTCACTTACGAAGAGATAAGTAGGATCCCCTCCAATTTGAAGAGCAATAAATGTTATGAGAGTAACGCCAAAAATAACAAGAATGGTTTGGGGAAGCCTCCTTAAAATATACGTCAGCATAAAATAATTATATTAGAAAACTAAAGAATTTACTATAGTTGGCTCCCTATTTAAAAGGGAGCCAACAAAAAGTTGTTGTATAATTATTTAAGGGTAGCGTTATATATGTCTACCTCTTCATCACGACGTTCCTGCCAATTCACACGGTTACTAACACCGTAAAAATCTGGTTGGAAATATAACAATAGCCACGGTCCTTCATTATAAAAGACTTCGAGCATACGGTCTATTTCACGTCTTATGACATATGGATCCATAGAGTTATTAATAACTTTCCATCCATTAAACCACTCAGGATTTGTCCACTCAGTATAGTTCGGACCTGACTCAACGGTTGCTAAATCAGTCATATCATAAAGTGGATTCCATGTTCCTCCACCCGATCCTAGGAAAAACATTGGGCCTGCATCTTTTGTTCGTATCTTTGGAACATAGACAGAAGACCAATCCATGATATCACACTTAGTTTTAATCCCAACATCATCTAAATATTGGCAAATAGCTAAAACTACATTTTTATCGTTTAGATATCGTCCATGACCTGCTTCAAGAGTAATTTCAAATCTTACTCCATTAGCATCTCTAGGATATCCTGCTTGATCAAGTAGGTATTCTGCAACTTCCGGCTTATAAGGATAAGGCTCCAAAGTTGGATGAGCATTATTTGGATTGACTATTCCTGTCGCCCTTTCACAAGGAGCATTCAGTAAGTTTGCACAAATAGCTTCAACGTCTACAGAATACTGTATTGCTCTACGCACTTCAGATTTTTGAATTGCTCGTCCACCTTCAGTGTTTGCATATTTCTCACCTTGATGAAAACCAACATACATTCTTCTTGTGCCAGATACTTTTTGTACCTTAGCGGTTGAAGAAGCATCAATAGCATCAACCTGGTCAGGTGAAGCATTGGTGATCATATCAACATTTTGTGCGATTAACTCAGCAGTTCTAGTTGAAGCTTCAGGTATAACTCTCCAAATAAGATTTTCAAAGTTTGCTGAAACAGCAGAACCAGGAGATTTTTTGAGAACAATTTGACTACCTTTATCCCATTTGACAAACTCATAAGCACCTGAGCCTATTGGGTTAAGAGCAGCTTCTTCTTTACTCATTTTTTCATAAGAATCTTTGCAATGAACATATACTTCTGAAATTAGACCAAGAGCGATATGATTAGGAGCGCCCATAACGATCGTTACATCTAACTCGCTATCAGCACGTGCTTCTTTAAAATCAATCGAAGGAAATACAAATCCTGCAGAGTTGCCTACAAATGCTAGATCAGGATCTACCACTCGATTAAAAGTATAGGCTACATCTTCAGCTGTTAGGGGCTCGCCGTCATGACAAGTCAATCCTTTTCTTAAAGTAAATGTATATTCTTTTCCGTCATCAGAAACGCTGTAGCTATCAGCTAAATTTGGATCTAAAGTTCCTGATTCCGAAATAAAAAATAAGGTTCCAAAAATATGCTTCAAAATATTAGCAGTATGTCGGGAACTAATTTGAGCTGGCTCCAAACCTATTGTGTCTGTTGGCAATCCAACAACAAAAGTGTCATCAGGAGGAGTAGCGTTACTAATTGATGCTGTTAACATAATGCTAACACCAGCAATTAACCCAGTTAATAATCTTTTCATAATACCTCGCTTTTTAAAAAGAAATATGTATTTAATGGGCTTGAATTTATCCGAATTACAAGACTATAAGAATGGTTATTAAGTCAATAACGTGATGACAAATAGTCAATAAATCCTAATTTATGTTGATTTTTCTTCCCTTTTTGGCAGAATTTATACAAGCCTCTACAATGGCTAGTGATCTTATATGATCTTTCCCGGCTGTCTTAATCCTATTCACATCCTCCAGTGATCGGATGAAATCTTTTAGTAACAATTCTGCATCATATTTCCACATAGTAATTTTTTTTAAAGGAATTTTAATTAATTTAGAAGATTCTTTCTTGTTATAATACAAATCAGAAAATTGATCTTTTTGAATAATTGTTCCTTTTTCACATTCAGTTCTCCATTCAAAATTGAAATTTGTAGAGTTGCCTTGCCATGTGCCATGATAATTAACAATCATTCCATTTTTTAATTTTAGCAATGCAGACACATTAGTGTGGTGTTTGTACATAGACCATTTAGGATTCCAAGTTAAAGCATATACACTTTTAACATCTGAATTATAAGTATATCTTATTAAGTCAAAATGATGAATAGACTGCTCCCACAACATAGGATGATCCATAATTAAAGGATATTTATTTAAAAAATTCAATTTTCCATCTCTCCACCTTTCATAAATAAATTTTGCATACGCAGGCTTGCCAACAGTCCCCTTGTTAAGTAAATTCATAAATTGTTGAGTTACTGGCAGATAACGAAAATTCAAGCCTACCATTAAAAGCAATTTTTTCTTCAACATGATTTCAACTATTTTTTTTGCTTCTTTAATATTCGTGGTCAATGGTTTTTCTACTAATACTGGTAAATTATTAGCCGCACATATTTTTATATCACGCATCCGATTGAATGGAGGTGTAGAAAGAAGCACGACTTCTGGGTGAAATTTATTTATTGATTTTTTTATATCAACATCAAATGGAATGTTATCTAATTTTAATAATTTTAAACTGTCTTTCGTATTTTTTTGCAAATCACAAACACCTACAAGATTAACTATTGGAGACTTTTTAATTACTTTAAGCCAATTTAAACCTCTAGGTCCTACACCAACAACTAAAATTCTAATTTTTTTCATTATTTATTTTATAAATTTGATTAATTGCTTTTTCAGGGGAAGTCCATTTATTAAATTTAAAATTTTTTATATAGAGTGAACTTGATGCATTATGTTTTACACGAAATAATAATTTTTCTTTGAAATTATTTTTTTTATTTATTTTTTTTGAAATAATTCTCATCATTTCAATATCTTCTCTTATATATGGAGAGACTAGATTAAGTTTTACATTTTTTGTATTGCGTGAGTTTATAATCCTGTTAATTACCAAAGGTATATCTTTTACATAAGTCCAATCTCTTTTTGTTTTAAATGAATTTGTTTTTAAAATAAGATCTTTATATGCATTATTAAGCCACTTTTGAAAAATTGAAACATTTTTTCTACTCCATAATTTTTTTTCAAACCCGCTATAAATGTTTCCCAAGCGCAATATTTTATAATCTAAATCATTCTTTATACAAAATTTTCTTACGATTTCTTCACCAAGAATTTTTGATTTTGCATATTCATTTAATGAGTAAATCTTGGATTTTTCATCAAAAAAATTAGAATTATCGGAACGATAAACACCAGTTGAACTAAAAAAATAAAACTTCTTAACTTTTAATTTTTTAGCTAAATATAAAGCTTTTTTTGTTAATGATAAATTATTACTAATCAAACTATTTTTTGTTAGATTTTTTCTAGGATTAGTAACCGCTGCTGTATGAATAAAATAATCTACATATTTAAGTTTTAAACTGAGATTTAATTTATTTAAATTTTTTTTATAGAATATAATTTTACTGTTTTCAAAAATTGGATAGTTAAAATGTTTATCTAGAGCGTAGACTTCATATTTTAATTTACTAAATCCATTAACTAATTCTGAACCAACAAAACCGCCGGCGCCAGTAATAAATATTTTTTTTATCAATATATCTAAATACCTTTGTAGGCAGAATATTTTTCTAATTCTTCGGTCGTGTATATTTGCATTAATTCAATTTCTACGCCTTCTACCTCATTATCCAAAAAAGCGATAAAACCTTCAGGATGCGGATGATTGCCTATAACTTTACAGGCCTGACATTCTCTCAATTTTGCCCCATTTTTTTTTTGATTATCTAGAGCTGCATCTAAATTCTTTACAATATAACAAATATGATGAAGTCCACCCTGACCTCTTTCTTTTATCCATTTTGAAAATCTTCCATCAGAATCTTGGGATTGGCACAATTGATACTCAATATTTCCTATTTCAAAAACAGCAACTCTAGTTCTTGATTTTGGCATGTCCATTATTTGAATAGATTTAGACACTCCTAAAAAATTTTTGTATGACCTTAAGACTGTTTCAATATTTTCAACAGCAAAAGCCATATGCTTAATTCCAACAATGTTTGAGTCTTTAGTGTCAATCATAATATTAACTACATTTGCTTATAAAGATAAAACAACTTTTTTTATTCTTGAAACTGCTTCTTTAATTTTTTCTTCAGGTTGTGAAAGTGAAAATCTTACAAAATCATCGCAGTGATCCCCATACAAACTTCCTGGATATATAATAACTTTGCCCTCTTCTAAAAGTTTAAGACAAAAATCAGTCGCGTTTAACCCAGTTTTAGAAACATTTGCATATACATAATAGCCTCCTTGAGGTTCAGAATAAGGTAAGTTTATTTCATCTAAGCCATCACATAATATTTTACATCTTTTTTCCATTGTTCTTTTCATATCCTCAACACATTTTTTTGAACCTTTCAAAGCTGCAAGAGCTGCATGCTGACTCACTGAGGGAGCACAAATCGCAAAACCGTGATGAATTTCTGAAAGATGTGTAATCAAACTTTTAGGTGCTGCAAAATAACCAACTCTCCACCCAGTCATACAATAAGCCTTAGAAAATCCATTTAAAGTTATAGTTCTGTCAAACATTCCTGGAAGCGATGCTACGGGTTGAACTTTATGATTATTAAACGTTAAGAGTGAATAGATTTCATCAGATATTACTATCAAGTCATTCTTTTTCGCCAGATCAGCTAATTTTGTTATTTGGTCATAAGGAGTGACAGCGCCTGTTGGGTTGCAAGGATTAATAATTACTAAAATCTTTGTTTTTTCAGTAATTAATGGCTCAACAGCTTCTGCTGTCATAGCAAAATTATTGTCCAAATATGTATTAGTCAATACAGTTTTGGCATCAGCAAGTTCAGCTGCCTGAAAATACGGATTATAACCTGGAGCCACAGTTATTATTTCGTCACCAGGATTCAAAATACCAAGAGCAATTGCAAACATTGCCTCTTGACCACCTGCTGTTACAACTATTTCTTCATCTGTATATTGTGCTCCTTCATTCATCTTAATATCTTTACAAATTTCCTGTCTTAACTCTAATAAGCCCATAGGATGGGTGTAGTGTGTTGCTCCGTTATTCAGAGCGTTTATTCCTGCATCAATGATGTGCCTAGGGGTATCTAAATCAGTATCTCCTCTTCCCATTGCTATCACATTTTCAAGTCGATTTTGTATATTCCACATCTTAGTAACTATATTATTACTATGATCTTTTATTCTTGAAGCAATAAATTTTTTATTAGTCATTTAATTAAATTTCACTCCATAGACTTCGCTGGCCTTAGATTGCAAATATTTCAGATAAGGGTCAGGATCTAAAGTTCTGCCCGTGGCTAATTTTAATAATTCATTTCTTGAGTAGCGCCTACCATGCTGATGAATATTTCTTTTCAACCAATCAAAAATAGGTTCATAATTCGCAACTTTTAAAGATGATAGTATTTTTGGATCATTCTTTTTCATATGACCCATTAATTGAGCGGCCATTACATTTCCTATAGTATAGTTGCAAAAAGTTCCAAACTGTCCGCCGGACCAATGAATGTCCTGCAAAACTCCTAAACTGTCATCTGGGACTTTTAAACCTAAATATTTTTCTACTTGATTATTCCACATTTCTGGTAAATCTTTTACTTTAAGGCTCCCATCAATAAGCATACTTTCAATCTCAACTCTTAACATTATATGAAAATCATAAGTGGTTTCATCTGACTCAACTCTAATTAAGCTAGGTTCAATTACGTTTATTGCCTTAAAAAAATCCTCAAACTTAATACCTTTTAATGCTTCTGGAAAACATCTTGCTAAATCATCAAAGTGATTTTCCCAAAATATTTTACTTCGACCTATATGATTTTCATACAATCTTGATTGTGATTCATGCGCTCCAAAACTTACACCTCCAACAGCATAATAACTCAAAAAATCAGTGGTCAAAGCTGTTCTGGTAAATTTTGGATCTACATTTTGTTCATAAATACCATGTCCCGCTTCATGTAAAGTTCCAAACAGTGAAGGGTTAAGAAAGTTCTCATAAAATCTTGTAGTTATTCTTACATCTTCTCTTGTAAAAGAAATCTCAAAAGGATGAACGGTACTATCTAAACGCCCTCTATTAAAATCATAACCAAATTTGTTTGCAATTGAGGTTGCAAATTCTTTTTGTTTGTGAACTGGGTAATGATTATACAAAAAATCTTTATTTGGTTGTTTTGAATCCTTACAAGCATTAAGAATTTCAGACAATCCTTCTTTTAATTTAGAAAAAAGAAACTTCAAAGACTGAACAGTTTCTCCGGGTTCAAAACGGTGCATTAGAGCATCGTAAGGATGGTTTGCAAATCCAATACATTGTGATTGTTCAATGGCAATATTAATTTGCTCTTCAAGAAAAGGTTTAAAAATATTAAAATCTTTTTTCTGCCTTGCTTCAGCCCAGGCATTGTGTGCCATTGGTTCAATTTCGGCGCTTCTGACCTGAACTTTTTCAGGAATTTTATCATGATAATCAATTGCTTCACTAAGATGCAGCAGTGTTTTTTTTTCAAAAGTGTCTTCTTTCATCGATTCAGTTTCTTTTTTTGAATCATCCAATAGTTTTCTTAATTTTGAAGATAACAATATTTCTCTAGCAACAAGAGTTAATGTTCCTATTTGCAAACCTCGAGTTCTTGCTCCATTCTTTGGCATTTTTGTTCTCGAATCCCATATAAGGATCGACATAGAATTAAGAACGTCATTAAATTTACCTATTTCCTCATTCAACTTTTTGAAAGAAAGACTCATAATTTATTTAATAAAACTTATTTGTGTTTTTTCTATAGATAAATAATCATTGAAGTGATGATTATTTTGCAATTAGTTGTTTTTTGAACGTGCACATTTTATCATCATATAATTGACATTTTTACTATTCTTATAATAAGAAATTAGCGATAATTATATCTCTAAAATAAATGAAACAAAAATCAATTAAATCAAATGCCAAAACTTTGATTAAAATGGTTGTGGCAGGCTACGTTAGCCAACCCTCATTTAGAAGTCCAGGCTACATACCTGATAATGATGGCAAGTCTGTAATTTACCCAGGCATGTTTGGTGTTGTTAATAATGTTAAAGTCGGTGACAAAGCATTTGGATGGGCTGGTGATCATATTGAGCCAGGGGTTTCAATTGACTCAGAACATATTAATGAACATTTTGCTTTGCACTATATGGTATGCACTGGAAATAAAGCAATAGTTAGATCTGGTGAGGCGAAAGGAAGTATTGGAATTGTAACTGGTGAACATGCTAGAAATTTAGTTCACTTTGAACAAAATACGCTAGATAAAATTTGTGTTGGTGATCAGATTGACATTATTACACATGGTAGAGGTTTAAAATTATTAGATTTTCCAGATATAGAGTTAAAAAAAATTGATCCAAATCTTCTAAAATCTATGAATTTAAAAATAGTTGATAAAAAACTTATTGTAGATGTAGCTATGGAGTTACCAATAAGAATTATGGGCTCAGGAGCTGAATTGAATTCAGAATATGTAGATCAAGATCTTATGTCAGGTGACAGAAGTTTAATGAAAAAATTAAAAATAGATCAAATGCGATTGGGTGACCTTATTGTAATTAATCATGCTGATCATAGGTGGGGCAGATCATTTAAAAAAGATTACATTAGTATAGCAATATGCATACATGGTGACTCAGTAATGACAGGACATGGGCCAGGTATAATGACTATTATGACAGGTAAAAGAAAAAATTTAGGTTGGAAAATTAATAAAAAAGCAAATATCAAAAACATACTGAAGGTAAAAATATGAAGATAGAAACAAATGAAAAATTATTAGTAAATGTGAGTGTAATGGGATCAGTTTGCCAACCTAATTTTCAAAGCCTACCTGCAGAACCTTACAGATTAGACTCAGATGGTAATCCATTTCTCCTTCCAAGCTGGGGTTCTATAGTTCACAATGTTTCAGTTGGTGACTCTGCTTTTGGATGGGAAGCTGATTGTATTCATCCTGGTGTATCTATTAAATATTCTAACGAGGCGGGTAACAGAGGGTTAAATATCTTATCTTGTGTAGGAAATGAAGCGATGATTATGACTGGTAGTGCAAAAAACTCAATAGGATTTGTTTCAGGTAAATCAGGAAGATTTTCAGAACAAGTAATCATACATTTTCCAAAAAAAATAAGAGAAAAAATATCTATTAATGACAAAATTTTAATTAAATCAATTGGCGTTGGCTTAAAAATTAAAAATTTTGAGACTGTGTTTTGCAAAAGCCTGTCACCAAAACTTTTAAAGCAAATGAATATTAAAATTTCAAATAAAAAAATGATGATTCCAGTTACTCATGTCATTCCAGAATACCTTATAGGTGCTGGCTCTGGTCTGACTAGTGAATCAGGGTCACTACACATTCAAACAACAGATAATTTAGAAATGAGAAAATATAATTTAAATAATATGAAGCTTGGAGATATTGTTTACATCGAAAATTACGATAGCAGTTACCAGCATGGTTTTTTAAGAAACGCATGGGCAATTGGTATTATTGGCCAAACTAATGGACCACGAGCAGGGTACGGTCCTGGTATTACGATTTTAATGTCATCTAAAACAAGTAACGCAAAAACTAAAATAGACCCTAAGGCTAATATTGTTAATTATATAAAATTTGTAAAATAAAAAATTATGTCGATGATAAAAATGACTTCAGTTGATTCAAAGAATTTAAAACAATTTGTTTTTAATGCTTTTTCTGCAATGGGATTAAATGAAAAAGATGCAGGAATATTTACGGACGCTTTGATGTTTTCAGAACTTAGATTTCATTCTGGTCAAGGCCAAGGGGTGCAAAGAATCACAACATATTACAAAAGAATTAAAAATAATGAGGTAAATATAAATTCTGAGTATGAAATTTTAAAAGAGAGTTCATCGTTAGCATTAGTTGATGCAAAAAATGGTATTGGGACAATACAAGCCTCTAAGTGTATGGACATAGCAATAAATAAAGCAAAAACAGAAGGGATTGGAAAAGTTATTGTAAAAAATTCAACTCATTTTGGCTCAAGCTCAGTTCATGCAGTAAAAGCAACAAAAGAAAATTGTATTGGAATTGTTTATACAAATGCAGGACCAGAAATGGCTCCATGGGGATCAAAAAGTGGAGGAGTTGGAACAAATCCATGGGGTATTTCTTGCCCTACCGGTAAAGGATTTCCTCTTATATTAGATATTGCACTTACTACCGCTGGTAAGGGCATGATGAGATGGCATGAAAGAGAAGGTATTCCGATGCCAGAAGACTGGGCCTTAACTAAAGATGGTGAAGAAACAACTAATCCAACAGAAGCTATGAATGGGTTTCTTCTCGGCATAGGAAAGTATAAAGGCTATGGATTATCATTTATGACTGATGTTTTAACCGGTGTAATTAGTGGTGGAGGTTATGGGTTAATGCCATATTCAGACCCAAATAAATTAGATGTTTCACATTCACTAACTGCAATAAATATTGAATGGTTTATGGAAATAACAGAATTTTATAAACGTATTGATGACTTTGTTAATACATTAAAAAACTTACCTCTAAGACCAGGTTTTGATGAAATTTTAGTTCCAGGTGAGATTGAAAACAAAAGAGTTAAAGAAAAAATGGAAATAGGCATACCTCTAGATAATAAGGTTATTGAGTCCTTTAATGAACTCGCATTAAATTTAAGCATAGAAAAATTAAAATTAAATTAAATGAATCAAGGAAACAGAATGACGCCACTCAGCATAAATTTTTATAAAGAGACAAGAAAGAAATTACTAAATTTAATTGAAGAAAAAAATTTAGAAGGTTTTTTAGTCACGAATCCAGCAAACATTTTTTATTTTACAGGTTTTTTTTATGTTACAAATGAAAGACCTTCAGGTTTTTATTTATCAAAAAATAACAAAAGCAAATTGTTTATTCCATTACTTGAAAAAGAAAATTCTGAAAATTTAAAAATTGATGACATTAATATTTATGAAGAATATCCAGGTGAAATAAGTCCTTATTCTTTTATGGCAAACAACATATCAGAAAAAAAAATTGGAACTGATATTAAAAATATAGATGTTTTAAATTTGATTAAAAATAATTTTGAAGAGTTAAACTACAAAACAGAATTAGAAAAATTTAGGTTTGAAAAATTAGAAGAAGAAATAAATTTAATTGTAGAAGCGGCTAAATATGCAGATCTCACATTAGAATATTTAAAAGAATGTGCAAAAGATATGATTAATCAAAACGTTAATGAAAGAGAGCTTGTAAAAATATGTACTGAATATGCAAAAAATAAAATGTTAAAAAAACTACCTAAAGACTTTGATGAAACGCCTTGTAATGTTGTAGCAACGATTCATTCCGGACCAAGAGGAGCATTTCCACATGGAAAATCTCTAAGCAGAGTGCCAAGAAAAAATGAAACTCTTATCTGTGGTGTTGGAGCTTGTATAGGTGGTTTATATGCTGAATCAGGTGTTACTTTTATACTTGGTGATCCAAACAAAGATCAAGAAAAAATAATGATTGGAATGAAAGAAGTAAATGATGAGGTTGTAAAAAATCTTAAAGATGGAGTTATCTGTGAGGATATAAATAAGATCGCATCTAATATTTACATTGATCATGGATATACTGATTATGTTAGACATCGTATAGGTCATGGAATGGGTTTTGAAGGTCATGAAGCTCCTTGGCTTTCTCCTGGTGATAAAACAGTATTAAGAAAAAATATGGTTTTTTCTAATGAGCCCGGCATCTATAGACCAAATGTTGATGGATATAGAACTATAAGCTCAATGATAGTAGAAGTAGATAGTGGAAAACAGATACCAAGTTTTTTAGATAAAAATATTGAAGAAAGAATAATAGACTTAAACTAAAGGAAAAAATATGCCAGAAGCACCAGCTTGGAAATTCAGAAAAATTATAAAGCCTCTATTCGATTACAAAAAAGAACACATACTAATTAAAGCACGAATTGTAGATCCTAAAACAGAAACAGTAATAGAAAAAGGATTTATTGAAATAAATGATGGCTTAATTACAAAAGTTGGCAAGGTAGCTGATCTATCTTCAGATATCAAAGGTTTAGAAATAATTAATCAAGAAGATCATACAATTTTACCAGGCTTGATGAACTCTCATGCTCATCTTGCTTGGGACGGAACACATGATTTAGCTCAGCAGTCACTTGATGATAGTGAAGAAATTTCAGCATATAAATCCTGTGCAAATATGATTAAGTCTTTAAGAGCTGGAGTTACCTTAGTTCGAGATTTAGGTATGAACACATCAAATATTTTTGCCAAACAAGCCATAGAACAAGGTATTTATCCTGGTCCAAGATTAAAGATTTGCGGTGAAGCAATAGTTCAAACAGCAGGACATACCTATTGGTGTTGCCGCGAAGCCAGCGGAGTAGATGAGATGCGCAAAGCAGTTCGTGAACAGGTAGGAAATGGCGCTGATTTAATTAAAATAATGGCATGTCATGATACTTTAGAGTTTACAGATGCCGAGCTTGAAGCTGTAATAGATGAATCTCATCGTAACGGTTTATACATAACAGCTCACGCCACCTACAATGATGCAATTGATAGGGTGGTTGATTTTGGAATTGATTGTATAGAGCATGGTGGACCTATGTCAGACAAGACAATTGACAAAATAGCGAAAAAAAATATTCCTATTTGTACAACTTTTTCTCCAATCATTATGCAAAGTAAACCAGAAATTGCCAGAGAATATTTAATTCCTGAATGGAAAATTAAAGAAAGACAAAAATTAGTTAAAGACAAATCAAGATATGAATCATTAATCAAAGCGAGCAAAGCAGGTATTAGCATAGTATTTGGTACTGATGCGGGATCGCCTGTGGTTCCTCATGATGCCATTGTGCCTGAGATGAAGTTTATGATTGAAATGGGTTTAGTAAAAAACAATATTGAAGCAATTCAATCAGCAACTATAAAAGCTGCTCAATTAAATAGGATGGAAGATAAAATAGGGTCTCTTGAAGTGGGCAAAGAAGCTGATTTAATTGTTGTAAGAGGAAAACCAGATATCAATCTTGATGATCTTGAGAATGTAGAGCAAGTTTTTATAAATGGGAAAAGAATGATTTAAAATGACAAGTTTAATTTTAAAAAATTCAAAACCAATTTCACTTGAAGATGAATCTTTTAGATCAAATCTTCTAAACATAGCAAGTAGAATAGATAATGTTATACCTCTTGGAAGGGGCGATCCTGATTTTCATACACCTCAACATATTGTAGAAGCGGCTAAAAAGGCTTTAGATGATAATCTTCACCATTATACAGTTCCTTCTGGTGTAGAGGAATTAAGAGAAGCGATCTCTGAGAACTTTAAAAAAAAATTTAACTTAAATTATTCAAAAGAAGAAATTATTGTTACTGCTGGAGTTCAAGAAAGTATTGCTTTAGCGATGCTATCAATATTAAATAATGATGATGAAGTTTTAATCACATCTCCTAGATTTACTGCATACGATCTGGCTGTAAGGATGTGTAATGCAAAACCCGTACCTGTGCCTACATTTGAAAAAAATAATTTTTCATTAATGCCAGATGAGATTTCAAAACGTATAACTTCCAGAACTAAAATACTTGTACTGGTTTCTCCAAACAATCCAACTGGTGCAGTTACACCGCCAGAAAAAATAATTGAAATTGCAGAGATTGTAAAAAAAAATAAACTAATTGTCATCGCTGATGAAATCTACGCGGATCTTGTTTATGAAAATCACACCCATCTATCCATTGGATCGCTTGAAGAAATGAAAGAAAGAACTCTCACTTTAAATGGTTTTTCTAAAACATATGCAATGACAGGCTGGCGAATTGGATACATTGCAGGACCCTTAGACATAATAGTGAAAATGATTGAAATCAGACACGCTCTCTCCATTAATTCCTGCACCTTTTCCCAATATGGGGCGATAGCAGCTTTAAAAGGGCCTCAGAATCAGTTTATAGAAATGAAGGAAGAATATGATGTTCGAAGAAAATTCTGTATGCATGCTCTTCGATCTATGGGTTTAAGCTATGGAGAGCCTGGAGGGGCCTTTTATATTTATACTAATGTATCTGCATCAGGAATGAAAGCATCTGCATTTAGTGAATTGTTATTAAAAAAAACTGGAGTTCTTCTTTTTCCCGGCACTTTATTTGGAGATCAAGAAAATAAATATATTCGATTATCATATTTACAACCAATGAATAAAATTAAGGAAGCAATGAACAAAATGCATAATTTTGTAGAAAGTAAAAAATGAGATCAAAGGATAAAGACAAATTTGTAGGAGTACAAATAAGTCCAATATCTTTTATAGATGAAGGCGTTGATCAAGTTCTAGACACATTAATTAATAGAGTCGGAGTAAATGTATTGTTAATAGGAACAGTATCATGGCTTGGTCTTAAATCTGGAAGATCGGTTTCTTGGGAAATAGACGGATGGCCAGATCATGGCATTCCTGAACCTTTCTCTATGAAAGGTGGTGCATACTTTAATCCTAATAGTAAATTTTATAACAAAACTTTTATCAAAGATTTTAAAGCAAAAGATCTTGAGATGAAGAATAAAGATATTTTGGAAATGGTTATTCCAAAAGCAAGAGAAAAAGGCATAAAAGTATTTATAGAGCTAATGGAACCTTTTTTTAATTATGCTGGACATGGGTCAGCCCTGGGAGTGGATATTCCAAATTTAGTTCAATGTATGGAAATTGATGTTTTTGGTCGTACAGGTTCTTCTCCTTCTACCAGCAATCCTGATTATCGTAATTGGATCTTGTCAATGATAGAGGATCAAGTTGCAAATTATAATATTGATGGAGTTATGTGGTGTAATGAAAGATCTTCACCTTTAGACCAGCTTTTTCAAGGAAATGTTCCTGGGGATTTTTCTGCTTCATTTCGAAAAGAAGCTGAAATGAGAAATATAAATGTGGAAAAAATAAAAGATTCAATGAAAATTGCATATGAATTCTTTCAAAAAGCACGTTCCGGTTTCAGTTTTGTTGATGGAAGTTTAATTGAATTTTTTAGATTATTATTTAATCGACCCGAAATACTTGAATGGGAAAAAATATGGTTAGAAAGAAACAAAGATCTAGATAAAGAAATCTATGGACTTGTGAAATGGGTAAATCCTAATCTTTCTTTTGGTCTTAATGTATGGAATAGAAATCATTTTAATTTTATTAGAAAAGTTCAGTGGCCGTGGTTGGAGCAAACTACTTATTCTGATTGGGTTAAACCTATCACATATCAGCATCAATCTGGGGAAATATTTCATAAAGAAATTAATCTATTTGGAAAATCCGTGTTTAATGAGTTTTCTAACAAAGAACTAATTAGAATCTTTGCCAAAATATTAAACATAAATGAAAATTCATTAGATAATCTCTTCCAAGAGGGCCTTGATCCAGACACATATATATATACGCAATGCCAAGATGCTGTAAGAGGTGTAAAAGGCAAATCAAAAGTATACATGGGAATTGGCATTGATGCCCCTCGTGTTAACAAGGATCAAGCTAAGTGCACCCCGGATATAGCTTATAGATCTATTCTAGCAACATACAAAGCAGGGGGTGAAGGTGTTGTATTGTCACCCAATTATTCTTCAATGAAACTGACAAATCTAGACGGGGTAGCAAAAGCACTCAAAGAATTAAAAATTTTTCAAAATGTCTGAGAATTATGATTATGTAATAATCGGAGGCGAGGTTTTTTTAAAAAATAAAATTGAAAAAGCTAATATAGGAATTAGTGATGGAAAAATAAAAAAAATATTCTTCAATTCAAATTTTGATAAAGCAACAAAAATTATCGATGCAAAAAATAAATGGATTTTACCCGGCGTAATAGATATTCATTTCCATATTCGAGCGCCTGCTTTTCCTTATAGGGGAACAGTACTTAGCGAAACTAAAGCTGCAGCTAAGGGGGGTATAACGACTCTTTTTGAAATGCCTATAAGTGACCCCTGTGCATCGTCGCCTGATATAATAAAACAAAGAAAGAAGCACTTTTCAAAAGACTCCTATATAAATTTTGGACTAATAGCAGCTTTAGGAAAACTAAATGATGAAAATTTAAAAGGATTCATTAACGAAGGAGTTATTGCTTTAAAAATTTTTACTATCGCGCCTCCACCTAACCGTGATTCAGAATTTAATGGTTTGTGTTTTACCAGTGAAGGTGAAATATTTGAAGCATTGAGCCACGCAAAAAAATCTGATTTGGTAGTTATTTTTCACGCCGAAAGTCAAGAATTGCTTGAACACTTTAGTTCTTTAGAAAAAAAATTTAATTCCTCAGATCCAAAACAACATAATACTGTAAGACCGCTTGTTTGTGAATCTTTGGCTATTGCTAAAATTTTAACTATTAATAGTTATATTGGAGCAAAAATTCATATTGCTCATGTTACATCTAAAGTTGCTGCTGATATTATTTCATTCTTCCAACAACAAGGTCAAAATCTTACTGCTGAAACTTGCCCTCATTATCTTTTTAAATCCGAAGAGGATGTTATAAAACATTACGCTTTTGGTAAAATTAATCCACCAATTAGAAAAATAAATGAACAAGAAGAACTTTGGAAAGCAATAGAAAAAAATACTTTAAGTATAGTAAGCTCTGATCATGCTGCTTTTAGTTTTGATGAAAAAATAAAAGGTAAAGATAAATTTTCACTAGCACCGCCTGGAACTCCGGGTGGGGAATTATTACTCCCCTTAATGATGAATGCCGCAATTAACGGAAAGATAAAATTGGAAAAAGTTATAAAACTTTTATCTGAGAATCCTGCTAAGCGATTTGAATTATATCCAAAAAAAGGTATCATCCAAGAAGGTTCTGATGCTGACATAGTAGTTTTTGATAAAAATCAAGAATGGGAAATTAATGAGAATAATCTTGAAACTAAAGGAAGATTATGTGCCCATCTTTATTATGGAGATAAAATTAAAGGAAACGTTATTATGACTTTAGTAAACGGGCACATTGTTTATGATAGTGGTAAATTTATCAAAGGAGATAATTCTAACAATTTTGTTAGTCCTAAACAGAATAAAAATATAATCTGAATTTATGGAGAGCAATACTTTTTTGGAAGTAAAAGATTTAAAAACACACTTTCGTGTAGGTAAATCTGTTGTAAAGGCTGTTGACGGTGTTAGTTTTAAATTAAATGCTGGAGAAATAACAGCAATTGTTGGTGAGTCAGGTTCTGGAAAGTCTATTACATCTCTATCTATAATGAAACTACTTCCAACTAATGTTATTGATAGCAATCAAGGCTTAATTAATTTTAAAGGGAAAAACTTGCTTAATTTTACAGAAAAAGAAATGAGAAAGATTAGAGGAAATAAAATTTCAATGATTTTTCAAGAACCTATGACAAGTTTGAATCCTGTTTACAACCTGTCTTATCAAATATCAGAGGCTATCATTTTGCACCAAAAAAGAAATAAAACACAAGCTAGAAAAATTGCTGTAGAAATGCTTGATCTGGTAGGTATTCCCGAGCCTAACAAAAGAATTGATAGTTTTCCCCACGAACTTTCAGGAGGCATGAGGCAAAGAGCAATGATTGCAATGGCTTTATGCTGCAAACCAGAAATACTAATAGCAGATGAACCAACTACCGCCTTAGATGTAACGATCCAGGCTCAGATTTTAGAGTTAATGCAATCACTCCAAAAAAAATTAGGTATGTCAATTTTATTTATTACACACGATCTAGGTGTTGTTTCTGAAATAGCAGATAAAATAATAGTTATGTATGCAGGTCAAGTAGTTGAATCAGGTAATACAGATGATATTTTTAAAAATTCTAAAATGCCCTATACTTTAGGATTAATGAATTCTATCCCTAAGATTATTAAGCGAAAAGCTGACAAAAAAAGATTGAAAGTAATACCCGGGAATGTTCCCAACCCCCTGTATTTACCTTCGGGTTGCAGATTTCATCCAAGATGTGAATATTCTGATAATAATTGTAAAAATAACTTGCCTTCTTTAGAAGAAATAACAACTGGTCATAGTGTAAGATGTGTATTATGGAAAAATATCAACCCCTGATCAGAATATGAAAAGCATGATAGATGAAGAAAAAAAATTAATTGAAGTTGTTAATTTAAAAAAATATTTTCCAATCACTGGGGGTTTGTTTAATAAAAAAATTGGAAATGTAAAAGCGGTAGAAAAAATTAATTTTTCAATAAAACAAGGAGAAGTGTTAGGTCTGGTTGGTGAATCAGGTTCGGGGAAAACAACACTTGGTAGGGCTATTTTGCGTTTAATTGAACTTACTGAGGGGAAAGTTTTTTTTGAAAATACTGAAATAAATTCCCTTTCAGAAAAAGAAATGAGGAATTTTCGAAAAAATATGCAAATAATTTTTCAAGATCCTTTTGCAAGTTTAGATCCAAGAAAAAGAATTTTCAATATTATTGCGCATGGATTAAAACTACATACGACTCTAAATAAAGAAGAATTAATAGATGTAGTATCAGAACTTTTAAAACAAGTTGATTTACAACCTGAACACATAAATAGGTATCCTCATGAATTTTCTGGAGGACAGAGACAGAGAATAGGAATTGCCAGGGCATTAGCTTTGAAACCTAAATTTATTGTAGCTGATGAACCTGTTTCAGCTCTTGATGTATCAATACAAGCACAAATATTAAATTTATTACAAGATCTCAAAGAACAATATTCACTGACAATGCTTTTTATTTCCCATGATTTATCTGTTATCAATCATGTGGCAGACAGAGTAATGGTTATGTATTTAGGAAGGATAGTGGAAATAGCAGATGCTGAGGAATTATATTCCAATCCTTCACATCCATATACAAAATCTCTACTCGAAGTAGCTCCAACAATCAATGCTGTAAAAAACAAAAAAAAAGATATTCTTAAGGGAGATATTCCTAGTCCGATTAATCCGCCTTCTGGTTGTGTTTTTAGAACTAGATGTCCCCTAGCTAATTCGGAATGTGCTAAAATTATTCCAGAACTTAAAAAAATAAATACTGATCACTTTGTTTCATGCTTAAAAAAATAACTTAATAATTTACAATTGTATCCTCAAGAACTTTAAGTACCTCAAAAAAATGGTTTATATGCATATGTTCTTTAGGATTATGACTACCATGTTGATTCCTTATAAAAAGCATAATTGAAGGCACTTTATTATTGGCAAAAACACTTGCATCATGACCTGCACCACTTGCCATTATTTTATATTTTATCTTACTGTTAATTGCTGCAGACTTAAATTTATTTATTAATTTTTTATTCATTAATGCTGGTTCAGAATCAGTTTTTTCTCCAAGTTTAAATAATGTATTAGTTTCTTTTTCAATTTTTTTTATTTTCTTAAACAAAGTGTTTTTTATTTCATTCAAAGTAGTTTTAGAATTACTTCTTACATCTATGCAAAAGTTTACTAAACCAGCACTTTTTGCAAAAGAATGTTCTTTATTATCAGTATAAAATTCACCAAATGTAACTGTTAAATCCTTTTTTTTTATTAATTTTTGCTTCCAAACATCATTCATTTCAGCTACTAAAGTAGAAACTGCAAGAACAGAATCACTTCTATAATCGATGGGTGTTGCACCAGAATGTAAATATTTTCCAATACATCTAGCATTTCTATATCTAAAGCTCCCTCTTATTCCTGTAACTATACCCAAGGGAATTTTTGTTTTTTCAAGAACAGGGCCTTGTTCAATATGAGGTTCGATAAATGCAATGATATTTTTTAAATCAAACTTTGTTTTTTTTGCAGCTACTGCAACAGAATTAAAACCTGAGAAATTAATATGATCTTTGAGACTTTTTCCTGTGTCAGTTCTAATTAGTTTCTTCAATAGGTTTTTTTCAAAAACACCTAATGCTATTTTACTGCCTATATAACTATAAGGAAACCAACAACTTTCTTCACCTCTAATGCCCATAACACAAACATTATATTTCGGAACTATTTTCTTATCTTTTAAAATTTTTAGCGCGCAAACGCCCATAATTACCCCGGCAAGGCCGTCGAAATTTCCTCCATGCTTTTGACTATCCAAGTGGGATCCGATAACTATAGACTTATTTTTTTTTATACCCTGATAAGTAGCTAAAAAATTTCCCCCATAGTCAATTGTAATACTTTGTGTTATTTTTTTTAATTCGCTAATTAAAAAACTATGAGTAATGTTCTCGCCCTTACCATAGGTATCCCTTATGACGCCAGGATTAGCAAAAGTTAGTTTTTTAATTTTATCAAAAAGATAATTAGCATATCTATAACTGTTCATTTAAAATTTTTGATCCAATGATGCGCTATATCTTGTCTATTACATATCCAAATTTTTTTATATGATTTGAAATGTTTAATAATTTTTTCTAAAGCAACTGCCCTTCCGGCTCTGCCTATCAATCTTGGATGCAATCCGATTGTAAACATTTTAGGATGATTTCTTCCCTCTCTGTACAATAAATCAAATGTATCACAAATATATTCTTTAAATTGATTGGCCCCACTAAAACCAGAAGATAATTTGAAATGCACATCATTAGTATCTAAAGCGTAAGGTATAACTAAATGTTTCTTTTTTTTTATTTTAACCCAATATGGCAAATCATCATTATATGCATCACTATCATATATAAATTCTCCATGATCTACTAAAAGATTTCTAGTATTTTCACTTGGAGAATATCGGCAGTACCATCCCAGGGGCTTTTTGTTAGTCATTTTAAAAATAAGCTTAAATCCTTTGTGAATATTTATTTTTTCAATTTTTTTTGTCATTTCATAATGATTAGTCCATCTATAACCGTGACCACAAATATCATTTTTTGAGTTTTTTATATATTCAGCTATTTTTGGATTTTGAACTAAAGCTTCTGCACATACAAAATAGGTAACTGGTATGTTGTTTTTATCAAAAATGTTTACAATTCTCCAAAAACCTGACCTAGAACCATATTCGTAGATAGATTCAATGCCTAAATCTCTTTGATTTTTTTTATGCCTTCCGCCAGGAACTTCTGATAACCCTGATTCTGAATTCTTATCTCCGTACAAAGGAGAGAGCTCAGATCCTTCCTCAACATTTATAACAAAGTTAATTGCAATCCTTGACTCATTTGGCCATCGGGGATTAGGAGGATTATTTCCATACCCTACAAGATTTCTTTTTATAATCATTTACCAGACATCTTCTCTTATACATGCAATTTTTCTATCACTGTCAACTTCATTTAATTGAGGTACAATTTTTGAACACTCTTCTTTCGCATGCTGGCAACGTGTACGAAATACACAACCTGAAGGAGGATTAATCGGACTAGGAATATCTCCTTTAATTATAATTTTATTCTGATTTTTTGCTTTAACCTTAGGTACCGCTGATAATAAAGCTTTGGAATAAGGGTGAAGGGGGTTAGCAAATAGTTTTTTTTTCGGAGAAATTTCCATTACTTTCCCAAGATATAATACAACAACATTATCAGAAAAGTACTCGATTACGCTTAAATCATGGGAAATAAAAATCATTGTTAAATTATAAGCATCTCTTATCTTTTCTAATAAATTCAATACTTGAGCTTGAATTGAAACATCAAGAGCAGATACGGGTTCATCAGCAATTATAAATTGTGGCTTTAATACAAGCGATCTAGCAATTCCTATTCTTTGTCTTTGACCTCCAGAAAATTCATGAGGATATCTTGAAAGACTTCCTACGTTTAATCCCACATCATTGATTATTTGTTTGATATATTCTTGCAAATTATTTCTATTAATTAATCCATGAACTTTTACTGGTTCTGCCAAAGTATCAAAAATATTTTTTCGCGGATTAAGACTTGCAAATGGATCTTGAAAAATCATTTGTAATTTTTTTCTAATTGCTATCATTTGTCTATTATTATAATTTGTAATATTTTCGTTATCAAAAATAATTTCCCCGTCAGTAGGATTTATAAGTTTCATTATAGTTTTGCCTAAAGTGGATTTTCCTGACCCTGACTCACCAACAAGTCCGAGAACTTTATTTTTTTCTATATTAAAAGAAACTTCTTGAACCGCCTTAACTGTAGAAGTTGACTGGCTGAAAATTCCCTTTTCGACAGGAAATTCTTTGGAAAGATTTTTTATATTTAACATTAAATTAATTTTTCGTACTCAAAACAGCGACTTTTTCTTTTTTCTGAAATTTTTTTTAAGTCTGGTTTATTAATTTTACAATTATCATTCGCAAGATTACACCTTGGATGGAAATAACATCCTGTTGGTAGATTACTCATATTGGGAACATTACCTGGAATGGGTTGTATTTTTTTATGATTATCAATATTAAATTCAGGCAAGGATTGTATTAGACCATTTGTGTAAGGATGAAGAGGCTTATCAAAAACATTGTCTACGGTTCCCTCTTCAACTATATTTCCAGCATACATAACTATAATTCTATCAGCTATTTCTCTAACAATTCCAAGATTATGAGTAATAAATAAAATGCTAGTTCTGCTTACAACAGAATCTTTTAATTTTTTCAACAAATCCAAAAGTTGTGCTTGAATAGTTACATCGAGTGCTGTTGTAGGTTCATCAGCTATAATCAATTTAGGCTCGCAGGCAAGAGCAATTGAAATCATAATTCTTTGTCTCATTCCTCCGGATAACTGATGTGGATACTCTATTGATCTTTGCTCCGGATCAGGTATTTCTACTAATTTTAATAATTCAATCACTTCTTTATTTGCTTGGGTAGAAGAAATTTTTTTGTGATTAAGTATTACTTCAACAATTTGATTCCCCACTGTCATTGTAGGATTAAGACAAGTCATCGGTTCTTGAAAAACCATTGATACATCTTTGCCTCGAATATTGTTTAATTTAGCTTCTGATAAATCTAATATGTTAATTTCAGTATTTTTTTTAGTTAATAAAACTATCTTACCTTCTTCAACAAAACCATTTGTGGGGAGCAATCCCATAATTGACAAACTCGTTACAGTTTTTCCTGAACCTGATTCCCCTACAAGAGCCAAAACTTCGCCTTGTTTAATGTGAAATGAAATATTTTCCAAAGCCTGTATAGTTTCGTAATCAGATTTGAAATAGGTGTTTAAATTATCAACTTCTAATGTATTTGGCATTTCTAATCGTCCCACGTTCCTTCAATAATGGCATAAAAACAACACCAATCACCTGTAGTAACATTTGGTAATGCTCTTAAACCAAAAATCATTCCATCTTCAGGTGCCAACAACTCTGCTATATTTTCTCCTTTGTAATTTATAATCTTTGCTATCAGATCATTTTTTTTCATAATTTGATGAAATTTAATATTAGTTTCAGGTAAAAATACTCCGCTCTCTGGTGCGAGTAAAGCTTGTTGATAACCCTTGTATCTTTTACTAGGATAAGTTGGATCTCCTTCTATCATTTTATAATGTTTCATAATATTTAATGCTGCCCTGGATAAAATTTCTCCCACTCTATGAAAAGCTCCGGGTGCGGTTGAAGATCTTCCTCCTAATTCAACTGTAATAGCAGCTTTCCCAATTTCAGATAAAATAGCCATTGGACTTCCAGAAGGTCTATTAGCATAAAGTGTTAAATCCCATTCTTCGCCCATAGCTCTTGCAAGTTCTTGGGATGGACTGTCTTTAGTTGCAAAAATTGTTTCTGACAAATATGAATGGCTGCCGCCTGAATGTATTGAAATTTCAATGTCAGCTGTTTTTATAAGCCACTTTCTATGTTCATTAGCAATTCTTTCGCTAAGATAGCCATTTTCTTTTCCAGGGTAAATCCTATTCATATCATATGAGAATGTATCTAAAGGATTGCCTCTTTCAGCGGCCTCCATAGCAGGAACATTCATAACTGGAGCAAGTATGACTGAACCTGAAAGAATACTTGGAGTGATGACTTGTCGGACCATCGAACAAGTTAATATTCCTTCAGGTTCATCACCGTGTATGCCTCCATTAATCCAAAAACAAGGTCCATCATTTTTACCATTGATAATAGTTATCGGTATAGATAAAATATTACCCCCTGCATGTTTTGTGATTTCAATCGCTCCCTCTCCCACTTCTCCAGGTGAAGCTTGTGCGCTACCAATTTGAATAATTTTATCGCTCATTATTATACTCCTTCTATTTGATAATTCTTTAATTCTTCCTTTGTATAAACTTGCATGAATTCAATCTCTATGCCTGATGCTTCATCATCAATAAATGCTACAAAACCCTCAGGATGTGGGTGACTTCCATAAACATTGCATGCTTCACATTTTCTTAGTTGAGCGCCGTTATTTTTTGAATGTTTTAGTGTAGCTTCAATATCTTCTACTTCATAACAAATATGCTGCAACCCCTCTCCATATTGATCAACCCATCTGTTAAATTTTCCTTGATGTTCGATAGATTCACATAATTGAAATTCGACACCTCCAATAAAAAAAACTGCTACTTTAGTTTTCGCTTTCTCCCATATTACAGGTTTAATTTTATTTGATACGTTCAACAGTCCTTGATATTCTTTAAGAGCATTTTCAACATTTTTTACAGCATAGGCCATATGCTTAATTGTCATTGATTTATTTTCTTCAATTTTAGCTAATTCTCTATAATCCATTTACAATCCTTTTATTATTATTCTCCATTAAGCTTTTCCCTTACTAATAGTTTGTCTTGCATCCAAAGCTTGGCTTAATCTGTCCCCAAGTAAATTAACTGACATTACTGTTAAAAATAAAAACAAGCCTGGATAAATCATAGTCCATGGTGCATATCTCATATATTCTCTGCCTGAACTTAACATTGCCCCCCATTCAGGTTTTGGTGGTTGAGCGCCTAATCCTAAAAAACTCAATGAAGCTATAGATATTATCGCACCCCCTAAATCCATAGTTGCAATCACTATTATAATTGGAATTATGTTAGGTAGGATGTGATTAAACATAATTCTTATCCTGCCAAAACCTAAATTTACACAAGCCTCAATATAGGGTTGTTCTTTTACTTGAAGTGCAGCAGATCTAATTATTCTTGCAAAATGTGGTATACTTGCTAGTCCAACTGCAAATACAACATTCCACAGCCCAACTCCAATAATTGCTACTACTAACAGTGATAAAAGAAAAGAAGGAAAGCCGAACATTACATCTATAATTCTCGAGCCAATAATATCTACTCTTCCACCAATATAAGCTATTGAGATGCCGAAAACACTTCCTGAAATAATACCAAACAAAACTGATATAACTCCAACACTTAACGAATATCTTGCTCCATATATAATTCTTGAAAAAACATCTCTTCCATGAATGTCGGTACCAAATAGATAATCTAAACTGGGTCCTGATAATCTTGGTCCAGAATCTACAGCATTCCAATCATAAGGTGCTATCATTGGTGCAAATATTGCTCCAATAATAACCAAACAAAGATAAATTCCGCCAAATGCAGAACCTTTATTTAGCAAAAATCTTTTAATAATGATTTGAAATCTTATCATTAGATGGCTTTTCTTTCTAACCTTATTCTTGGATCTATAATGCCGTAAGTAAAGTCGACAATAAGATTTAAGAAAATATATACTGCTGTGATGTAAACTATTAAGGCTTGAACAAGGGGTATGTCTTTAGCAAGGATTGCTTGAAGCAATAATTGACCCAAACCCGGCCTTGCAAAAACTTCTTCAGTTATAACTGCGCCTGTAATTAATAATCCAAATTGAATGCCCAATAGTGTTACAGGCGGTATCATTGCATTTCTTAAAGCGTGTTTAAAAACAATTTTATATTTTGAAATACCTTTTGATCTTGCAGTCCTGATATAATCTTGATTAAGCACATCAATTAAACTCGATCTTGTCAATCTAGCCATACCGCCTGCAAAAAATAAACCTACACTTATAGAAGGAAGAATTAATGCAACAAATCCTTCGCCAACGATTGGAACCCATCCTAATGTAGTGCCAAAAATGAAAATCAATAACATTCCAATCCAAAAACTTGGTAATGATATGCCGCAAAGCGCAACAACCATTGCAATAGTATCTCCTAGTGAATTAGGTCTGGTTCCTGCGATTATTCCTAGCAATACTCCAAAAAAAACTCCAAAAATTAAGCCTCCTAAAGATAATTGTATTGTGGGCATCATATTGTCTTTGATCATTCTAGTAACTGGTTGCCTTGTTAAATATGATTTACCAAGATCGCCTTTAGTTGCGTTTATTAGAAAGGATACATATCTTTCACCAACTGGTTTATCGAGACCAAGATTATGCCTGACATTTTCTCGAACTTCATCAGAGGCTGGGCGCCCGCCTAACATCAAATTAACAGGATCACCTGGAATTATATTCAATGTGATAAACACCACAGTCCAAGCAACATATAGTGTTGGTATTACTATTAATAATTTTTTAAAAAAAAAATTCATAGACTGGGTAAATAAAAGCCACCTTGAAATAAAACAAGGTGGCTTTTAATGTTAAATATTATTTTTCACGAACATCATACATCCGTAGCTGCCAATTGCCATTAGCAAATCTTACACCCTCTAAATTCGGATTGTAAGCAACGGTTTGTACTTGATCATGTATTGCTAAAAATATTGCTTGATCCATAATAGTCTTTTGAATTTGCATATATAGATCATCTTTGGTTTCTTGTGTTTCAGCACTTTCAGCATTTTCAAGTAGCTGATCTAACTCTGGAGTAGAATATCTTGACCAGTTAAATTTAAACTTACCTGGCTTAGGGATATTTCTAGAATGGAAAGGAATAATTAAAACACCAGGATCCAAAGATACCCAGCGAATAACTAGCATGTCATAACCATTAGCAAAAATTAATTCATCTTGCCTAGCCTTCATGACAACTTCCACGTTTACATCAAAACCAACTTTTTTAGCATAACCTTGAATTGCAACACAAGTATCAGGCTCTAAAAGACAAGGAAAGAAAATGGATAAAGTTTCACCATTTTTTTCTCTTATTCCGCTCGATCCCATTTTCCAGCCTGCTTCTTCCAACAAAGATTCTGCTTTAGCAGTATCGTATTGATAATAATCTTCGTTACCTTTCCAATAACTTGGAGTTGCACTACTTATTGGACCAAAAGCAGCTTCAGCATAACCAAAAAATAAATCGTTAGTCATTTTAACCCTATCCAGAGAGTAGAAAAAAGCTTGTCTAACTTTTATGTCTTGAAAATGTCCAGTTGTAGTATTTAAAAAAGCAGAATACGGCAAACCAGAAACTGTACCAACAATGGTACTTAGTTTCCCACTACCATCAAATCTTTTCATATCCAATGGCGGAACCAATTCAGCAATATCTACCTCACCTGATTCCAAAGCAGCTACTCTAGTACTAGTATCCTTAATCAATCTATAAGTTAAAGTGTCAACTTTAGATGGACCTGAACCATCCATATATTCTGGAGCCCAATTGTAGTCTGGGTTTTTAACCATTTCTACTTTTTTATTTGCTTCCCAATTTGTGAACATAAATGGCCCTGTTCCAACAGGTGACATTCCAAAACCATCATTGCCAAGACTATCTAGGGCAGTTGGACTAACTATAGAAAGTTCTGTTTCGGTAAAAGCACTTAAAGCTGAGCCATAACGTCGACTAAAATTAACTCTAACAGTATATTCGTCTACAACATCAGAAGATGCGTAAGGACCTAAAATATCTACTGCACCTTGAGAACCTGTTTCAGGGTCAACTATGCTATCAAATGTAGCCTTAACTGCAGCTGCATCAAATTTAGTTCCATCATGAAAGGTAACATCGTCTCTCAAATTGAAAGTATAATGAAGACCATCGCTTGAAACATCCCATGATTTTGCAAGACCTGGATACAAATTTCCATTTGAATCAGCAGAAATCAATTGATCAAACATTTGAACAATTATCATCTCCTCATGTCTTGATTGAGTAATTCTTGGATCCAAAGTTCTTAAATCTGGTCTATCCTCAGAAAAAACGACGCTAAGCGCGAAGGCCGTATTTAAGGACAATAAACTAAAAAAAAGGAATATGATTCCAAGAGAAATATTAAAAAGTTTTTTCATTTTTCCTCCGTTTATTACAATTATTAATCTTCTTTTAATTATAATTATTAATAATTTTCATTGTAACCCAAACAGAAGTAACAAAAAGTGTCAAAAAGGCACATTTGAGATGATTTTAATGCAGCGCTATGTATAATAAATTATATGTTTTCAATAGAATATCGTTATTTTTATCAATCGGCATTGGACAAGTCTTTCAGAAAAGCTTCTGAAAATTTAAATATTAATTCATCAGCTGTAGTAAGGCAAATACATAAATTAGAAGAAAATTTAGGAATGAAGTTATTCATTAGAAGTTCTAAAGGTTTGGAGCTAACTGGATACGGTCATATGTTACAGAAATATGTTTCGAAAAAAATTGAAGAAAACGAAACTTTTTTGGATAATATGCAAAATCAAGAAGATGATTTATTAGATACTGTAATAACTATCTCAACTGTTGAAACTATTGCAATTTTCTATTTAAGTGAAACGGTAAAAAAATTTCAAGATGAATTTAGATATGTAAGGTTTAATATAACAGCAAAAAAACCTGATTCAATCATCGATGATTTGATTCTAGATAAAAGTGAAATTGGCATAACTTTTACAAAAGAAGTTCCTAAATCTTTAAGAGTTGTTTACGAAAACAATTTTCCTGTTGGCATTCTCTGTTCTCCAGAACATGAATTGGCAAATAAAGACGATATTAATATAAACCATTGCTTAACTTATCCTCTTGTTTTCCATCCTGGCACTTTAACAGTTTGGAGAAAATTGCAAAGAGAAATGGGGCATCAACCTATTAGTCCCAAACCTATCATCATTGCTAACTCATATGCATTGATAAAAAACTATTTAATAAAAAATACTAACGCCTTATTCTTTTCTACAACCTTGGGTGCTATAGATGAAATAAATAAAAAATTATTAGTATACAAAAAAGTTGAAAATAAAACTCTTATAAATAATAAAATAGGGATTCTTATAAAAAAAAATAAAGTAATTAATAGTAAAACTAATGAGTTTTTACAAAAAATGATAAATGAATTTAAAAAATTCTAGCAATTATTCAGAGATCAATATTCCTGATTTAAAAACTTTAATATTTTTTTTATTACTTAATACTTTTATATCATCAAGTGGATTTCCATTAACAACTAAAATATCTGCTTGCTGACCAATTTCCAAAGTACCTACATTCATACCCAGCAATTTTCCACCGACTTGGGTTGCTGATCTAATAGCTTGCATATTACTAAAGCCCCCTTTGATGAGATACTCGAGTTCCCGATAATTCATAGAACCATGTGGCAACATGAAACCTGCATCTGTTCCTAAGGCAATATTAATATTCGCCTTTAAAGCTTTTTCAAGTGACAACCATTTTGCTTCTCTTGATAAATCTAACCATTGCCAATTTTTTTCAGAACGCAAGTTCTCATCAATTTCAAAATCATAATTTCTTTCATTAACAAGCAAGGTTGGAACGTAAAAAGTATTATTTTTTGCCATTAGATCAATCGTTTCATTATCTAACCAGTGACCATGCTCCACTGAATGAATACCGTTCTTAACAGCAACGGTGATTCCTCGCCCTCCTGAAGTATGAGAGGCGACTTTCAGATTTAGCATACTGGCCTCTTCGCAAACATGTTGTATTTCTTCGTCTGTCATTTCTTGCCTATAAGGATGTTCAATGTCATAAGTTGAACTTACACAAATATTTGTTTTAATAAAATCTGCTCCTAGCTTGTGTTGAGTTCTTACGCCTTTTCTAAATTCGTGAGGTCCATCACAGGAATGAGTCATGCCATTAAAATTTACATGACTACCCCACCCAGGCTGGTCCATATGACCGCCTGTAACTGATAATCCCAATCCACAGGCTTTAATATTTGGTCCTTTCAATTTATTATTATTAATTGCATCTCTAATATTTATTGAAACATTTCCTGGCGCGTTCATATCTCTTAAACTTGTAAATCCGTAAGACATATGTTCACGAGCATATGAATAACCTCTTAGAGCTTGTGATGCATAATCCATATCAACTGATTCAGCTCTAAAGGCCCTAGTGTCAGTAATGCCTGAGTAAGCTAGATGAACATGTGCATCAACCATCCCCGGCATAATTATTTCATTTTCATATTGAAAAATTTTTTCACTTTTAGTAGGAGAAAAATTATTAGTATCAACAATATCATTTATGATGCCATCTTTAACTCGGATAATTTTATTTTTTATTAATGTGTCACTAACTCCGTCTATTATATTTTTAGCTTTGATAGCAATTTGCATTTTTCATTTCCTCTTCTTTAATATTTCATAATACTTTATATTCATTTCGTATCTCTTCAGATAATTTCCATGCATCAACGTATTGATTATTAATGCCATTTTTATCCTGCATCCCAAGATGTAAGAAAGCAGGCGCAATGCAAATTGGATCTTTCCAAATTTTCTTCTTTTCTTTTGAATATGTCTTTTTACTCATAGCAGTGTGAACTGGTATGCCTGGCGTTATAGAATTAACTATTATATTATATGATTTACACTCTTCAAATAACGATCTGCTAAAACCTTCTATTCCAAATTTTGAAGCGCAATATGCTGTTTCATTAAATCCGCCAAACTTGCCTGCCCTACTTGATACGTTAATAACTGATCCCATTTTGTTTGTTTTCATAATTGGTACTATAAGTTTGCATGTAATAAAGGTACCGTTTAAATTTACATCTATTATATTTTTCCAAAATTCATAAGAGCTATCTTCTATAGACTTAAAATCAATGATGCCTGCACAATTCACAAGAACATCAATGTTGCTAACTTGACTAAAAATATTTTCAGTGATTTTTTTCATATTTAGGTAATTTGTAATATCACATTCAAAAAAATTCATTTTTTTATGAGCATTAAACTTTTCATCATAATTCTTATTTATATCCACGCAAAAAACTTTTGACCCCATCTTCAGATAAGACTTTGCGACAGCAAAGCCGATACCGCTTGAAGCCCCAGTAACAAAAACATTTAGATTATTAAATTTATTAATTGGCAGCTCTTCCTCCATCTACTAATAATCCTACCCCAGTTATAAATGAAGACATGTCAGATGATAAAAATAAAACAGTTTGAGCCAGTTCATATGGACTAGCAATTCTCCCTAAGGGGGTAATAGTTTTCCATTTTTTTCTTAACTCTGATTTATTTTTTGCTCTTCTTAAATTTCTTTCATTCATCGGTGTATCAATTAAACCCGGGCAAATAGCATTTACTCTTATATTGTATTTAGCATATTCTATTGCCAGAACTCTAGTTAATGACATTACTCCTCCTTTTGATGAAGCATAGCTGATATTTCCTCCAACATTTGCAAATGCACTTATTGAGCTATTATTAACTATTGTTCCTTTTTTTCTTTTCATCATAAAAGGAATGGCATTTTTACAACATAAAAAAACACCTTTTAAATTTACTGAAATAATTTTTTCAAAAGTTTTCAATTCAACTTTATGTGATGGTGTGACTGGCTGTTCAATTCCTGCGTTATTAAATAATGTATCAATTCTATTAAATTTTTTTATAACAAAATTTATTAATTGTTTTACATTTTTTTCATTACTAACATCAGCGTGAAAAAAAAAGGTTTCTAATCCTGCATCTTTTAATTCTTCTTGATTCTTAAGTCCTAGTTTTTTATTAGAATCACAAAAAATTACCCTAGCCCCTTCTTTTGCAAAAGTTTCAACGGTTGCTTTTCCAATACCTGCTGCTCCACCAGTAACTATTGAAACTTTATCTTTTAAAATCATAATAATTTTATGTAGACAAAAATTAAAAATATTAAAATAAACAATATGTATCCTTTTCGATGCTAAATAGTATACACCGACTTATTAGAATAAAGAAAATAAACTAATATAAAACTAATTATATAGAGAATAAAATATATTAGAAAAATTAATATATAGTTTTGTATTACTATTTTTGCCACCAGTATAATGCTTACTGATGCAAAAATTAATTTTATAAAACTGATAAAGCCCAAAGACGTTCCAGAAATTTTTTCATTATAATTTACAATAAGTCCTGAAATAGAGGGTATGATTAATCCTTTTCCCATTGCAGAAAAGGAAATAAAAAAATAAAGAATTATAAGATTAAAATCTTTTGAATAGTAAAGATAAATCAACAAAAAAAAATGATTTAAGAGACAAACCGCTGTTCCAATTTTAATAAACATATAAGCAGATATATTTTTGATAAAACCTGATATCAGACTCCCAATTATAAAACCTAAAGAAACAAAAAAACTAAAAAAACCCAAATCAAGAGAATCATATCCTTTTAGAATAATAACTAAATATGGAGAAATAGCGATAAAGGTAAAACTTGTAAAAATAGTTATTAAACTTATTGTTAAAAGAATATAAAAATTTTTATTGTATAGAAGATTAATAAATTCTTTAGTAATTTTATTACTTCCTTGGTTTGTATAAATATTTGTTTCATCGAGTTGAAAGAGGGTATAAATAATTAAAGGAATAGATACGATTAATAAAAACAAGTGTATTGATTTCCAGCCAAAGTTTTCATTTAAAATTCCACCGATAATTGGTGAGAATATTGGTATAGCCATATTGGCACTAATAACGAATGAAATTATTTTAAAAGTATTTTTAATTGGAGTTATGTCTTTAATTATTGCAATTGATAAGACTATCCCAACACAGGCTCCTGCAGCTTGAAAAAATCTAAAAAATAATAAAAGTAAAAATGAGTGATCTATTGTCAATATTAAGAAACTCGAACATAAATATAAACAGAGAGCTAAAAGAATTATTTTTTTCCTACCAAAATTGTCAGACAGAAAGCCATATAAAACATGCATTATAGCCATAGAAAAAGTTGAAATAGAAAAAATATAAATAATTCTTTCAAATTCTAAAGAAAAATGTTCTTGAATATTGACTACACTGGGTAAAATTGTATGCTGTGTTAGTGGCGATAATGAAGCCATCAAAGATATAAAAATATAAATATGTAACTTTTGTTTTAATGTACGATTTAACAAAGCATTTTAATTATAATAGAAAAGAAATATTACGCAAAATTAATAATGTTTTAAATAAAGGTATTTTAGAGCTTGGAAAAGAGGTTGAACAATTTGAAAAAAATTTCTCTAAATATTGCAAAGTCAAATATTGTGTAACAGTTTCATCAGGCTCAATGGCTTTGCTCTTGGCATTAAAATCTCTAAATCTGAAATCAAAAGATGAAGTAATAACAGTAGCCAACTCTGATATTCCAACAAGTCACGCTATAACACTAAGTGGCGCTAAAATAAGATGGGTTGATGTTGAAGAAAACACATTTAATATAGATGTAAAAGAAATTAATAAAAACATTAATAAAAATACAAAAGTTATTTTGCCAGTTCATTTATTTGGAAACCCTTCTAAAATGAATCTGATATCTAAAATTGCTAGAAAACATAAATTAAAAGTTATTGAAGATGCTTGTTTGGCTACTGGAGCTGTCTGTGATAACAAAATGATAGGTTCAATAAGTGATATTACTGTTTTTAGCACAAATCCAGGAAAAATTCTGGATGGCATAGGTCCTGGAGGGATTTTAACAACTAACAACAAGAAAATATACTCTAAATTAAAAAAATTAAGAGATTATGGAAGAAGCAAAAGACCTGGAAAGTGGCCTGTAAAATCTGAAATCATTGGCTATAATTCTAAACTATCTACTATAAATGCCGCTATTTTAAATATCAGACTGAAATATTTAAACTGGTATATAAAGAAAAGAAATGGGAATGCGGAATTGTATACACATCATTTAAAATCAGATAAAATTAAATTCCAAGAAATCGACAAGGGTTGCATTTCTTCTTGGAGAAATTTTCCAATAAGAGTTAAGAATAGAAATTATATTTATAACGAATTATATAAAAAAAAATTAGACATCAAACTTAATTATCTTCCTCCAAACCACAAAGATACTTGCTATTCCAATATTAACAAAATACCAAAATTACCGATTACAGAAAAAATTTGCTCTCAAATAATTAACTTGCCTTGTCATCCATACATGGCAGAAAAAGAAATAATTAAAATTTCAAAAAGTATATTAAAAATAGTTAAATAATTAAGAGATGTTAATAGTTTTATTTAATTTGATTGATTTATAAATAGCATTAACAATCTTTACAGACTCTATTCCATCTTTTACATCTACAAAAGGTTTTTTATTTTTTGACAATGAATTTACATAAGATTGAGCTTGATAAAAAAAATTATGATTTGGCCCAAACTTTTTATAATTCTTAGAAAAATTATATACTTGTTCTCCTGAATTAGTCTTTAATGTAAGTCCTTCTCTAATTTGTAAATCAATAGAACCTTTTTCACCAAAAATTTTCGTTTCCCATTTTGGAAGTACATTATAGGGTGCAAACACAGAAACTAAATTAGCTACAACATTATTCTTAAATACTAAAATTACACAAATTGCATCCTCAACTTTTAAACTATTATTTATATTGTTGTATTTTGAGAAAACTTTTACAATTTTGGATTTAGCAAAAAAAACTAGTTTGTCTATACTATGAATAGCATTATAAATTAAAACCCCGCCTCCTGACATATTCTTGTTGTCAATCCATTTTGGTAATTGGGAACTTTTTTGCGATATCATCATTTCTGATATAAATTTAATTTTTCCTATCTTGTTAGTTTGAATTAATTCGTTAGTTTTTAAAACTTCTTTTCTATATCTGTGTACAAAACTTATTGAGTGAGTTAGTTTTTTTTTATTCAAATATGGTAAAATTTTTTTTAATTCAACAGGATCTGTTGCCAAAGGTTTTTCAATTAAAAGATTGATATCTTTTTTAATGCATGAAATTATAGGTATTGCTCTTTGATTGTGAGGCAAGCTCAGGACAATAAAATTCGGTTTTAATAGCAGTAAATCTTTTAATTTTTTACAATGTTTTGCTTTGAATTTTTTTTCAAAAGATTTGGCTTTACTTAAATTATTTTCAATAAAACCAATTAATTTTAAGTTTTTTATCTTCTTAAAAGCTTCAAAATGTCTAAGGCCAGCTTGGCCAATTCCCAGAATGCCATATTTCATTGTTAAATAGATATTAAACAATTATATAAATCTGCAAAGCCAAAAATTATTATTTTATTAATCTAATATTGCTCTTTCAATTTGTTTAGTTTTTGGTTTGTCTTTTTTTATAAAAGCTTCCCTATAAGTTATGTAAATTACTGCTAAAAAAATTATAAATGCGCCAGCCCATGTCCATGTATTAGGTATTTCTGCAAAAATTGTATAACCAATAATTGAAAGCCAAATTAATTGTGTAAATTGCAGCGGCATTACAAAAGTGGCGTCACTCATCTTTAATGATTGAGTAAGACAAAGTTGTGTAATGAATCCTGCAATTACTACAATTGAAAAAACAAATAAATGATTCAGAGATATTCTTTCCCAAAAAAAAAGTGCAATTATAAATGTAGGAGGGGTCATAAAAAGCATATGATAAAAGGCTGTTGTTAGGCTTGAATCATTTTCACTTAATTTTTTTACTATTATCAGTACAAATGAAAAGCTTAAAGCTGCTGATAATAACCACAAAGTACCACTTTCTATTGGAACAAATCCAGGTCTGATAACAACTAGTATGCCTATAAAACCAACAACAAGTGCTGTTGTTCTGTGAAATTTTATCACTTCTCCTAACAATATTACTGCAAGTAAAGTTGTAAATAATGGTGTAGTAAAACCTATTGCAGCAGCTTTTTCAAGATGCAGTGTTCCAATTGCTGTAAACCAGCTTATCATTGAATAAACATTTATTGAGCCCCTTAAAAACTGGAGTTTAATACTCTTTGTTTTCCAAGATTCATTATTACTAAAAAACATAAATGGTAAAATAATAAGCACGCCAAAAAAACATCTGTAAAAAGCTATTATAAAAGGATTTAAGTCTAAAGATAATTGCTTAATACCAGAGACCATTATTGCTGCGGAACCTGTGCTTATTAAAGAAAGTACTACTACAATAATTTTATTTTTAGATGAGTATGATAAAATATTCATAATGAGAGCTAAAATGTTATGTATTTAAAAACACAACAGAAAGAATCGAATAGCTTAGATTAAATATATCTAATTCTAGTTATTTTTCAATTTAAACAAAGTAGAATTATTAAAATAATTATTCCTCTTAGAAATTTTTTTTAACTTAGGATCTCTGACGTTTTATTTGAACATTAGAAAGGGACATCTTCTAAACCCCACTCCTCTTTTTTGATTATATGTTTATTTTTTGTAGAAAATTGGTCTATAATATTAATTTCCGTATTAATTTTCATAGCATGGGTGGATTTTAGTTATAAGTTGGATAAGATTGAAAAAAATACTAGAATAGAGAAAAAGGAATAATAATTAAATCCATGAGAGAATTTTATAAAGATAAATATAGATTAAAAGGAAAAGCATATACCTATGTTGTGTGTGCTATAATAATCTTCGTCATAGTGTTGTTTTTAATTTATTTATTTTGAAATCTAATGTCAATTTTTAGCACTCCATTCCTTGACAGTCTTTGTATATTCAGGAAAATATCCAGATATCACACTCAATTCAAAAGAGGATAGAATTGAAGTGTTAGGTTCCCTTTCCAACAGGAATTTAAAACTAAATTCAATTAATTCCTTTTTGCTTGCTTTTCCATTTGTCAAATTTTGATGAACGTCATCAGTCAGGGTCACATTATGACTTGTTGGGTTTTTTGCGTTTACAGTAACCTGAAATTCTTCATCTGATAATTCTTTAATCAAAATCGTCATAAATTTTCCATTATACTCATATTATTTTAAAGTTCATAGACCTCCCAATTAGTTTTGTTTGAAACTCTATCGTATAAGGATTTTGCTCTTAAATTATCACTACGAGTTATCCATCTAACCAAACCCCATCCTTTATTTGTAGAAATTGTTTTTAGTTTTGAAATTATCTGTTCACCAATTTTTAAACCCCTAAATTCAGGTGAAACAAACAAATCATCTAAAAAACCAATATCCTTTCCTCTTAACGGACTTGGCATTCTTCTGTAATGAGCAAAGGCAACTATTTTTTCTTCAAACTCACAAATCAATCCATTGAGTTCGTGCTGTTCATCTGTCAACCAACTCCATACGGTATTTAATATAGTCTGTGTCATTTCAACTTTATAAAAATCAGCATAACCGTGATAGAGTTTTTGCCAGTCTTCTTTATCATTAAGTTTGATACTTCTAATAAATGTTGTGTTCATTAGACAATTTATAACATAGCACGAAGTCTCATGCAAAAGCCCTGCAAAAATGTTAAATTCCTTACACGAAGAATTACACGAAGTTATCTATAGAAGATGTAACTGAACATCTAAAGAAACATAAACCATTTCTTTTTGCTGAAGATTTAAGAAAAAAGTAGGACAGTTAGGGACTGTCCCTTACATGTCCCAATCTATATTTAGATACTCCAATTCTTGATGTTGGTGCTGGAACAGGTTTAGTTGGTGAATTGCTATATAGAACAGGTAATAAAAAAATAATTGGAATAGACATATCTTCAGAAATGTTGGAACAAGCAAAATTAAAAA
>Ga0208894_1000268_pt1 | contig 43783 bp, 47 predicted proteins | sample ETNtaG_12_FD_185752 | JGI IMG/M metagenome (GOLD analysis project Ga0208894, IMG submission 185752) | Marine microbial and viral communities from oxygen minimum zone, Eastern Pacific Ocean - ETNP201306SV49 (SPAdes) (version 2) | ecosystem: Environmental > Aquatic > Marine > Oceanic ...
CATTAAAAGGTGGCAAGATCTCCCAACCTCCCGATATCCACCAAGAGCTGTAACTCTTACATGTTGTTCTCCAGGAATAGTGTCTCTGAAAATCTTTTTCCCTACTCTCGTTAAGAATTTTTTCCGACCTTCAGCTATTTTTTCCTCAAGCATATAATTTCGAATGTCTTTTAATGTTCTTGATTCCATTGGTGAAGACCTTATCACGACAGGATTCCATCCAATCTCTCTTCTAATCTGGTTTAGGACCACTCCATGCTTTCCAATGGCTCTTCCAGGATTTGTTGCTTCTAGTATTACGTCTCCATTAGTCTCATCAAAGCGAGTATCTACGATACCAGCTTCATCAGGCATTATCTCCTTAAGCTTCTGTTTTGCAGATATAATAGGTTTCCTCACACTAGAATCAGCTTTGATGACTATTCTTTTTCTGACATTTTGAGCTAATTTTCTAATTAAATCATTATTATCAGAGAAAATTTCTAAATTTGGAGTGTATAGAACCACATTTGAAGCTTCTACTTTTACATCTGTAAATGTAATGGTGTCCGGAATGACTTCTGTTGCGACTTTTTTTACTAATTTTATTACGTCCTCTACGGCCATTTGACCTCCTTAATTGTTGGCTTTTGCCTACAAATTAGCTTGAATTTTATCTATTTCTTCAAAAGGAACTTTGTGATATCCTTTTGAATCTATAACACACATAGATATGCCATCACCTGAAGCTGAATCTCTTTTCATAGCTGCAGTCAATGCTCTAACTCCCAGTTCTTTCCCTTCTTTTACAGACATGTTATCCTTAAACCTGTCCTCCAGAACACCATAAACAAATGGTGAACCTGATCCGGTAGTCTGGAATTTGTCAGGTATTGATCCGCCAGCTGCGTCAAGTGAATACACGTGTCCACCATCGGAATCAATTCCACCGAGTAATAATTGTACCCAAAATGGCATGTATCTTCTACCATTCATAATATTTGCCATTAGTGTAGATGCAGCTTTTAATGACATATTTGTTCCATTTTTTAGTTCGTAAAGTTTAACCTCGGCAGATAACCATCTTGCAAGCATTTGTGCATCTCCTACTAGTCCTGCAACGGTTAATCCCATATTGTTTGATATTCTGAAAAGCTTCTGCGTTGTTTTGTGTCCAATGAGGTTTCCCATTGTGGCTCTCATCTCTGTAGCCATTACAATTCCGTCTTTACAGACTAATCCGATAGTCGTTGTGCCTTTTTTCAAATCTTTTTCTGACAAAAAACTCCTCCACGAGTAAAACTAATGATTCATCGGGGCCAAGTATATTAGATTAATGCTAATGATAAAATCATAAACAATAGTTAAATATCGGTCACCAATCGACACTAGAGGTAAGTAGTGTTTAAAGCCAGAATTAAAGCAGATAGCCTGAAAGAATTTATCGGAACCGTGGGTTCATTAGTTGATGAAGCAAAGATAAATGTTAGTGAAGATGGTCTTCAAGTTAAAGCAGTAGATCCGTCTCATGTAGCAATGATTGAGTCTAATCTTATGAAATCTGCATTCGATAGTTTTGAAGTTAAAGATATTGAAATGGGTTTAGATATAGATAAATTCAAGAGCGTTTTAGCTATGGCTAGGAATGACGAAATGGTTATTTTAGAAAAAGATGATGAACTTAACAGACTGATTGTCAACATAGGAAATTTGACAAGGGCTATGCCTTTGTTAGACACTTCAGGGATGCCAGATCCAAAAGTACCCTCATTGGATTTACCAGCTACAGTAAGTGTGGCCTCTGGCGAGATAGGTCAGGGTATCAAAGCATCTAAGGCAGTATCGGACCATATAGCACTTTCAACATCTAAAGATAGTTTTAGATTAGTCTGTGAGGGTGATAATCAAAATAGAGTAGATTTATCTTTAGGAAAGGATCAGCTTGAAAAGTTAAGTTCTTCAGAAGATTGTACATCATTATTCTCTTTAGAATATTTTTCATTGATGGTTAATTCACTTCCAGCAGATCGTATATTGCATATTATGTTAGGATCCGATCTCCCTGTCAAAATAGATGCAGATTTAGCAGTAGATGATGTCACTGGAGCTCAAGGTAATGTTAAGTTCCTTTTAGCGCCAAGAATTGATAGAGATTAGATGTCAGTTAAGCATTTTCTTCATATATCAGACTACAGTAGAGAAGAATTATGGGATGTTTTAGAATTAGCAAAGATAGTTAAAAGTAAGTTTCATAAAAGGGAAGATCACAAAAGTTTTCATAATAAATCACTAGCTATGATTTTTGCTAAGCCCTCGGCTAGAACTAGAGTTTCCTTTGAAACAGGTTTTGAGTGGATGGGTGGTCACGCATTATTTCTTGGACCCAATGATATAGGAATTGGGAAAAGAGAAGCAATTAAGGATATTTCTAGAGTTTTCAGCAGATATAATGACATAATTATGGCACGTTTGTTTGATCATGAGCATATACTTGAACTAGCGGAGCATTCTACAGTTCCCATTGTTAATGGTTTAACTGATTATAATCATCCTTGCCAAATAATGGCAGATATTTTTACAGTTTGGGAGCATTTAAAAGATATTGAAAATGCTAAAATAGTTTATATGGGTGATGGGAATAATATAGTTCATTCTTGGCTTCATTTATCTATGAGATTTCCTTTAGATTTTGTTTGTTGCTGTCCTAGTGGTTATGAACCTGATGAAGATCTTGTAAAACAAGCTCGTGCTTCTGGCATTTCTAAGATAACAATTACTAATGATCCAGTATCTGCTGTGAACGGAGCCGATGTAATTTACACTGATGTTTGGGCATCTATGGGTCAAAAAGAAGAGGCTGAAGAACGTGAAAGGGTTTTCAAAAAATTCCAAGTTAATGAAAAGTTGATGAGTTTAACAGGTAAAGAGACTCTTTTCATGCATTGTTTACCAGCTGAAAGAGACCGTGAAGTTACAGATGGAATTATGGAATCAGATAATTCAATAGTATTTGACCAGGCTGAGAATAGAATGCATGTTCAGAATGCGATAATGATTATGTTGAGTGAAAAATGAAAATAAAACGTGTAGGAGTTATTGGCGCAGGACAAATGGGAGCAGGCATTGCCCAAGTTTGTGCATCCATTGGTAAAGTAGTTACTTTATGTGATATTAAACAAGATTTCGTAGACAATGGAATAGCTACAATAAATAAGAATCTTCAGGGGGGAGTTTCCAAAGATCGCATAAGTCAAAAGCAGATGGATGATACTCTTGGTAATGTGGAAACAACTTTAGATAAAAAAGGGTTAAAAAATTGTGATATAATAATAGAAGCAATAATTGAAGATGTAGATATTAAAAAGGAATTATTTTCAGATTTAGGAATTTTATGTGATTCGAAGACAATTCTGGCTTCAAATACTTCTAGTATTCCTATAGGAATTCTGGCTGAGGCAAGTGGAAGAGCAGATAAAGTGGTAGGGATGCATTTCATGAATCCAGTTCCTGTTATGAAGTTGATAGAAGTTATTAGGGCAAAATCAACGAGTGATGATACATTTGATACAACGTTTAAATTAGCTGAAGATTTGCACAAAGTGCCAGTTTTGGTTAATGATTTTCCAGGTTTTGTTAGTAATAGAATACTGTTACCGATGCTTAACGAAGCAATGTTTTGTGTAATGGAAGGTGTGGCGGAACCTGAAGCAGTAGATACAGTAATGAAGTTAGGAATGAGCCATCCAATGGGACCTTTGACTTTGGCAGATTTTATAGGATTAGATACTTGTTTAGCAATAATGAAAGTTTTACACAAAGATATGAAAGATGACAAGTATAGGCCATGTCCTCTTCTTGAAGAAATGGTAATCGAAGGGAAGCTGGGTAGGAAATCTGGCGAGGGTTTTTACAAATACTAATACTTTAAGTATAAGCGTTGTTTTGCTTTTTCATGTCTGAGAAGAAAAAAGATACAATTGAATCACTAGGTTTAGATGAAGCTTTAGCAGATTTGAAATTTTTGGCTCAGAAAGTTTCCGATATGTCTAAAGATCTAGCAAAAAAGGCAGTGGATAATGCAGAGGGAGTTACAGACAAGGTTGGAGATATCGTGGACTCAACAGGAGATGCACTAATTACTGCAGGCGAAACTATCAAACAGACTAAAAAAATGTTTGAAAAGTGAAATGGCGCAGTTATAGAGTCTATAGTAGACCCACCAAAGAACAAAACAACCACAGTATTAAATTAAACAAAGGCGTCAGATGGGTGTGGAAAATAGGAAACGAATTAGCATCTCAGTAATTGCAATAATTATTGGTCTGATTTTTATGTTCTATTTTTCGAACGAACTTGACAAAATTGGAACTTACGAATCGATTAATCTACTCTATATGTTAGCATCTCAGGCCGTATGTGGAGCTGGGTTGATGGGATTGATAATTAGTTTGGACGTGAAAAGAAAGGAAGAGTTCCAGAAATCATTGAAGGATGAGGAAGCCTGAGTTCATTTCCACTTAATATTACAACCCATTGAAGGGACTTGTTTGAATTCGATTTGATTACCACTTAAGACGTTATCAATTGCCACTCTCAAATCTTCACGAGTTACATTATGTGGTTGTTGCCAATTATCATCTAATCTTCCTCGGTATTCCAATTTTCTTTCTTTGTTATAAAGGAAAATATCAGGTGTACACACAGCACTGTATGCTTTTGCTACTTCTTGAGTTTCATCGAATAAATATGGGAAGGGATAATTTTTGTTTTTAGATTGTTCAGCCATCCTTTCAGGGGAATCAGCAGGGTAGTTCTCAGCATCATTTGAACTAATTAGAACAAAGTCTACCGTTTTACTATAATCATTTCCTAATTCGATTAATCTATCTTCTACAGCCTTTGCATAGGGGCAGTGATTGCAAGTAAATATAACGACAAGAACATTAGCTTTAAACTGTTCAATATCTACATATTCACCGTCGGTACCTGGTAAATTAAAATGCGGAGCCTTGGAGCCTAAATCTACCATTGTTGATTCGGTTAATGCCATGTATTCCCATTGAAAGTGGCCTTAAGAGTATTTCTTTTAAACCACGCTAAATAGAGTATACTATGAATACCTCAGAAGATATATTCAGAGCATACGATATTCGTGGAGTTTATGGTGAAGAATTAGATGCCAACATTGGTGAAAGAGTAGGTCTGGCTTTTGGTAACTATTTAAAAAAACAACATGATTCTGGTAAAATATCTATTGGATGTGACGCAAGAGTTAGTTCTCCAGAACTTCAACTAGCAGTCTCTAAAGGAGTTTCTAGGGCGGGTTTTGATGTAGATATGATTGGAATGGTACCTATACCTGTTGCTAATTATTTCACTTGGAAATCAAATCTAGATTCAGAGGAATATATTGCTGGTGTTTACATAACAGCAAGTCATAATCCTGCAGAATACAATGGAATAAGATTTAGACATCCAGACGGAACAGGTTTCACAGAAGGTAATATAGAAATTAAGAGGATATTTTTCGATGAAGAGTTGATTGAATCTGAATCTGGAACAATTACAGAAATTTCATCTGAAGAAGTTTTAGAGGATTATATGGAGTTTGTTTCTACAAAGGTAGGGAATTTGAATGGTATCAAGGTTGCTTTAGATCCAGGTAATGGCGTAGGATGTGTTGTTGTTGATCGCATATTTCAAAAATTAGGTGCTGAAACATTTAGCATAAATAATGTACCTGATGGAACCTTTCCAAATAGGCCTTCTGAGCCAGCTCCAAAGAACCTTGGAGATTTAATAGAAGTAATGAAGACAAAGAATTTTGATTTTGCTGTGGCTTTTGATGGTGATGCAGACAGATGCGTTTTCATAGATGAAGAGTCAAATCCGGTTTCAGCTGAGAAAATAGGTATAATTGTATCCAAGGATTTGATTACGCCCGATTCTAATAAGGTATTAGCAGGTGTTCCTTGTTCTATGATTCTTGAAAAAGAAATTCCAAAAATAGGTGGAGAACTAATTTGGATAAGAGTTGGTGATGTTTTTGTTTGTGAGGAATTAAAGAAACATAATGCAGCAATAGCCATGGAGATATCAGCGCATTTCTTTGCACCAGGCTTGACTGAATTCATTTTTGATGATCCTATTATTTTCAGTTTGAAACTAGCAGAATTTTTATCTAATTCATCTAAAACATTGGGAGATTATTCTAAAGAAATACCTTCATATCCCTATGAAGAGTTAAAATTTAAATGTCTTGATTCAATAAAATTTAAAGTAAATAAAGATCTTGAAGAAACATTTACAAAAATGGGTTACAAGGTTGAAACTATTGATGGAGTTAAAATCTGGTTAGATGGAGGATGGGTACTTTTGAGACCCTCTAATACACAGCCAGTAATACGCATGTTCGTAGAGGCTACAGATATTGATCGCCTAGAAGAAATCAAAGATGAGTTCAAAGGCTATTTTGATAAATCTGTAGAAAAGTTCATTGATTGATGAATTAATTCTTCCAAATGCCTTTACAATATTATTCATTATAGGTGTTAGTGTTTCTTTAACGTTTTATGCCTATTATTCTAATGTTTTAGACCTCGGAGGTTCAGTTCTTGCTTTTCTGATTTGTTTTATTTCGGGAGTATTTGGACATTGGAGTTGGTTATTGATTCTTCTTCTTTTTGTGGGTAGTTCGTTTTTGGCTACAAGATTTGCAATAGTTTACAAAAAAGCGCTAGGAGTAGAAGAGAGTGACGAGGGCACACGTGGAGGTTCTAACGTGATTTCGAATGGAATACTCCCTCCGCTTATTGCATTAGCATATAATTTTGGATTTTTGTCACCTGAACAGGCTCTTGTAGCCTTTACAACATCTATGGCTGCAGCTAGTGCAGATACGATGGCTAGTGAGATTGGAGTTCTTTCACCTTCTCCTGTTTTGATAACTAATCCTAGAAAGGTGGTGAAACCTGGTGTAGATGGAGGAATATCATTTGAAGGTTTAACTGCTTCTTTTTTGTCTGCGGTTTCTATTTCTATGTTAGCATACGCTGGTTTTATAGTATTAATTGATAGTAATCATGCATTTTCTTCTTCAATTGAGTTAAATTATTTATTTATTTCAGCTTTCTTTGGGTTTTTTGGCAGTGTTTTTGATTCTTTTCTAGGTGCTACCTTACAAAACAGGGGTTTTTTATCGAATAATGGTGTAAATTTAACATCTATTTCAGTTTCAGTGTTACTTTCATTATTTTTCTTAGATATTTTTTGATATTCTAGCTCAATTTTTATATATTCCTTTCTTCAGTTGTGTATAGATAGTATGTTACCAGGAAATTCACCAGTAGTAATTTTAAAAGAAGGAACACAAAGGGATAGTGGCAAAAAAGCAACACACAATAATATAGCTGCAGCAAAGGCAATTGCAGAGGCAGTTAGGTCAACATTAGGTCCTAAGGGTATGGACAAAATGCTTGTTGATTCAATGGGTGATGTAATTATAACCAATGATGGCGTTACAATTTTGAAAGAAGTCGAGGTTCAACATCCTGCAGCCAAGATGATAGTAGAGATTGCTAAAACGCAAGATTCGGAGTGCGGAGATGGTACAACCACTGCAGTAATTCTTGCAGGAGAGCTTTTGAAGAATGCAGAAGAGTTGATGGATAAAGGCGTGCATCCTACAGCTATTTCGAATGGTTATAGGAGGGCTTCAAATGAATCACTGGAATTGCTTAACAAAATATCAAGGAAAGTTAGCCGTTCTGATGTAAAGACACTAAAGTCTATAGCCATAACTTCGATGACTGGTAAATCTTCAGAGGCGAATGCAGATTTCTTGGCGGATTTAACGGTCAATTCAATTAGGGCAGTAAGTGAAAAAGTAGGTAAGCGTTTTGAAGTTGACAGGACCAATATTAAAATTCAGAAAAAGCAGGGAGGCTCTATTGCAGATACAGAACAAGTTTCAGGAATAATAATGGATAAGGAACCAGTCCATACAGATATGCCTAAAAGCGTTCAGAAAGCAAAGGTAGCTTTGATAGATACTGCACTTGAGATTAAGAAAACTGAAATTGAATCAAAAATACAAATAAATGATCCTTCACAAATTCAAGCATTTTTAGATCAGGAAGAATCTACAATTAAGAAAATGGTTGATACAGTAGCTAAATCTGGTGCAAATGTGTTAATTTGCCAAAAAGGTATTGATGATTTAGCCCAACATTTTTTGGCTAAAAATAATATCATGGCAATAAGAAGAGCAAAGAAATCAGATATTGATGCTTTATCAAAAGCTACAGGTGGCAGAGTAATTTCAAATATTGATTCGATGAGTAAAAAGGATTTAGGCTTCGCAGGTTTGGTTGAAGTTAGAAAAATAGGTGAAGATGATATGACTTTTGTTACTGATTGTAAGAATCCAAAAGCAGTCAGTATCCTTGTTCGTGCAGGTAGTGAACATGTTGCAGATGAAATAGAGCGAAATATTGCTGATGCTATAGGTGTAGTGTCTTTAGTTTTCAAGGATGGTAAAATTGTTACAGGAGGAGGAGCTGCAGAGATAGAATTAGCTCTGAAATTGAGAAAATTTGCCCCCAGAATTGGCGGTCGAGAGCAAATGGCAATAGAGGCTTTTGCAAATGCTATTGAAGTTGTACCAAGTACTTTGGCAGAGAATGCAGGTCTTGATGTAATAGATACTTTAATGGGACTAAGAAAGTCTCATACAAAAAAGGGGCGAAATCAACATGCTGGACTGGATGCTTTTACAGGGAAAGTAGTGAATATGCAATCAAGAAATGTAGTTGAGCCATTAAGAGTCAAGACTCAGGCAGTCAGTAGTGCTACAGATGTTGCTACTATGATATTACGAATTGATGATGTTATTGCTTCAAAGCAACCAGAGGGTCCAGAACCAGACGGTAGTGATGGTATGGGTGGAATGCCTCCAGGCATGATGTAATCCTAATTTCTTGAAGGTTCAGGTGCATTAGGATTAATATCTAAAGTTTCCAAAGCCTTTTCAGCTTTGGTTTTTGATATTTTCCCTTCTTTAAGGAGTGAACTAATTGCAGCAGCAGCAATATACTGATCATTTATTTCAAAGAATTTTCTAAGATTTTCTCTAGTGTCACTTCTTCCAAAACCATCAGTTCCTAGAGTAATATATTCTCCAGGAATCCATCTCTTTACCATATCAGGCACAGCTTTTATGTGGTCAGTAGCGGCTACGGTTGCTATTTCTTCATTTCCCATGATTTTTGTAATGTAAGGCACTCTAGCTTTTTTCAAGGGATTCAGGTTGTTCCATCTCTCACATTCAGTAGCCTCTCTGCGTAATCCACCAAAGCTTGTAGCACTCCATATTTCACATTTAATTCCGAGATCATTGAGTATTTTATCGGCTTTCAAAACCTGTTGCATTATGGCCCCACTTCCGATTAGTCGAACTTGAGCATTCCTGGAATCCTTGAATTTATATATGCCCTTAATAATTCCCTCTTCTCTATTTTTTGGAATAGCTGGCATTGGATAGTTTTCATTGTAAAGTGTCAGGTAGTAGAATATATCTTCATTATTTTCATACATTCTTCTCAATCCTTCTTTAACTATAATTCCAATTTCATATGCGAATGCAGCATCGTAGGATAGGCAATTGGGAACAGTTGTAGCAGTCAAAAGGCTGTGCCCATCCTGATGTTGGAGTCCTTCGCCGTTTAGAGTAGTCCTTCCTGCTGTTGCACCTAATAAGAATCCCTTTGTCCGTGAGTCAGCAGCACACCATATTTGGTCTCCTACTCTTTGAAATCCGAACATTGAATAATAAATGTAAAAAGGGATGGTAGGTTTTCCAACCGTTGAATAGGCCATACCAGCGGCTGTAAAACTACTCATAGCTCCAGCTTCAGATATCCCCTCTTCCAATATTTGGCCACTTTCAGATTCTTTATAACTTAGCAATAATTGTGAATCTACAGGAGTATAAACTTGTCCCTGGGCATTATATATCTTAAATTCTGTAAATAGAGCTTCCATACCAAATGTTCGAGCTTCATCAGGTACAATAGGAACTATTAGATTCCCTATTTTATCGTCTTTCATCAAATTTCTTAGAAGTCGTACAAAGGCCATTGTAGTTGAGACTTCCTGGCCATCAGGGGTTCCCTTATCGAATTCAGTGAATGCGCTATTTTTTGGCATATGAAATCCACTGTAGGTATTCTTTCTTGTTGGCAAATACCCCCCTAGTTTTTCTCGTCTGTTTCTGAGGTATTTTATTTCTTCACTGTCTGAGGAGGGTTTGTAATAAGGCATTTCCTCTAATTCCGAGTCTGTGAATGGTATTTCCAATAAATCTCTAAAATATGCCCAATCAGATTTTTCTAATGATTTTTTCTGGTGTGTCATATTGCGAGCTTCAAAGCCTTTTCCTAAGGCCCATCCCTTGACAGTTTTGGCTAAAACTACAGATGGTTGTCCTCTATGTTCAGTGGCTTCTTTGTAAGCTGAGAATAATTTAATGGAATCGTGTCCTCCTCTTCGCAATTTTGTCAGTGTTTTGTCATCCAGATGTTCGACTAGTTGGCTTAATTCTTTTTCAGGTCCAAAAAAGTTTTTACGAATATAATCTCCAGTAGAAGCTGCCAAATTTTGATAATCACCGTCTACTGTACTTTCCATTTTGCGGAGTAAGTGTCCCATCTTATCTTTTTGCAATAATTCATCCCAATCTCTTCCCCACAGGACTTTGAGAACATTCCACCCCGAGCCTCTGAAAATAGCTTCAAGTTCTTGAACAATCTTTCCATTTCCTCTAACTGGGCCATCTAATCTTTGTAGGTTACAATTAATCACGAAAGTGAGATTGTCTAATTTTTCGCGATGCGCTAAGTGCAGTGCATGCAAAGTTTCAGGTTCATCACATTCCCCATCCCCTAAGAAAGCCCACACTCTGCTGTTGGAAGTATCTGCGATTCCTCTTTCATGTAAATAACGCAAGAATCTTGCGTGGTATATTGCATTTGTGGGTCCCAGTCCCATAGATACTGTAGGAAATTCCCAGAAATCAGGCATCAATCTTGGATGTGGGTAACTAGATAGTCCATCAGTAAATGCTTCTCTTCTAAAATGATCAAGTTGTTTTTTCGTTAATCGTCCTTCAAGAAATGCTCTTGAGTATATTCCAGGAGAGGAATGACCTTGGTAATAAATAAAATCTCCAATTCCCTTGTCTTTACCTTTAAAAAAGTGATTAAATCCTACTTCATACAAGCTAGCTGCTGATGCATATGTTGAGATATGCCCTCCTAATCCCTCAAAATTCTTATTTGCCTTAGAAACCATCATTGCAGCATTCCATCTAATAATTCTTCGTATTTTCTTTTCAATGCCCTCATCACCAGGATATTCAGGTTCTGATTCAGGTGGTATTGTATTTACATATGGACTATTTGTGAGTAAAGGTATCGAGATATTCCGAGTTCTTGCTTCTCTAATTAGAGTTTGCAAAAGGTATCTTGCTCTTTCTTCGCCTTTAAGTTCAATGATGGCAGCAATAGAGTCAATCCATTCTTCAGTTTCTTGCGGATCTCTGTCAGGTAATTGTTGTCGATATCCCTTTTCCATTATTTCCTCTTCTGCAATCTGTTTGTATTGATGTGTTTATTTAACTCTTTTTTATCATTTCGTTTGACATTATGGACATACGACAATAATAATGGGAAGTAAACAGAGGCTTCTCCCCATATCATGATTTCTTCCATTTCTTGATCATTTTTACCCCATGATATTGCTTCTTTGAGTGTCGAACCAGATAATCCTCCATCTCTGGGGTCTGCAGTACTTATTTGGATTCCAAATTTATGTTTTTTCACATTATAGCCAAGCATCTCAGCCATGACTACTGAATCTTGTGAATAGTTTTTGGGAACGCCACCACCAACTATTATTATTCCTGAATCTCCACATATGTTTTTCATCATCGCAATTTCCCTCAAATCCTTAATAGAGTCTATACCAATTCCATCATTCGATTCAGCTTGGTTCATTGCCAACCCAATACCTATGGAGCAATCATTTAGTGCAGGGATAAAAATTGGAATATTCATTTCATAAGCTGCAAGCATTACACTATCTTCTGCATTCTTAACCTTAGAGAGCCATTTGCCGCACTCGTGCATGAATTCTCTACTAGAATAGTTTCCAGGAGCGATTTGCTTAGCAATTTTCTTGTAGGTTAAATCAACATGTTGTAATTCCAATTCATCGAGGAGATGATCATAGATTCTGTCAATAAGTAGGCTCTGTAGTTTTGCATCCTTATTTTTTTTTGTTTGTGCATAGTGTTTGTGGCCTAAAGCTTCAAGCATATCCTGTTCAAATAATGCTCCAGTACACACTAGACAATCTACAAGGTTTTTCCTTATTGATTCTATAACTAGCTCTCGAAGTCCAGCACTGAATATACTTCCAGCAAGTGACCAAATAATTGTAGTATCTCTTTCAAGTTCTTTCTTATACAGTTTAGCACCTTCTCCTAGTTTACGGGCTTGGAAGCTACTTTTGCTGAATGATTCTATCAATGGTGCAGTGTCTTTTAGATTCTCGTAACTAATATGTTCTACTTTTTTATTGAGAATTTCCCGCCTCTGGTCTAATTGTTCTTTTGTAAATTCATATTCTGGTTTTTCAGGAAATGTGAATTTTTCCATTTTATTGTTGCTCCGTCATAATTAGTTTGTTTTTTTCCCTTATGCGGAGTGCATTAATTCTTTCTTTCTTTAAATGATTTAATATTTCTTTATCATTTGTTGCAATAAGATGTCCTTTCTTGGCTGATTTTATTAGTAAATCATCAGCATAGCCATTTCCTATGTCTATGGTTTCCATACTTTCACAGAACGAAAGAGCGGCGGCACTTTGTTTATTTCCTAATTTTTTTAATTCAGCTAGGACGCATGTTGGGATCATTATTTGATAATCTGGAGCCACCGAGGAGATTGCTTCTCTAAAATCAATGCCTCCACTAAATGTCCATAGAATGATATTTGTGTCAGGCAATACTATTTTCATTCTTCAATAATGCCATAGCCTATAAGGTGCCATTTACCATCAGTTCGTCTGCTTAGAGCTATTCTCTGGCCAACAGGTGCACATACAGGTATTGTTAATTTAATATCAACGAGGTTATCTCTTACAGTAATTGGAACTCCAACAGTAGTTCTGGTACCAACAGTAATCATTAGTGGTTCCTTTGTTTTTATTTCATCCATGTCTGTAATATTTTTTGTACCTACTACTCTTTCAAGCAAAGTAGTTTTTACGTTGAAACGTTCCCAAACTGGGGGCAAGGTTCCTGGTTTGCCAATTACATTTCCTAGCAATGAATCAGATTTAGTAATTGAAGGATCAAGACTAGTCCCAATGGCTACAAGTCCTCCAGGTTTAATCTCTTTCCTAGATATTCCACTGTGCAGAGTAGTAACACTAGTCTTGATGGACTCTAAACCTTTTTTTGTGTTTCTTCCAGGTCTAATCTCAATTTTATCTCCAATATTAATTTGGCCCATTTTGATGGTCCCCCCTAGGATTCCACCTTTTATATTCTTAGGAATCGTTCCAGGTTTATTGATATCAAAAGACCGTGCAATATCCATCTGGAAGTCATCTTTTGTGTTTTTGTCCGGAGTTGGGAAAAGGCCTTCAATAACTTCTATGAGTAAATCTATATTTTTGTTGTGATGTGCAGAAACAGGAACGATTGGTGCATCTTCAAGCAATGATCCTTTTAAAAAATCTTTTATTTCTTTATATGATTCTAGCGATCTTTCCTTAGAACAAATATCTATCTTACTTTGAACTACTATAAATTTGTCAAATCCCATAATCTCTAAAGCAGAGAGATGTTCACGAGTTTGAGGTTGTGGACATTTTTCGTTTGCAGCTATAATTAATATTGCTGCATCCATTATTGCAGCTCCACTTAGCATAACGGCCATCAATGTTTCGTGTCCCGGTGCATCGACGAAGCTTACTGTTCTTAGATGCTCGCTTTTAGCACCTTTATATTTCTTAAGGCTCGGTTCTGAAGTGTAAATTGTATTTTTCTTATCTGTTACTTTATAGAATTCAGCATCTGCATATCCTAGTTTGATAGAAATACCTCTTTTGAGTTCTTCACTATGTTGGTCTGTCCATTTACCAGTCAGAGCTTGTGTAAGTGTAGTTTTGCCGTGATCTACATGCCCTACCATTCCGATATTTATTTCGGCTTGTGGGGCTGTACTCAACTTAAGCCTCCTCTGGCTGCAATAACTCCTCTATGGATTTAGGCCCATATTCAATAACCTTTAGATTAATTTGTGAAACTTCACTATTTAGACTTCTTCCTCTAATCAATTTTCTACGCCTTTGACCATGCCTTACTGGATGGAATCCCACTGATTCTCTCATCAAAATTTTTCTCCTTTGATTTCCATCAATATCTCCTCTTAAAGGGACGCCAGAATTGTCGGACCCTCCTGTAATTTTTAGACGGTATCCAGGTAAATCTAAGAAAATCCCATCAATCTCCTCACCTACTGCTTTTCCAACAAGTGCATTTGACTTGTCTTCAGCAAGAACTTTTTGATAAGCTTTCTTTTCTTTTGGGTCTGCTATAACGGTTTTGAATTCAGCCATTTAACTCCTCAGTTAGATTAGCGCAGAAATGCTAATATTTAAAGAATCGTCTCAAAGTAACATTAATATACTAAGTATTTGCATTACATCCATGAGTCTACTCGTAATTGCCATTGATAGGGACAATGATTTGGGTAGAAAAACGGGTATTCGTAGTCCAGTTATTGGTCGTGAAGCTAATATTAGAGCTAGTCTAGAACTTGGTCTTTCAGATCCTGAGGAAAGTGATACTAACACCATGTTTGCAGCTATAAAGACATATGATCAACTTCTAGAGAAAGGCCAGAATGTAGAGGTAGTTACAATCTGTGGTGATGTAAGAGTAGGTACTAAATCGGATATGAAGATAGCAAATACGTTAGATCAGGTTATTACAAAAACAGGTGCTAAAAGAGCAATACTTGTTAGTGATGGGGCTGAGGATCGAGAGTTAGAACCAATTATCCGTTCGCGGTTGAGAATTGATTCAACAAGAATGGTTGTGGTCCAGCAGTCAAGACCTATTGAAGACACATTGTACACTATTATTCATAAGATGGAGGATCCTAAAATTCAAAGGCAATTTATTCTCCCTATGGCATTGATAGCTCTAGCATGGGGATTAGCCAGTTTATTAGGCTCATCAGATATAGCCTCAGGAGCAATATGGGTCATCCTTGGAGGTTATTTGCTAGTTAAGGTTGCAGGATGGGAAGAAGCTATCAAAAAGTTCTATACGGATTTACTGACAGTTACAAGTGAAAGAGTTCCATTGTATTCTTATGCGTGGCTTATTGCTGCTTTAATGATGATTGTAGGCCTTACGAGAGGCCTTGATCAAATGCAAGAGGCTGCCAATGGCGGTGGTGGCATTTTAGGTATGGTGCTTGCATTCTTGTCATTAGATGGGATTTTATTGCTCTTTTTATTTGCTTTAGTTATTATTGAAGTAGCAAGGACAATTGATACTTATCTAAGGGATGGAATCTTCAATATTAATATAGTTAGATTCATTTTTACAGTAGCTAGTATGGGTCTCATTTTTGCAGGTATAATTGAAATTGTTGATGATATCTTTGTTAAAGATAATTTCAATTCTGAAAATGTAACTTATATTCTTAGTGGTTTAATATTACAATTTATTGGACTTTTGGTACACGATAGTATTCGTGGTAAAGTGGATGAGACTTCAGTAGCTACTAACGATTAATTAATGGTAGTTTGTGAAGTATTAAGAATAGGTCATAGACCTGAAAGAGATAAAAGGATTACAACGCATGTAGCATTGACGGCAAGGGCTTTTGGTGCTTCTAAAGTGTATATTTCAAATCCCGACAGTAGAGTCATAAAGTCTGTAGATGACGTCGTGGCCAAGTTTGGGGGGGATTTCATAATCAGCCCTACTACAAATCCTAAAAAAGTGGTTAAGGATTCCAAATCATTAATAGTTCATTTAACTATGTTTGGATTGCCTATAGACGAGAAGATCGAAGAAATAAATGAAGGAAAAAAAGACATATTATTCATAGTGGGGGCTGAAAAAGTACCTCCTTGGGTTTTTGAGTTAGCAGACTACAATATTTCTGTTGGCAATCAACCTCATTCAGAAGTGGCGGCACTTGCAATAGCAATGAATAATTTTAGCTCAGAAAGTTATAATGCCAAATTTGAGGGAAAACTATCAGTAGTTCCATCAGCAACACACAGAGAGATGACTGAATCAGATTAATCTTTTATTTCTTCTATTTTTGACATTGTTATATCAATAAAAGACATTTTTATCTTACCTTTTTTGTCTTTGCGAGGAACTTCTTCAGTACCTATATCTACATTATCTATTTTGGTCTTTATTTCTTTGCCAAAGCGGTTTTTAAATTGTTCAGCTACATTGACAGCATTTGAGATTGATTTCCCTCTTGCTTTTAGGTGAATATCTTCTATTTCCTCTCTACTTAGATATGACATCATATCTGGAAAGTAAAGGAAGGGATCATCATGACCTATGAATATAATTCCGGTATTTCCATCTAACTTTTTATTGATTCGGAATCTTCTTTTTGGGTTGAATTTTTTATTTTTAGCATCTTTTTTTTTGCTGTGATCCTTCTTTTCAGCCATGGAATATTATTTGATGTATCTATTTATTGCTAATCAAAACTCTCGTTATTCCATTTGGTGTCTATTCCTCTGTAAAAAGTTAAACTTAATAGCGATAATATTCCACAAATTATAGATAATGCAACAAGTATGGTAGATGGTTTGTGATTGATAGCTAAACTTAGGATTGTCATTGCAATCATTGGGGGGACTGAGATTAGGAAAAATTTGATAAAAACAAAAGCATCAAAGAGAGCTGAATTAGTTTTAAGTCCAGTGGACATTGCGGTGTAATTTACGATGTATATACCTACAGTTACCATTACAATTAAACCAATAGGAAGTAAATTTAGTTCATTACTCAGGTATGAAATAAGGGCCATGAAAATCAGAGGAATCCACCAAGTAATTGTTCCAAAAAGGAATAATCTTGCACGTATGATGTCAGAGACTTGTATAGGTAATGTAGAATAAAAATATGGTGTGTCTATTGAGTTTAACCAAGAATATAGCATTGTTCCAAAGAAGCCTATCATAACACCATAGAAAATGGTGTTGAAATCAATTTGTATTGGTAGGCCCTTATCGAGAAACCAATTCATAAAAGTTAGAAAGCCTAACGGAAATAGAAAGGAAAAAAACATTTTTGTGCCAGTTTTACTTCGTTCTAAGTCTATTCTTTCCTTTGCAATTATTCCAGGTATGGTCATTTTTCGTGCCCAAGAATATGTTTGTGTATATTCATCAAATCTATTCTTATATCCAATTACATTTATACTTCCATTTGAGTTATGTTCTTGAATATTTAGTGTAGCTGTCAAAGATAAGATTGCAGGTATTGCTAGGCCTAGTAGCAATAAATTATTATTGCCATAAAGATACCAATCAAGACTTCCAGTTATTTCATTTCCATAAAATAAGGTTGAGTATAATGCAAGAAAAATGAATGCTGCAGTAATTGCGTAAATTGTAGAAATCCTGTAAAAACTAGAAAGATAATATGAAAAAGAGATGCCAGTACAAAAAGAAATGTAAAGTGTAAAACTAAATATTAATAGATTAATAACATTAATATCAGTATAATTACTTCCAATGAGAGCCCCTAGAAGTGCAGGAATCATAGTGAATAAGGTGTAAAAAATAATTTCTTTGCAGAAATACAAAAGAGTAATTTTTCGTTGTGTTATTGGCTGTGTGGCTGAGAGGCCTAATATAAGTCCAAAATAGCCGAAGATTCTTTCAAGGAACTCATTGCCAAAAAAAGCTAGGGATCCTGCAAAAAGGCCATAAAATATTGCAGAGATATGTAGTATCTGAAGATATTCTTTGTAACCCATATCATCTATCATTACATTAGAAAATAATACCGCTAGTAAGCCAGAGACTAGTACTAAAATAGGGAAAGAAAAGAACCCCTTTCCGCTTGCAAAACTAGTGTTTAATCTAACCTCTTCTTGTAACATTCTGAATAAAATCAATTTATTCATTTAACAATCTCATGGAATAATTCTTCAAGAGTTAGTTTTTGCTTTCTTAAGTCATCTAAAGTAATCAAAGATTGTATTTTCCCCTGATGAATAATTGCAGCCCTGTCACATAGTCTTTCAGCATTTTCGAGTAAATGTGTGTTGATGAAGACAGTTCCTCCCTTTTTTACATATTCTTTTAGCCATTCTCTTACTTTTGATTGCACTATAGGGTCAAGATTTATGAATGGTTCGTCCAAAAACATTAGTTTTGTTTCAGAAATAAATGCGGATGCCAGCATAACTTTTTGCTTCTGTCCTCTAGATAAATTTCTACAAACTCTTCCTTCCATAGCCTCTAATTCAAAGTATTCAAGCCAATAATCTATATCTTTGTTATCTATTTTTCTGATATTTGTTACTAATTCCAATACTTCTCTAGGTGTCAAGAAACTTGGAGGAGATTCTTGTTCTGGTACAATTGATATCTTAGGTTTTATGCTTGTAAATTCTTTAGAAGTCTCAAGTCCAAATACTTCAGCTTTTCCCTCTGATGGTTTTAATTGACAAGTCAGTATTTTCAAAAGAGTAGTTTTACCTGCACCGTTTGGACCTAATAATCCGAAAAACTCTCCTTCGTTTACTTCTAAATCTATTTTCTTTAAAGCTTCTACCTCATCATATTTTTTAGAAAGATTTGAACAATTTATAACTGACATATTATCCAAACATTTTTTTGATGGTTCTAGAGATAATACTTTCATCATTAGAATCCACCTTAGGTTTTTCTTTATCCTTACCAAATATAGATTTTCTTAAAAAATACATATTGTCTTCATAGCTAAGAGTCTCTTTGCCAATTAATCTCATTGGAAGAGGTAGCATTTCCCATGTTTTGTCAATTATGCTTTGATATTTTTTATCATTATTAATATATGAAAATCCTTTACTGGCTATTCCATTCATGGATTTAGTTACAATCTGAGTAGCTACACTTAATACTACTGAATCGACTTTGCTTTTGGCCATCCCAGATACTGCTGAGGCAGAATTATTTATTTCTTTACCTATCTCTTTCGCGTTATCATTAATTTTATTCTTGATATCTTCAAGCATAATTCATTAGCTCCTTTATGTTAATTAAAACTGTCCTGGTTTGTGGCTTCCCAAAGATAAGTCCCCAATAGTGCAAATGCATAGGCAAAACATACCTCTGCGTATTCATTAAACTCTTCTAATTCTTCAGAAACAAATAAGGACATAGTTTGCAGTAAAGCTAAGGCCGTTCCAGCCAAAAATGCAGGTACTAAGGATCTTGGTATTTTCAATGTCCAAGATTCTAATTTGGCAATATTTGCAGGAATTAATGACTCAATCCATGGTTTTCTGAAGATATATGGAATTACAACTGTGTAAATTGAAAAAACAATAGCTCCAAATCCAAGGAAAAGTTCCATATTTTCTCTATGATGTAAATTCATTCCGTTTCCTTTTGTAACCTCTTTGGAGGTGTCTGACATCTCGTATCCAAGGGCCCTTTGTCCAAATTCTAACTCTTGAAGTGAGGCATATAGGGCAACAAAAAGAAATCCCGTTAGTTGCAATATAATGAATATGGATTTCCAATCATTTCTTTTTAGTCTCCCACCCAATTTAATTAAATATTTTCCGATACCAGTTATAGCAATTAACAAGAATGCTACAGTTAGATTTTCCACGTAGCCGTCTTCATATTGCAATCTATCAAAAAAAGTCGGACTTATTATGAATAAGGCTATGATTGATAACAAGATTGTTAGTGAACTTTTTTGGACAAATTTTGTGTATTTACTATCAAGTTTTTCGACTTCCAGATCAGAGAAGTGTTTTATATTTTCATTATTCAGATTTTTCCCCATAGTTCCCCAGTATTCCTAGACTTCATTTTTGATGTTTATATTTATAAACTTTGTAGACCATTCTATTATTAATTCAGTTTTCCAGAGGTATTCCAAGCGGGGGTCGCATAGCCAGGCCAATTGCGCTGGGTTTAGGTCCCAGTCCTTAGTGGTACGAGGGTTCAAATCCCTCCCCCCGCACCACTTGGTTGTGTTTGCAATAAGCTTTAAGCATTTCGTATTTAGTGTCTATTAATGATTGGAGGAATTGAGCTAGGCGGTACAAAATGTATTGCAGCTGTTGCGGAGTCGCCAGATAATATACTGATTAAGAAAGCAATATCAACTAATGATCCAGATAGTACCTTTTCAGAAATAATTTCATTCTTCGGTGATTATGAAATAAAAAGTTTGGGTATTGGCTCTTTTGGACCTATAGTTCTTGATTCCAAATCTAAAGATTATGGTAAATTAGTAGCTGAAAGCAAAGAAGGCTGGAATGGTGTAAATGTTGTGCATAGTTTGTCCAGTATTACTTCAAATATTTTTCTAGATACGGACGTAAATGCTGCAGCCTATGGCGAATATATTTTTGGTTCAGGTCAGAGGTGTAAAACTTTAGCTTATGTTACAATAGGGACGGGAATAGGTGTAGGGATTTTACTTAATGGAAAACCCCATGTTGGTAATTTTCATTTAGAGATTGGACATATGCAGATTCCAAATATTGATGACTTTGAAGGTGTTTGTAAAATACATGGTAATTGCTGGGAGGGTTTAGCCTCTGGCCTTTCAATGCAATCTAGATGGGGTGTAGAAGCAAGTAAATTGGATAAAACACACGTGGCTTGGGAAAAGGAAGCTGAATTGTTAGCATATGGATTAATCAACATAATTGGTAATCATTCTCCAGACAAAATAGTCTTAGGAGGGGGTATTATGAATCAAAAACATTTGTTTTCAATGGTAAGAAATAATGTTGAAAGGTTGTGGAATAATTTTATTCCATTAATAGGTTCATCTGATTTAATTGTAGAACCTGGTTTGGGTGGAGATTCAGGTATAGTAGGTTCATTAACACTTACAAAATTATGATGTGGTGAGCCCGCCCAGATTTGAACTGGAGTCTATACCACCCCAAGGTACAAGGATGCCAAGCTACCCCACGGGCTCAGAATTTTATAATTCAGCCCTTATTCTTTAAAAATTTAGTCGTAAGGAAGCAATTCATCTATTAAATCTAGATGAGACACATAGATTTTACGGCAGCAATATCTTTTGATTCCTAAATCATCCATAACTTTGGCAGGATCTTCCCCATTCTCACGCCTTTCGACGAATTCTTCATAAGCTCCTCCAACAATTTTATTACAACTGAAACATCGAACTGGTATTAACATTTTTTGATCACCTGTATGATTTCTGCCTCTTTTTCCTTGCCCCTCTTCCAAGTGGGTGTTTAGGTTCTTTACGTCTTGTATCGTTAACTAAGAGTGCACGATCATAACTTTGAAATATTTTTTGTAAATCTTCATCACCAAACCATTCAACAATTCCCCGTGCGATAGCAGTCCTTGCAGCTTCTGCTTGACCCATAACACCTCCGCCAGCAACACTGACGTTAATATCCACACGATTTTTTTGTTTACCTGCTAACTCCAAAGGTTCTTGGATTTTTAGCCTTGCTAGTTCAGGTTGATAAAATTCAACGGGTTTATTATTAATTCTGACTCGACCTTTACCAGACTTCAATGTAGCTCGAGCAATGGCCGTTTTTCTTTTACCGCTAGTATGAATCACTTTTGCCATTTTAGAATTTAGCTCCTAATATTTTGGAAACATCACCAAGTGATACATATTTAGTATTATCATTCATTTGAGCTTTTTTTACGGTCTCAATTTTTTCATCGCCAACAGAGGCTGGTTTTCCAATATCGACTCTCAATCTTTTGAATGCTTCTCTTCCACGTGGTTTTTGATAAGGAATCATTCCTCTTACAGCTCTTTTTAGCATAAGATGCGGCATTCTTGGATAATATGGTCCTTTTCTTGGGTGGTTTAGTTGTCTTTTTTCTACATACTCACCAACTACACTATCTTTGTTTCCAGAGATAACAGCTTCTTCAGCATTTATGATGTGTATTTCGTCCCCATTAAGTAGGCTTTTAGCAGCATGGCTAGCTAATCTTCCCATTATACATCCGCTTGCATCAATTATTTTCATTAACCAATCACCACTACATCTTTTCCACTTGGGTTCTTTTTAATAAAATCATTATAAACCATACATTTCCCTCCAGCACCCTCTATTTTTTCAACTGCAGACTTGGTAAAACTATAAGCAGATACTGTAACTTTTTTACTTAAATTCCCACTACCCATAATTTTTCCAGGAATAACTGCTTTTCCGTTCTTGGAAACATTGTATTCTATTTTACTAATATTAACAACAGGCCAATTACGGCTTGGTCCTTCTAACTTTTTAGCAATACTTTTCCATATAGGTGCATCGTTTTCTCTCGATGCTTTTTTCAATTCATCTATAGTTTTCACTAATTCTGAGTTGCTTTTCCTTGAAATTTGCTTCTTTGACATAGTCTTTTTTAAAGTCAGATTGGCGGCCAGACTGTGCCGTATTTAAAGTATTAGTCGGTCTCGATAGTCACTTTTCCTTTTTTTACTTTTATTTTTTGAGAGGTTAAGAGATCGAGGGCCTTAGGGAATATTTGATGTTCTAGTGGCAAAATTTTGTCTGCTAATGTTTTTTCAGTTTCGTTTTTATCAATAGCAACGGTTTTTTGGATAATAACAGGCCCTGTATCGACTCCGTCATCAACAAAATGGACGCTACATCCACTTTCGGAGACTCCAGCTCTAATAGTTTCCCTATGGGCGTGAGCCCCAGGGAATAATGGGAGTAAGGAGGGATGAATATTGATGATTTTATTTTTGTACTTATTTACAAAGCGTGGAGATAAAATTCTCATAAACCCTGCCAAAACAATAATGTCTATTTTATTTATATTTAATATTTCTAGCATTTCTAAATCAAATTCAGTACGTTTTTTATTTCTTGATTCGACTACGTAACAGGGTATGTTGTGTTTTTTCGCTCTTTCAATAGCATATGCATCTTTCTTATTTACAATTAATAGTTTAATATTAGCATTTGGAAGTTCACCTCTAATTGAGGCATCGATTATTGATTGGAAATTACTGCCCCTTCCAGAAGCTAAAACTGCTACTTCCATTGTTTTAATGATTTGGCCGCCCTTTTTATGATTATATTTTACAATATCTTAGTAAAACGCCATCGCCAAGTTTTTCAGCATTTTTAAGAGATAATTTTAGAGTGTCTAATCTTGTAGCAAATCCCTCTCCGCCGGCCATAGTTGGTGTTTTTTTTCCGCCGATGATTGTACTTGCAATAAATATATTAATTTCATCAAATAAATTCTCATTGAAAAAAGACCAAAGAACAGTTTCACCCCCCTCTACTAATATTTTTTGGATTCCTTTTTCAGCTAATTTCTTAATCAACAATTTAAGGTCAATTTGGTTATTGCCACATTTAATTATTTCTGAATTTCCTAATTTAGTTATTTCACAAGTATTTCCTATAGCTACAATAGTCTTAGCCTCGTCATCAAGTACATTAGAGTTTAAGGGCGTTCTCCCATTTGTATCTAGTACAATTCTGATGGGATTCTTTGAGATATTATTATTTCCTTTAACAGTCAATTTAGGATTGTCTTCAATGACAGTTTCTATGCCTACTAAAATGGCATCGCATTTTTCTCTTAGTTTGTTTACTCTTTCAGTGTCATGTTCATTTGAAAGTCTGATCTGTTTTCTACTTGGTAGGGCAATCTTCCCATCTGCAGACATTGCGCAGTTAATGATAATCTTAGTATCCACGATTTTCTATTAGAATGGAGATTAAATAAAATGGGTAGCTACTCAATTTCGAGTATCAATACTCTTCTTTTTCATTTGGAAAATCTTCATTCTTAACATCCTCAACATAATTTTGAACTGCTTTGTTAATATCCTCATAAAGATTCAGATATCTTCTCAAGAAGCGTGGATTAAATTCATGCGTCATTCCTAACATGTCGTGTAAAACAAGTACTTGGCCATCTACTCCATTTCCAGCTCCAATTCCTATGATAGGGATGTTCAATTCTTCAGCAACTTTTTTGGCCAAATCTGCAGGTATTTTTTCTAGAACAATTGCAAAACAACCTGCTTTTTGCAATAGTTTTGCATCATTTATTAATTTCGTGGCTTCAGCCTCTTGTTTTGCTCTAACGGTATAGGTTCCAAATTTGTAAATAGATTGGGGTGTAAGTCCCAAATGGCCCATGACAGGTATTCCTGCAGTCAATATTCTTTCTACAGATTCTATTATTTCATTTCCGCCCTCTAATTTAACTGCGTGCGCACCCGATTCTTTCATTATTCTTATTGATGAACGGAGTGCTTTCTTCGAATCACCTTGATAAGACCCAAATGGCAAATCTACTACAACTAAGGATCTCTTTGCGGCTTTGACTACAGAACTTGCATGATAAATCATATGATCTAAGGTTATTGGAAGTGTTGTTTCATGACCGGCCATTACATTAGACGCAGAATCTCCAACTAAGATGACGTCAATGCCTGCATTATCAACAATTTTTGCTAGAGTATAATCATATGAAGTTAGCATCGATATTTTTTCCTTATTGTCTTTCATTTCTTGAAGGACATTTGTGGTGATTCTCTTATATTTAGTTGTCATTTAACTACCGGTGCTCAATTAAGAATGGACTAGTTATTATTTGTTGTATATTTTGCATTTTTTTTTTGCTATTAGCCCGAACGCTTTTAATAGGGTTATACAAAGGGGTGGATGTGCTTGGACATGAGTACGTTCCGATAGGTATTTTCGCGCTTGTAGCGTTATCATTTCCTATCTTAACATTCTTTGCTGGGAGATTTTTCCGTCCCAATAATGAAAATGCTCTTAAAAATTCTACATATGAGTGTGGAGAAGTGCCAATAGGGGAAGCTCATATTCAGTTTCATTTCCAATATTATATGTTTGCGATATTATTTGTCGTCTTTGATTTGGTCGTAGTGTTTTTGATTTTATGGGTTCAAGTATATTTGGCGCTTCAAGTTTCAGCAAAGATAGTTATGATGTTATTTTTGCTTATTACTTTACTTGGATTGTGGTACGCTTTTAAGAAAGAGGATGTAATCTGGATATGAGTGTAAAAGGTATTAGAGGTAACCCTGATTTAAGAAGAGGCATAGGTTCTAAAACAACAGATTCTGAAAAGTTAATGGAGGATCCACCTGCAGGTGATTGGTTAGCATTACGTTCAGACCAATTGCTAAAATGGATTGATGATGCAGTTTACAATGCTTCAGAAGCCACTGGAATGAGGGAAGTTGTTGACAGAGTTACACGGCCCATTTTCAACTTTGCTCAAAGGTTTTCTCCCCACCCCCTTCACTTTGGTATTATGTGTTGTGCTATCGAAATGGGTCAAGCTTCAGCACCAGATCATGATATTGACAGATTAGGTTTAGTATATCGTTCTTCACCTCGGCAGTGTGACGTTCTTATTGTTAATGGGCCTGTTTGTGAAAAATTAAGGCCGAAGTTAAAAACATTATATGAACAAATGCCAGAACCTAAGTGGGTTATTGCAATGGGTGAATGTGCTATATCAGGAGGCCCCTATTGGGATTCATATTCTGTTGTTGCTGGCGCAGATACATTTATGCCGATAGATGTTTACATTCCAGGTTGTCCAGTAAGACCTGAAGCTTTAATGCATGGATTTTTGACTTTACAAAAGAAAATACGTGAAAAGGAGCCGGGGATGTTCTTAAGGAGATAATTTTATGAATTTTAAAGATTTGCAAAAACAGTTAAAAGCAATGAAAGGGGTTACAAATATTTCTCTTCTTCGTAAGAATGTGATTAAACTAGATTTGGACAAATCAATTTTAAAGGTATTTTTCACCAAACTAAAAGATGACTATTATTTTGAGCATTGTTCCTTGATAACAGCAATTGATAATCAACCGGATTTTGAATTAGTGTATCATTTATCTTGTTTGAGTGGGGAATTGTCTGTAGGTGATACAAAAATGGCCGCTATGGTGGAAGTTCATGTTCATTTGACGAGAGATTCACCTTCTATTGATTCAGTTTCAGATCTATGGTTTGGAGCTAATTGGCATGAGCGGGAGGCATTTGATTTAATGGGTATTTATTTTATTGGGCACCCTGACCTTCGAAGAGTTCTCTTGCCAGAAGGTTTTGCTGGCCATCCTCTAAGAAAAGATTACGTGTATGAGATACACGAGGAGGAATGGTAATGGCGGAAATGTGGATTAGCATGGGCCCCCAACATCCTATGACTCATGGTTTGTGGACGCTTAAAGTTAAGGTAGATGGTGAAACTATTGTTGATGCAGACCCTGAACTTGGATACCTTCATAGGTCTGTCGAAAAAATGGGTGAAAGAAGAAAATACTTTATGAATACTACATTAACAGATAGGCTTTGCTATGCAAGTTCGACAACATGGACTCATAGTTATGTTCTTGCCGTTGAAGAGTTAATGAATGTGGAAGTTCCTACACGTGCTCAATATATTAGAACAATAATGCTTGAAATGCAAAGATTAGCTTCGCATTTAATGTGGGCTGGTGCGTATATGCCTGATTTGGGACATATAACGGGAGCGCTTTATTTTTGGAGAGATAGAGAACTTTTCTTGAATTTGCTAGAATTGCCTAGTGGTAGTCGTTTGCTTTATAATTACATGAGAATTGGAGGTGTCAAGCGAGATTTACCAGATGGTTTTCAAGAGAAGACAGAAAGAATTCTGAAATTGTTCGAGCAAAGACTTGATGAATATGCTGATTTATTTGAAAATTCAAAAATATTCCGAATGAGAACCGAGGATGTAGGTAAATTTACAGGTAGTCAAGCTATGAACTTAGGCATAACAGGACCTAATCTTAGAGGATGTGGTGTTAAGCATGATCTTAGAAGAGATGATACTTATGAAATTTATGATGAAATAGATTGGGATATTTGTACCAGAGAGGCAGGCCCAGGCTATAGTGATTGTTTTAGCAGATATATGGTTCGTATAGACGAAATGAGGGAGTCTGTCAAAATCATACGTGAATGTTTCAAAAAAATGCCAAAGGGCCCAACGATGTCTTCACGTGTTCCAGTTAGAGCCTCTGGGGAGGCCTTTCGAAGAACTGAGGATTCTCGAGGTGAGGCGTTAATGTATCTTGTAGGTGATGGTTCAGATAGACCATATAGGTGGAAAATCAAGAGCCCTATGTTTACGACTATTTCAGCGTGTCCGTATTATCTCAAAGGATACAAACTTGCGGACGTGCCTGCAATAATGGGAAGTATAGACATTTGTATAGGGGAGACCGATAAATGACGTTATTTGGTTTGTGTAAAACAATGGCTGAGCTAACAGCTGATATGTTCATTATACCTATGCTTCGTTTTCAAAGGAATCTTTTCCCTCCATTTAGTTATCCTGCAGGAGATTTAGCTGATTGGTTTTCAAGTGAGGGTGGAATTGTAACATTAGCTTGGATTTATGCAGTTAATATTGCATTTGCAGTAGGTATGACCAATTTGATTATTGTCATACATCTTGAAAGAAAGATTGCGGCTCGTATACAGGATCGTAGAGGACCTATGCTTTCACTTCGAGCTTTTAGGGAGTTAGGAGAGGATCTTGTAGGTAAGGCTCCAACATGGAGATTTAAGGGAAATTATAGTGGTATTGGAATAGTTCAGAATATGGCTGATGGTATCAAAGCAATAACTAAAGAGTTAATCATACCTAATAAGGCAGATAAATTTCTTTTTTCAATGGGGCCAGTTATTTTCATTTCGTCCTCAGTATTCTTATTAGTTTTATTCCCTCTCTCAGATCGTTTTGCAGCTTCTGCTGCACCTGCAGGTTTGATGGTAATAATGGCAGCTTTTTCCATAGCTCCAATCGGAGTTTTAACTTCAGGTTGGGCATCAAATAATAAATATTCAATGATTGGAGGAATGCGTTCGGCAGCACAATTAATGTCTTATGAAATTCCTTTGCTATTAAGTATGGCTGGTGTTTTCCTTTTGGCGGGTTCATATAATCCTGTAGACATTGTAGAACAGCAAAGAGAAGCTACTTGGTTATTTGGATTACCAATGTGGAATTTTATACCTCAATTCATTGGTTTTATTGTTTTTATGATATGTATTCTGGCTGAAGTAGAGAGAGTTCCTTTTGATTTGCCTGAGGCTGAGGCTGAATTGGTTGAAGGGTGGACTACTGAATATAGTGGAATTCGTTTCATGTTATTTCTGATGGCAGAATATATCCGAGGTTTTGCAGGGGCTGCGGTCGCTACAATATTATTTTTGGGTGGTTGGGCAGGTCCTTGGCCAGTTCCTCCAGAAATTTGGTTTTTACTAAAAGTGTATCTTATTATAATTTTTTGGATTTTTATTAGGTGGTCAGTTCCACGAATCCGTACCGATCAAATCTTGGAGTTAGGATGGAAGAAATTATTGCCTCTCTCTTTGATTAACATTTTGCTTGTAATTTTTATGGTAGAGATATATCCATATTTCGCAGAGATAATATCTCTGCCGGAGGTATTCTGATGTCTTCAGATAGAAAGAATCTAGGATTAATGGATATTTTTGTTAATCCTATGAAAGTTACAATAAAACAATTCTTCAAGTCCACTTTTGGTAAGCCAACAACAGTAATGTATCCTTTAGAAAAAAGGGCACCTCCTCCGACATATAGGGGAATGAATGCAGTAATATGGGATTTATGTATTGGTTGTGGTATTTGTGGTGAAGTTTGCCCAAATAAGTGTTTGAAAATGAAACCTGTAGATCTTTCAGAGGAAGAGAAAGATAAATCATGGTATGGTTCTCACGTTGCGAAAAAGAAAAGTAAGGCTGAAAGACCAGCTATTAATTTTGGACATTGTATGTTTTGTGGATTTTGTGAGGATTATTGTCCAACTGGGGCAATGACTATGACCGATTTTTATGAATTAGCAGATACAACTCGCGAGGGTCTAATATATCCAGCACGTTCCATGAAAGTAGATTTAGAAGAATCACCTACTTTACCTTTAACTAATTTCATGATGGAGTCCCCTGCACTTAATTCGGAAACCTGTATTGGCTGCAGTAAATGCGTCGATAATTGTCCAACCAATTGCATAATTATGGATGAGGGTGCAGTGAATAAGGAATCAAAGAGTGGGAAGGTTAGAAATATAGAGAATCCTTTTTTCGATTATACAATATGTATAGGCTGCTCAACTTGTGTTAAAGTTTGTCCAGCTTCTTGCCTTCATATGGAACCTATTTCAAACTCAAGCTCTAGTGGGCTTACAGTTCCAGCTTCGGAATCGGAGGCCTAATTATGGAGATGATAGTTATTTTATTTTGGGTTATAGCTTTTTTAATTTTAGCTTCAGCCTGGGCTGTTGTCAATGGTAATGATATAGTTCATTCTGTGGTATGGCTCTCAGCAGTCTTTCTTTTGACAGCGTGTCTCTTTATTCTAGCTGATGCAGAATTTTTAGCAGTTATTCAAGTTTTGGTATATGTTGGGGCCATTTCAGTAGTTATAATCTTTGGAATTATGTTGACTAAAAGAACTTTGAAAGGAGGAGAAAGTGCCTAGTAGGACAACAATTTGGTTCAGAGATGCTTTTGTCATTATATTTGCAATTTATGTTGTTGTATCAATTGCTATGGTGCCTTGGTCTAATTTGAAAATTTCAGACCCAGCCTCCAATTCTTGTCCAACTGGTTGTCCTCCATCGATTAATTTCCCTGAAAATAATTATCACCATTATGATGATTCATTAATATTTGATTGGAATTCAGTTTCCGTTACCTATAAAGCAATAATAGAAAATTCTGAAGATGAGATTGTTCATGAAGTCAATTTGACTAATTTGAATTCTACTACGAGTTCACGTCTTAAAGTAGGTAATTACACTTCATCAATATATTATACAGGAATTGTTGGTTCTAATCTCTCTCGATTAATACAAGCTGAGGAGCATCAATTAGATGCTTCATCTAAGATTACATTAGATTGGGATAAAATAAGTGTAACTTACACTATTCAAATACGTGAGTACCCAGATAAAGACACGACGACTCATGATGTCCCTATAATTCATGAAAAAGTTAATTTGTCAGGAACACTATATGAATATTCTAATTTTGTAGAGGGTAATGAATATACATGGTCAGTATTTGCTGAGGATGAGCTTGGTTATAGATCGGAGTCTTCATCACAGAATGATTTGAGAATAGGAACTACTAAATTTTTGGCATTTATGTTGTTTAATGATTGGGAACTTCCCTTCCTTCTTTTAGGGATAATAATGGTAATTGCACTTCAGGCTGGAGTTTTCCTAGCCAGGGAGGAAAGCGATGATTGATCCTATCCATTTCATTTTATTTTCATCACTTCTCTTATTGATAGGGGCCTATGGTGTTATTCGAAATAAAAATTCAATAGTAGTGTTAATGTCTGTTGAAATTATGTTAACTGCTGCAAATGTTAATTTTGTGGCCTTCTCCACTTATTATCATGATCTTACAGGGCAAGTTGTAGCTTTGTTCATAACTACCATTGCTGCAGCTGAAGTTGCAATAGGTTTAGCAATATTATTGAGTCTCTTTAAGCAGAGAGATACAATTGAACTTGATTTGCTTAATAGGCTTAGGTGGTGATAATGGGAGAAACAAAAGGTATTTCAAAAATATTAATTAATAAAATAGGATTATTCATTGTATTTGCGTTAGTATTCTTAGCTTACTTATTGGTGTCTTCGCCAGAGTCTGTAGTTCATTATTCTTGGATGATTCCTGTGTTTCCATTATTGTCTTTTGGATTAATATTGGTATTTGGTTTACAAGATACAGAAAAAGGAGGGTCTATTGCTCTTTTTGGCGTTAGTTTTTCTTCAGTCTTTTCACTGGCTATAGCATATGATCTTTTTGTTAATGGAACTGCTCATGGATCTTATGTAGAATCTTCGAGAGTTTGGTTTAGTGGTTCCACTTATTCGTTTGAGTTTGGAACTTATATTGATTCATTAGCTGGTCTGTTGTTATTAGTTGTTGGTATAGTATCGTATTTGATTGTTTTATTCTCTATAAGCTACATGGACGATCAAGGCGATAGAAGGGTTAGATATTTTGCTGAAATATCATTATTTATAGCTGCGATGTATGGTTTGATTGTTGCAAATTCATTTCTTTTGATGTTTATATTCTGGGAATTGATGGGAGTTTGCTCTTACTTGCTTATAGGTTTCTGGTATGAGAAGCCTTCAGCATCTTCAGCTGCAAAGAAGGCTTTTTTGGTCACGAGAGTAGGAGATGTTTTCTTACTTCTTGGCCTGGTTATTCTTTACAATACTTTTGGAACACTTAGATATTCGGAATTATTTGCAGATCCTCAGATACTAATGGATAATCTTGAAGAAGTTAAATGGGCTACACTTTGTTTATTTGGGGGTTCAGTTGGTAAATCTGCTCAGTTTCCACTCCATGTATGGCTTCCTGATGCTATGGAAGGACCTACTACCGTTTCTGCCTTAATACATGCTGCAACGATGGTTAAAGCAGGTGTTTTTTTAGTAGCTAGGGCATTTCCTCTGATTGTTCACAGTCCAGATACAGCAATTTATATTGCAATCACAGGAGGTTTGACAGCTTTGATTGCAGCTAGCATGGCAATGGTGATGAATGATATTAAGAGAGTTCTTGCATATTCAACTATTTCTCAGCTGGGCTACATGTTTTTGGCTCTTGGCACTGGTGCGTGGGCATTCTGGCATTCTACAGATTTAGGTGAAGGTCCAGGATTTTCACAAGGGTATATGGCGGGTCTTCTTCATTTGATGAATCATGCTTTTTTCAAGGCCTTATTATTTTTAGGTTCTGGTGCAGTTATTCATGCAGTCCATACACAAGATATGAGGGAGATGGGAGGTTTGCGTAAACAAATGCCTATTACTTCAGCAGCGATGGGTCTGGGTGTTTTGTCCATTGCGGGAGTTCCATTCTTTTCTGGTTTTTGGTCTAAGGATGAAATTTTAGAGGCAGTACATCATAATGCTGCATATGAAGGAATCTTTGGAGTATTGTGGTTCATGGCCTTATTGACTGCAGGAATGACTGCCTTCTATATGACACGGATGTGGATGATGACATTCAGTGGCCCATCGGTTAGAGTTGTGTCTAATGTTGTCTCATCTAAAGATCATTCAAAGACAGGTAATTGGGTGATGGAAGAGGAAGAGGTTGGTTCTCATGCACATGAAGCACCTCTGATTATGACAATACCTTTGATGATTCTAGCATCTCTTGCAGTTTTTTCTGGTTTAAGTTTGGTCATTGGCGGAGGTTTTAGTTCTCATGTTTATTATGGAGAGCCCCATGAATCCCATGGTATGGTGCAGTGGGAAATTATTGACCACATTTTATCATCCTCATTAACTTATCTTTCAGTGATTGTGGGAATGAGTGGTATTTTCTTTGGAATTATTTTCTATAAAAGAGGAGCTGATGGCAATGCAGCATTCTCTACAAATTTTGTAAATGATATTTGGATCTTAAAAACATCTCACACTTTCCTATCTAACAGATTGTATATGTCTGATTTATTTAATTGGTTTGGAATTAGAACGTGGGATACATTTTCCATTATTTGTGACTGGTTTGACCGTAATATTATAGATGGTGTAGTTAACAAAATAGCTTCAATATCTATGTATTTTAGTAATAATGCAAGAAATTTGACTACAGGTTTCACAGGCCATTATGCCTCATTGACTATTGGAGGTTTGGGCGTTTTAGTTCTATTAACTAGAATTGTTATGCCTTTCATGGGGTGGTCCATTTGAACACTTTAAAATTTATTCTGCCTCTACTTTTTGGTTTATTGTTATTTTCAGGTATTTCTTCCGCAGAAGAACATACTGTCTATGTAGGAACTGAAGATAATCCATATGTATTTAGTGAATCCAATTTAGTAATTTCACCGGGCGATAATGTTACTTTCGTTTGGACACCAGGACAACCTCATAATGTAGTTCAAGTGGACTCAGCGACATCTAATGCATTTGTAGTTAATGGAGATGTTATCTTGAAATTTTATTCAGGAGAACCTGTGGATGGAATTACATGGGTACTTAATTCGACTTACACACAAGAAGAAGGTGTTCTCTATTATATTTGTGAGCCTCATGCAGGTTTGCAGATGCGAGGCCAGATTGTAATTGAAAGCAGGCCTGATATGACTATGGAATTTGGTAATTTTCCATGGTTATCTTATCTATTGGTTTTTCCTTTAATTGGATCATTATGGTGCTTTTCATTTAGGAATAGTCCAGAAGCTCACAAATATATTGCTTTATCTACAACACTTTTCACTTTGATTATTTCTTGTATTGTTTTTAGTAAAGCTGGAAGTGGAAGTGGTTTTAGACTTATGGAAGAATATGTATGGGCACCAAATCTTGGAGTTTCCCTGCTTCTAGGAGTCGATGGAATTAGTAGTCCACTTGTATTACTTACGGGAATTATCGGACCTTTAACTGTAATTTTTTCATGGCATGAAAAAGAAAAGCCAGCATTATTCTTCTCTTTACTATTAGTAATGCAAACAGCACTTTATGGTGTTTTTATTACGCTTGATTATTTTGTTTTCTATGTTTTCTGGGAAATTGTTTTGATTCCGATGTTTTTCTTAATTGCTATATGGGGTGGTGACGATAGGAAATATGCATCAATTAAATTTTTCATATATACATTTACAGCATCAGTGATAATGCTCGTAGGCTTCATGGCCCTTTATCTCGAAGCAGGGGTTAATTCTTTTTCGATGATTGATATTGCAAATAATAGTTCTGGTTTTTCACGTGAATTTCAGATATGGGTTTTTGCGGCGTTGTTTATTGGTTTTGCAGTTAAAATCCCATCTGTGCCTTGGCATACTTGGCTTCCAGATGCACACGTTCAAGCACCTACTGCAGGTTCAATATTGCTTGCTGGTGTTATGCTGAAAATGGGTTTGTATGGTCTTATGAGAGCAGCTTTACCGCCATTGCCAATAGGTGCTGAGGTTTTTGTTCCGATTATGGTTGCATTGGCAATAATTTCTATACTTTATGGTGCTGTACTAAGTTTGGCTCAGACAGATCTAAAGAAACTTGTGGCATATTCTAGTGTTTCACACATGGGTGTAGCGCTTCTGGGTGTCGCTACAATGACCGAATTAGGCTTTGCAGGTGCAGTTTTCATGATGTTTGCTCATGGAATTTTAAGTCCAGCTATGTTTATGGTGGCTGGTGTATTATTGCATCAATTAGGTACTCGTGAGATACCTAAATTAGGTGGTATTGCTCAGAAGCAGCCTACAACAACAGGTTTGTTTGTAGTAATTTTTATGGGTAGTTTGGGAGTACCAGGGATGGCGGTTTTTGTTTCTGAATTATCCGTATTCATTGCATTCTTTGAATCTCATGGGTACTTACTTTTACTTCCGATTTTTGGAATGGTATTCACTGCAGGATATCATTTATGGGCCTTACAACGAGCCATCTTCGGTGCAGAAAATGAAAGTATAGATATGGCAAAAGTCCATGAGGCGCCATGGTATGAGATGTATCCCATGTTTATCTTGATTGTCATAGCAGCTTTCTTTGGAATATTTCCACATTATTTGATGGATCCTATTTCTACAGGTTCTTATGACATATTAGATTTTATGGGGGTAATATAGTGGATTCAACAGTTCTATTCCTGCCTGAACTTATATTGATAGCTAGTATTCTTTCTATACCTGCAATATATATTGCTACCAATAATGATAAATCATATTCAATTTGTTCTAATATTTCATTGTTTGTAAGTTTACTTATTGTCATTATATTTTGGTATTATCCAGATGATGCTTCATTTGACAAATCTTCTTCCTCATATGTAATATATGACCATTTCGTAATTAATGATTTTTCTCAGCTTTTCAAAGTAATATTCCTGATGTCAGCTTTGGCAGTATCAGTTATTAGTTCCTCTTATTTCAAAGAAGAAGAACCTCACCAAGCTGAATACTATGTTTTATTGTTATCAAGTACCCTTGGAATGTTAATCACAGCTTCAGCAAATGATTTTCTGACAATATTTTTGGGTATTGAAATCTCAGCATTCAGTAGTTATGCTTTAGTCGCTTTTAGAAAAACAGATGACAAGTCTTCAGAGGCGGGAGCCAAGTATCTTCTGATTGGAGCATTCTCATCAGCTTTGACATTGTATGGCATTTCTCTTCTTTACGCCTTAACAGGTTCTATTACTTTCGACGGTGTTAATGCATTTTTAACTGGAATTGAGAATGGAGTAATTGAGGGGGATTTCTCTGAGCTTGTGTTCATTTCAAGTTTGTTCATAATTGCAGGTCTTGGTTTCAAAATAGCTATTGTTCCGTTCCATGCCTGGGCTCCTGATGTTTATGAGGGAGCACCTACACCAGTAACTGCCTTACTGGCTGCAGCAAGCAAGGCAATGGGTTTTGTTGCATTATTCAAAGTTTTTATTTTTACACTAGAGCCATTTTCAGAAGAATGGAGATTGATACTGGGAATTCTTGCGCTGGTATCAATGACTATTGGAAATTTAGCAGCTTTATCACAAAAAGATATAGGTAGAATGCTTGCTTATTCTTCTATTGCGCAGGCCGGTTATATCTTGATTGCTTTCCCTGCACTTACACATGAAGCAATTTCAGGAGCTATAGCTCATACTATGGTTCATGCATTTATGAAAGGTGGGGCTTTCATTATTGTGGCAGGAGTTGGCGCTACAGGTTTGGGTTATAACATAACCTCTTTCAAAGGTTTGGCAAAGAGATCTCAACTTTTGGCACTATCTATGACCGTTTGTTTACTCTCATTGGTTGGTCTTCCACCTCTTGCGGGTTTTATCAGTAAATTCCTTTTATTTTATGGAGTACTGCAAGTTGGAGTAGGTGGAGAAACATGGATTATTGCTTTAGTTGTTGCTGGCGTCCTTAATTCAGCTCTTTCACTATATTATTATTTGAAAGTTATAAGGTTCATGTATCTTTATGATCCAGAAGAATCTGAGGAAATTCTTTTCCCTAATTCAATAAGGTATGTTTCCTTATTTGTGACAATATCTCTTGTTGTAATTATTCCACTATTCTATCAAGACCTCTATTCACTTTGTGAAGATGCTGCTACTGCATTATTCGCATGATAGATAAAAATAGTGAACAGTTTAAGAAGTTCGATAGTTTATGGGAGGGTGTGACGCCTAAAGGAATTAACATTAACAAGAAGAATTCTTTTAGATCTCGGATGAAAAACTCCTGCCAACAGGAAGGATTAGAGTTTTCCAAAATTAATTCTTTTTTAGTATTTTCAGGTTTATCTAAGAATCTAGATCCTGATTCAATAATAAAGAATGACATTAAAATTACGACTCCTCCAAGGAGACATTTACGAGATTTTTAGTTTTTATCTGTACTGATTAAATAGTTGGAAAAGGATAATGGAACTTCTTCTAGTAATGATTTATAATTAGAATCCGGGACATCAGCAAGTGATTGGTGAGCTACACTAACCCATGGTAGAACTAATTCTTCATAAATGGCTTGTGCCTCATCCAAGTTAACTGAAGTAATTATTTTTTCGGAGTTTCCTGTCTGTAAAAAGATATCTACAAATTTCTGATATTTGGGATGTTTAGATAATCTAGTAACTGGAAGAGTTGGTATTCCCATAGCCAAGTCGCCTACAGGTGTTTTAGTAGCCACAGAGTTATACAAATCAAGATAATCATCAGTTATTTGGTAGATTATACCAACAGTTTCTCCGTATTTGTACAGAGGAATTCCCAGATGAGTCTCAGATGATACTAAGGCTCCTAGTTCCGCAGCAGTTCCAAAAAGAGCTCCTGTTTTTTTCTTTATTCTATGAAGATAGACTGATTCACTAAAATTCTTATTATCTGTAAAATCAGCAATGGCGCCTTCAGTTAAGTTCCTTGCACAACTGGCTAAAGATTTCCCTGTTGCCATTGAAGCAGCCCCATGCAGTGATCCAGTAGCTACCATTAGATCAGCTACCAAAATCGCGGTGCGAGGGCCTAGTTTTTCCCAAAGGGCAGGGGCAGATCTTCTGAAAGAATCGCCATCAATCCAGTCATCGTGTATTAGAGCACCTCCGTGTATTAATTCTAAAGCCATACCACACTCAAAAGCTAAGTGAGCGTCACCATCCAGTGAGTCTGAGACCAATCTACATAGTATCGGCCGAAGCATTTTCCCACCTATAACTGCATCCTCTAGTATTGGTGCAAATTCCTTTGTTTCTTTATTTATCTCGTTCTTCAAAAAGTCTTCAAACTCAGGTCTTACAGTTTCACAATAATCATCAAGTTCTTCATATAATTGATTTTTGGCCTTTAATTTCATAGATTACCAGTATTGTATTCCTAATATCATCAAGATTCCTGTAAATGAGTGGATACCTATTGTTCCCCAGTTAGACAATGCTAACTCTCTGCGATCATAATTGTTTATTACATAATATGACAGGTACAATGCAAAGGGAGCAACTAAAAGTCCCAAAAGAGCACCTTCAGAAACGACATTATACATGAATAGTGCATAAAGTGAACTAAAAGCAGTCAGCATAAGAATAAGATATCCCCAGCTTGACCTCTCAAGTCCTAGTACTACCACAAGATGGTTTTTTCCAGCTTTTTTATCTGACTCTCTGTCAGGAAATTGATTAATCCAGAGTATGGCAGTTGTGAGCAATCCTAATGGAACTCCTAAATAGAAAGCATCCCAATTATGCACTCCAGTCATAGCAAATACTGAACCCATAGTCATTAGAGGGCCATAATTCAATCCAATAAGTAGTTCTCCTATTCCTTTTCTTGCAACCAATCTAAGAGGCGTTCCTGTGTAAAAATAGGCTGAAAATGCTCCAGCCAATCCATAGTAAAGTAAACCAACTCCATTATCTTTAAGGAGGTACATAATTCCAAGACCTAGAATGCCAGCTAATAATAGGAAAGTTGTTGCTAATTGAAATAGTTTCTTTTCAGTTATAAGCCCAAGTTCTATTGCCCTGCTACCTCCTGAAAGCTGCAGGAAATAATCATTGTTCAATTGGTCAGTCCCACTTGTCCAGTCAAAATAATCATTGTAAGTATTAGCAGCAAGGTGTAAGAATGATCCACCTAAGAAAATTAATACAAATAGTATCCAGTCCATTTCGAATAGTTCGGCATTAAGGCCCCATATTATTGCTGCGATAATTGGTATCCATGTAGCAGAAAGGAAAGGTAATCTTGTAATGGCCACAACAGAGATGATTTTTGTCATTAATGAAGTATTTGGCATAGTGTCTTCTGGTGGAACGTCCTTTAGTTCTCTTGTTCTTCCACAGTAACCTACATGTTTTCCTTTTATGATAGTGGCAGTTATTTTGAATGAAGCTGCAAAGTGGTCTCCATTTTTCTTGATAAATGTAGTTTCTGTAGAATAGCCATCCTCATTATTTTTTGCCTTATCTAACCAATTTGCTACATGACCTAGAACAACCATGCCAGGAGAGAAAACAGAAACTCTTTTCTTACCAATAACCTCTTCTGCAGTGTAACCAAATAATTTTTCTGCATTAGGATTAAAGGTTTCAATTCTACCTTCTAAGTCACAAGTAATTACACTTACAATTTCTCTAGTTTTAGACATCTTTGAACCAATATTAATGCTCTGATGTGAGACTATATAAAAGAGGTACTATAGTGCACAATATTATTTTTTATTTATAGGTACAAGATAGTTATTTTCACCTTCTTCAAGGGATTTTATTGCGGCATCAGCTCCGGTAATTGTTGTAATGAATGGTATTCCTAGTTCTACAGCTAATCTCCTCATTTGCGCACCATCAGTGGCTGCCCTTCTACCAGTGGGTAAATTAATTATCAGATTCACATTTCCCTCACGCATTCTTGAAAGAATATCCGGACTTCTTTTATCAGAGATTCTCCATATTACTTTAGAATTAATTTTAGAAGATCTAAGATGAGCTGCAGTTCCTTTGGTTGCGATTAATTTGAAACCTAATTTTTTCAATCTTTTTGCATGTTCAATGAATTCTACTTTGAGCTTATTAGAAATGGACAGGAACACAGTTCCTTTAGTTGGGAGTTTCTTATTTCCACCTTTCATGGCCTTAAGATAGGCAGTTCCAAAGTTGGGCCCGTGACCCATGGCTTCACCTGTAGATTTCATTTCAGGGCCAAGGACTGTGTCTAAACCGGTGATTTTAAGCCAAGAAAAAGTGGGTACTTTAACAGAGGCTCCATTCATTGGTAAGATATCTGGTAAGTTTTTGATTTTTTCTCCCAACATTAGATTAACTGCAATTCTAGCCAGCGGATATCCCGTAGATTTGCTAACGAATGGCAATGTTCTACTTGCTCGTGGGTTTGCTTCTAAAAGATAAATTTCCCCGTTTTTTATTGCTAGTTGAAGATTAGCAGCCCCAACAACATTCAATGCTTTCGCAACTTTTTTTGAAATTTCTATAATTTTATTTTCAGTTTTTTTATCAAGAGATTGAGGAGGCATTACACAGGCGCTGTCTCCTGAATGCACACCAGCCATTTCTATTTGCTCCATTATTGCGCCTATGACAACATTCTTTCCATCAGAAATCAGATCAACATCAAGCTCTACAGCACCTTCTAGGAATTTATCCACCAATACTGGTTTCTCCGGAGTAGCATGAGTTTCTAATTTAAGATATTTATTAAGTTGAGTTCTATTGTGAACAATTTCCATACCTCTTCCTCCGAGAACGAATGATGGCCTTACAAGGACAGGATAACCGATGTCTTCAGCGTAGGTAATGACTTCATCAGAGTTCTTGGCCGCAGCCCATTTCGGCATAATTATCCCATTTTTTTCCATAACTTGACCACATTTTTCTCTATCTTCAGCCATCTCCATATCGCTAACTTTGGTTCCTAGAATTTTTGTTTTTAGCTTTTCTTCCCTGATATATTTTTCGATGTGAGCTGCAAGATTAACTGCAGTTTGTCCACCCAATTGTAAGACAATACCATAGGGTTTTTCTAAATCCAAGATTTCAAAAATAGATTCCCTATCTAAAGGTTCAAAGTATAACCTATCAGATGCATCAAAATCAGTAGAAACAGTTTCAGGATTGTTATTAACAACAACAGCTTCGTATCCTGCATCCCTCGCAGCCTGTACTCCATGAACTGTAGAATAATCAAATTCAATCCCTTGACCAATACGGATAGGTCCAGATCCTAAAATCACAATACTTTTTCCAGTTTCAAATGGTTTACTTTTGTCGGCATAAGTGGAGTAGAAGTAAGGGGTCTTTGCTTCAAATTCTCCAGCACAAGTATCAACCATTAGGAAACTTGAGACAATGCCTAACTTTTTTCTTTGTTTACGAATTTTATTCTGAGTTATGCTGGTGAGATGACTAATATGTTTATCACCAAAACCATTTTTCTTTAATTCTGTCAAAAGTTCATCAGGCATTTTTTTATTACATTCTTCAGCTTTAATTTCTAGCCGGACTAATTTAGCTATTCTTTCTATAAAAAAAGCATGAAAATCAGTTATTTTACATACTTCGTCAATACATTTCTGTGTGGCTTTCTTATTTTTTAGGAAAGTCCAAATAGCGAATAATCTTCTGTCATTTGGTATTTTGAGATTTTTCTTTAGTTTATTATCACTCCAATCGAGACATTCTGGAAAACCTTCTCCTTGACCTATAGATCTCCATGCTTTCATCAAAGATTCTTCAAAGGTTCTGCCAATTGACATTGTTTCCCCTGTGGATTTCATTTGAGTACCCAATTCCCGGTCGGCAAGTTTGAACTTGTCAAATGGCCATCTGGGTATTTTTGTAATAACATAATCAATTGAAGGTTCAAAAGCTGCACTTGTGTTTCCAGTCACTCTATTTGGCAATTCATGTATTCTATGACCTAAACATAGCATAGATGCAATTCTTGCAATTGGAACACCAGTAGCTTTTGAAGCTAATGCAGACGATCTTGACACTCTTGGATTAACCTCAATCAATATGTAATCTTGAGTTTTAGAATGATAAGCAAATTGTACATTACATCCTCCAACAATTCCCAGACTTTTTACTACTTTTAGGGCAGAGGTTCTCAATTTTTGATAGGCACCTTCAGGTAAAGTTAGTGATGGAGCTACAACGACAGATTCACCAGTATGTACTCCCATAGGGTCCAAATTTTCCATTGAACAAACAATAATTGCATTGTCATCTCTATCTCTCAAAACTTCAAACTCAAATTCGAGCCAACCTAAAATTGATTCTTCAATAAGTAATTGTTTTACAGGTGAAAGTGCTAGACCTCTACCTGAGATTATTTCCAATTCTTCTTTTGTATATGCAATACCTCCTCCAGTCCCTCCTAAGGTAAATGCAGGCCTTACCACTACAGGATATTTTAGTTCCTCAGCCAATCTCAATGAATCATCTATAGTTTGAGCAATACCACTTTTTGCCACGGGCTCTCCAATCTCTTCCATTCTTTTACGGAACAAGTCACGATCCTCAGCCATTTCGATTGATTTTAGAGAAGTTCCAAGAATATCTACGCCGTATTTCTTTAGAACACCTTTTTCATGTAATCCTACTGTAAGATTTAATCCAGTTTGCCCCCCCATCCCAGGGATAATAGCGTCAGGTCTCTCTTTTTCAATTATTTTTTCTACAGATTCAACTGTTAATGGCTCAATGTAAACAACATCTGCCGTGTCTGGGTCAGTTTGTATTGTGGCGGGGTTAGAATTTACAAGAACAACTTCATGGCCGGCTTCTCTTAGAGCTGAACAACACTGGGTTCCAGAATAGTCAAACTCAGCAGCTTGTCCAATAATAATTGGTCCTGCACCAGGAACAAGAATTTTCATTTTATCCATTTATCATATCTCCCACTTTTTCAAATAACACATTAGCATCCATTGGACCTGGGGCTGCTTCAGGGTGAAATTGAACAGACCAGCAGTTCTTTCCACTTATTCCTTCACATGTTCCATCATTTAGATTAACAAATGTTTCTCTCACACTAGCAGGTAGTTTGTGTAAAGCAAAACCATGATTTTGGGAAGTAATGTAGACGTCTTCTGTTCTAATATGTTTAACGGGTTGGTTTCCACCTCTGTGCCCATATTTCAACTTGTATGTTTCACCGCCTAGAGCTAGTCCAAGAATTTGATGGCCAAGACAAATCCCAATAGTAGGATATTCCTTAATCAATTCACTTATATTGTCAACAACGGATTTCATTTCAGGGTGATCTGGGTCACCAGGACCATTACTCATGAAAATTAAATCAGGTTTTGTTTTATGAATTTCATCAATACTATAATTCCAAGGAACTACTGTAACTTTATTCTTTTTAGCAAGATTGGTTACAATTGATTTTTTTACTCCCCAATCAAAGAGTGTTACATTTGGCCCCTTTTTTCCCTCTTTGTAGATTTCTTTAGTTGATACTTCAGCTACTAGATTGGAATTGGAGGGCCATTCCATTTTCTTAGCTCTTTTGACACCTTCCTCAGGAGTCATCTTCTCATCAGTACATATTACAGCCCTTAGGGTCCCAGTTTCTCTTGTAATGATAGTTAATTCTCTAGTATCTATACCTTCAAGTCCAGGTATTTTTTCTCTTTTCAACCATTCATCGAAATTTTCTTCACCTTGATGTGGTGACCTACACCATTCTTTGACTATGCATGCTTTAGTTTGAATTTTTTCCGATTCATAATTTTCTTTATTACATCCATAATTCCCAATCTGTGGAAATGTAAACATTAAAATTTGACCAGCATAACTTGGGTCTGTAAGAGCTTCCTGATAGCCCGTCATTGACGTATTGAAAACGAGCTCTCCTTCGACTGTATTTTGATAACCAAACGAGTCACCAAAAAAAACAGAACCGTTCTCTAGTGCAATCCATCCCTGCATCTAGGTAGAACTAGTTCAAAGGGGGCTTAAAACAGAGACGGTTACAGGCTCTCGAGGAAATCCTGTTCAGTGAAGTGTAATTTAGAAGGAACAACAATGCTGTGTGGTTCTTTTCCGAGGTCTTTATTTGATAGATATTTTAATTTTCCATACCATAAGTTTTGATCTTCTCTGCCAACTCTAGCTGCAGCGGCAACCATCGTATCTTTTGGTATTCCAGCTTCTATCATCTGTTCTGCAGCCTGAGAAGCCGTCATGTATCTTGGATCTTCATCTGGATTGTCAGCTTTGATATCGAGTAGAACTAATGAATGATTTCCGTTTTCCATATTGGTTTTTATCTTATCGATTGGGCTGAGTGGTTTGTAATTGCCTTCTGGTAAAACTAGTGTAGCCACAGGTCCAAAATTATAATGTTGAAGACCCAAAACTCCAGCTACTGCAGTAAGAACAGATGCATTATGTATTATTTGACATTCAACACCACTTTTTTTACAGTCAAGAAGTAAACTTACGTGAGTT
>Ga0208894_1000271_pt1 | contig 43350 bp, 40 predicted proteins | sample ETNtaG_12_FD_185752 | JGI IMG/M metagenome (GOLD analysis project Ga0208894, IMG submission 185752) | Marine microbial and viral communities from oxygen minimum zone, Eastern Pacific Ocean - ETNP201306SV49 (SPAdes) (version 2) | ecosystem: Environmental > Aquatic > Marine > Oceanic ...
GGCTATACTGGCGTTGGACGGGATTACGCCACTCTCGTTCACTCGGACAGCGTATGTTCGGTCTCGCTGTTATTGCCGAGGATGGTTCCGCTATGACTAGTCAAATGTGGGACCAAAGAGCTCTTCGAAAACTCATTTTCCTTATCCCAATAGCCAATATTGTAGTTGGCGTAATAGAAATTCGACGAATTTCGAGTCGGCATACACATCAATCGAATATTGATCTTCACGTAGGTTCAATCGTCACGCATGCTGACTCCCTGCCACCAGCTTCACGCCGGCATATCAAGTAGGTGAAAGAATGGAAGATGCTGTTAAAATCGCTCTTTCGGGCGGTTGTATAGTCTATCCAACTTCAACTCAACCGGCTCTAGGGTGTATTCCTTCTCCAGAAGCGCTTGATGTACTATTTCACATCAAAAATAGGTCAGAAAACATGCCAGTTAGTATCGGTGTGGCTAACTTAGAACAAGCAAAAACATTGGTAGAACTCACGGACGATATACCTGATTTTTTAGATTCATTTCCAGAAGGTTCGATAACTCTCGTACTTCCTGCAAAAAAAACTCTCGATAAACGACTAGGAGGGGATAAAATCGCCATTCGCGTCGTTACTCACCCGATTGCAAAGGCACTATTGCGAGCCACAGGGCCTCTCACAGCAACTTCCGCTAATATTAGTGGAATGACTCCTGAGCAAACTTGTGAGGCTGCTGCTTCAACCCTTATTGAAGCGGGTCACAAAGTGGGAGTTATATCAGGTAATACCGGCTCTGGCCTACCCAGTACTTTGATAGCATGGTATTCGGTCTGTGGTACATCCGAACGCGCGAGCATAGAGGTGCTGAGAGAAGGAATCATTCCAACTAAGGAGGTACAATCATGGTGGAAGAATCGGACCTCAAACAGTGGAGAGATGCCGGGCATGTAGCCCGTCGTACACTTGAGGGAATCAAAGAAGAAATTGTTGCTGGGAAATCTTGGGAACAAGTAACTGACTCAGCAGAACGATTCATCCGACGTCATGGTGGAACTGCAGCATTTCCTGTGACAATTTCAGTTAACGATATTGCTGCTCACTACACACCCGACCATAGATTGACCCTCCCTGATGGATTTGAAGGTGAGATGGTTTTCCAAAAGGGAGATCTCGTCAAACTCGATGTTGGCGTTCATATTGCAGGGGCTTTAGCAGACAATGCTCTGACAGTTGAAGTTGGAAATGGTGGGAATCACACAGAACAAATCAAGGCAGCTCGTGAAGCAAGAGATGCGTCTGTGGAAAAAATGCACCCTGGTACGCCATGGCATGAAATTGGTGCTGCTGCAGAACAGGTTCACAAAGATGCAGGCTTTGAACCAATTAGGAATTTATGTGGACACGAATTAGAGAGATGGAATCTACATGCTGGAACTTCGATCCCAGGATTTGCCTGTGGTTCGGAAAATCCAGGATTCAAAGGTTCTGTGGAAGTTGGAAGTGTATACGCGATTGAGCCATTCAATACTACTGGAAAATCAGGAATGATTGAGAATATTCCTCCTTCATCATCAAGTAATATTTTCCGCGTTACAGGTGATATTACAATTCGTAAAGCGCAGTCTAAAGGCAAGTTGAAACCATTAGGTGCGACTATGGCAAGATACATCGAGGAACGTTATCACACACTACCTTTTGCTGAAAGATGGGCCTATCCTTTGTTGGAGAAACCATTCCCTAATGAGGATGAAGAAACACTGAGAAAGAAATGGAATGCTCTAGTCAAGAAGTTAATCTCTATTCGGTTCCTAGAAACCTATTCTGCATTACGCTGTCAGGATCGAGGTTTGATTGGCCAATACGAACATACGGTATGGATTACAGAGGGCGGACCAGAAGTTTTGACCGTAGAGTGAATTCACTCTATTTTGATTAGATAGAGGCGCAGTATAGCGTTTGAGGCTCATTGAGAGTGAACTCACACAACGATTATCTAGCGCTGAGTGCAAGGGTGGGGTGTACGGGGCCGTTGAGGTTCTCGCTGAGTGCATCCCATCCCCTCGCCTGTGTCTCTCGCCCTGTACACCTATCGAAGGATGACGGTAGGCTTTACGTGGATTGAAATCGGGCGTATTCAGACTCTGTTTTCTGTATTATCAGCACGCCCAAATAGAGTTACAGCAATGATTGCAGAGAATATCAATAACATACCTAATGCCTGTTGTGTTGAGGGTTGTTCGGCAAGCAAGAGAATGCCCCATAAGATAGTAAGAATCGGTTGAAGAAGAACTGCAAATGATGTATGAGCAGCAGGGAGCCGAGGGAGGGCATAGGTAATCGCTATCCAACCTATAACTTGGCAAGAAAATGCGAGAATTAGTAGCCAACCATGACCGGGCCATGTGATTGAGAAGTCTAGAGGTTCAATACCAGCACTAGATAATGGCAAAAGACCGACGAAAAGTATACCGCTGGCAGCTCCAGCTGTAGCGTCTAGTTGGAGATTTACTGACGGTGCTTGGGCACGATTGGAATATCTATAGAGAATTAAGAAAGACGAGTAGAATATTGCTGCAACTACACCTCCTATTACTCCTTTCACTGGGTCTGAACCATATGGATTCTCATCCCAAATTCCTGAAATTAATAGTAAACCGAGCATGACCATTGGTAAAGAAAAGAGAATGTAGCGATTTGGTTTCTCTCCAAACAACCACCAACTTGCTAGTGTTACGATAATAACTTGTGAATTACCAATCATGGTAGCAATTCCGCTTCCAATGAAATCTATAGCACTGTGGTATCCAATGAAATCGATGGCTAGAAGAACTCCGGCTCCAAAGGCTAGCATTCGATCTTGTCTGTTTCGTAAATCGTTGCGTTTCAGCAACCAAACTAATGCTGCAAGCATCGGCAAGGCGTAGAACATTCGAAAGAATGCTCCTGTTAACGGCGCTGTGCCAGATTGAATGTACAATAGGGGAGCAAAAGAAATCAGAGTAGCTCCTGATAGAGCGATAACCATAGTACGGCGGTCATCATTGACCGCAGTCATATTTGCACCTCACTCTGATGCTGCATCGCCATCGGCAATCATCTGTTGTAGCTCACCTGATTGATACATCTCAAGAGCGATGTCTGAACCGCCAATTAGTTCCCCATGAATGTAAATTTGAGGCATTGTAGGGAAATCGGCCCAATCACAAACAGAGGGGATAGCTCGGCGATCGGCGAGAACATTGACGCTAGTGAATGGTTCTCCAAGTTGAGATAATACCGTTGCTGCACGATTACTAAAACCACATCTTGGCTCCTGTGGGGTACCTTTCATGAATAGTACAATTCGGTGTTCGTTTACTAATTGCTTAAGTTCGTCTGGTGTCCAATTAAAACTCATTTGTCTCACTCCTGATCTGGTCTACGAATGTGAATTCCAAAGTGCTGCGTGTTCTTCTCTTGATGAGGGTCAAAAACAGTTCCGCCTGCCTCAGCTGCCTGTTTTGGAGTCATACACTTCAAGTCAAGAGCGTGGACAATGTTCTGTGCAATATATGATTTGAAGTGAGATAGAATAGGTCGTTGTCGCTGTAAAGGTCGAGAACCCTCATAACTCTCAGAAATAACACGTACATGGAAATGATCGCCGGTTCCATGCAAATCAGAAACTTCGATTATGGCATCTGGCACAACCTTGCGAACCTCATCGACCATCCACTGTTCCGTGACCATCGGCACAATGCTAACATCGCTATGATTTGAATGCTCGCGCGCGTACGAATAGAAGCAATTTCAAATACCGAGGGCTGAATTAATTGCTGCTAGATTCTCAGCAATTGTACCACGATTATTGATAAGGCCACTACCGACAACCGCTACATCGATTCCCCATTCGGCCACCATAGCAGCATTATGATCCTTAATGCCGCCATCAATCATTAATTTGGTTTCGCGGCCTCCCGAAGCGATTTGTTTGTCGATTGCTGCACGGAATTCACGAACCTTGCCTTCAACTTCAGGCATGAATGACTGACCGCCTTTACCTGGGACGACAGACATTACCAGAACTAAATCGAGATCGGCTAGGTGTGATAGGATAGATGAGGCGGGTGTATCTGGATTGAGAACTGCACCTGCCTGACATCCTGAATCATGTAGAGATTTGATTAGAGAATCCATATCATCTACCGCCTCAACGTGAGCAATTACTAGATTTACACCAGCATCCACATATTGATTCCAAGTCTCTTCGGCATTGGTAATCATCAAATGACAGTCAATGAAAACCTCAGGGCCCAATCGCTCTCTTACTGAACGGATTAGTGCGGGGCCGAAAGTAATGGTTCGATTCATCACCCAATTGCCATCCATAACATCCATGTGCATCCAATTGATACCGGCTTCAACCGCTTCCTCAAGCGTCTCTCCGAGCTTTGTGAAGTCCGCCGTAAGAATACTCGGTGCTATTTCCACAGACTCCCCTCGGGCCTTGCGAACGAACGTCAGTTCTCAACACTTCGGATTCATATTTCCCGAACTGGGACGTGATAGTATTCATAGGACTCCGATGAGGGGAAAGAATCCTAGGGCGATTATATGGGCAGAGTGATTGAGGTTAACGATACGGATTTTGATGCAGTAACACAGAGCGATGAATGGGTATTGGTTGACTTCTGGGCACCCTGGTGTGGCCCTTGTAGGATGATTGCTCCAGCACTAAACCAAATTGCACAGGAGCGAGAGATTACCATCGCTAAATTAAACACAGACGTCAATCCACTTTCTTCAGGGAAGTTTGGAATAAGAGGAATCCCCGCTTTACTACTTTTCAACAATGGAGAGTTAGTTGATAGAATGGCAGGAGCCATGCAAAAGCCTGGATTTGATCAATGGCTCAATCGCCACATGGCGTAATCAAAGACTCTCTCTGAGTTTGTTAGCTCGCTCTTCTAGTGGGGCACCAACTTCTCTTAGTAAGCGTGAACGAAGGGCTTCATGTAACCACATTCCATCTTCTAATTCAAGCATTAAACCACGAGTGATTAGATCCTCGGGAGGAGCTCCATCGTAATTTGCAGCTTCTGCGAGTCTATCCCAAGGAACCGGCCTATCAGCAACGGCAAGAAGTGCCAATAATTCACGTCGGTCATCAGGTAAAACTTCGAGGATTTCCTCATCGAGGAAACGCAACCAGTCCTCATGTAGAGTCTTGCCATATAATTCGAGAAGTTCGACAGCAAGTGGATGTCCTCCAGTAGCCCGATGGATCTCTTCAGCAGGAGCCTCGGATGGGAGTTCGATAGTAGAAATCCATTCAGATACTTCTTCTAGGGAAAGACCGGTTAGACGTAATTCAACTACACGACCTCGAGTGTGCACATCGCGACGGTCGTAAAACGTAAGATTGGTGCGAGAAACTAGTAACAATCGCATTGCAGTCTTCTCAGCAATTTGTAGAAGGGCTCCGAATAGATAGCCTCCTTCTGCACCAATATTATGCACATCATCAAGTATCACAAGAATATCTTTGGTTGGCTCTCCCCTGCTGCCTTCTTCATCGAGCAGATGAGCAATTAATCGCCTTCTGTAAAGATCAATGTCAAGGCTCGCTCCAGGCTTCATCGGCAAGGAATCAAGAACGCCGTACGGATCTTTTCCGGTCTTATCTGAGCTAATCTTGAGTCGGTGCAATAAGCTAGTAGCAATTCCTAATGTAGTGTCCCATGGTTGACAAGGATAGTACATTACAGAAAGTTCAGGATTCGAATCAAGAGTATGGTCGAGCCAATAACTTGCTAGTGTAGTCTTCCCACATCCAGCGATTCCGGATATTACTGCCATTGCTGCATTAGATTCGGACCATTTGTCTAGGATTGCTACTTCCTCCTCGCGACCATGTACTGTTCGAGTTTCAGGAGGTCTTGTGTGGTAAGTTGAGTGGGCTCCTGCTAGTAGTTTCAGCGAGCCGGGTTTTTTCATCTCATCATTCTCTGAACGAATAATGGCACCAAAGCGTATGTCACCATAGTTGAGAACACCCTCATGTTGAGCGTGCATCAAAACCTGAAGTAAGGTTAGACCAGTCTCTAATTTACTACCTGCCTCATCGGCTCGAACTTCCAATAGATTGCCGCCACGCTCACGAAGAAGGACTTTGGTCTCTCGTAGAGTGTCTATTCGATACCTTACTTCTTCTCGACCTTCGTCTGTAAGTTGCCATGTTTTCTGACGACGTTCTTCCCCGCGAACTACTCTAGTGTGTTCACTGACTAGTCCACCTAATGCAAGATCACTCATAGTTCTGGAAACATTAGGTGGGTGAAGGGCACATATCTCAGCAATTCCCGGACGAGTAACCTCACGACTAACCAGATAATGATCTGCCTGATGGTCTTGTTCCCATAGGTGCAGAAGTATTCTATCTGCAACAGGAACATTGACCTTGGTTGAAGGGTGTGACATCGTCAATCCTCCACTATACATTGTGAGTAAGGGTCAGTCATCATTGGGGGCATAAACAAATCATCACAATTACGAGAAACTGTAGATAAACTCAGGATGCTTGTTTCACCCAGTCCTAATGTGACTGACTGAGTGGATACTGGGCTTGGAACATAGTCCTCTCCGGTTTGAGTGATTATCAATTGTATTCCATCATCTGCAGGAATAAGCACATCCATGCCAAAGAATTCCATCTTGGCATTTACTGTCTCACCTGGAGATAAAATCTCTCCATCCTTTCCACCAGCATGGAATCGAAGATCCATAACAGCATGACCGAGGTGCATTTCATTACTGGATTGAATCATTTCTACGAATAGATGACCACTCGTCGAAAATAGAGAGACTGTAGCATCGACATGGAAGGTTGGCGTGCCCACAATTCGTGTTTCTTCTTCAAAGAAAGGACACTCTATTCGTAATTCAGAACCAGATGTGACAGTTTCGCCTCCACCAATTATTGAACATTCATTCATTCCAAAACGAATCCAATCTTGCTCGGCAGGTGGATAAGTTTCCTCAACTCGCCATCCACCCATATTGTCTTGGACTTCGGCGATTAGTCTGGGCTGTGGACCCTCATCCTTGAGATAATAATCGAACCATTCAAGCAAATCATCAGCCCAATCCCAACGCAATGTGAAAGGAAATGCTTCACCTCCACGTCCACTACTCAAACCTTGATGGCCGCTGAGACGATCGGGGTAATCATGCCCCCACTGGCCATAGAGTCCCTTAACCTCGAAACCATTCTTCTGTAACTGTTGATGAACTGGGAATGCCATATGTGGGTCGACGTTCCAGTCCTGTAATCCATGAATGATGTAAACAGAACCTGCGTAATTCTCTATCGCCCTAGTCAGGAAATGCCTTTCCTGCCAATAATCACTACCCGTCCATGCTAGATTATCGCCAGCAACATATGCGGCAGGTCCTGCATAATATCCCTCGACATATCCTTCACAAGCATTCTCAATATCTCCGGAATCACCATCTAAACCAAAGCTTCCGTAGACGCCATTGTGCATTATTGCACCTCTAGCTTCCATACTTCCATTTCGCCACATCAAATCATGAACACCAATTAGCCCAGACATTGGTACAATTGTTTTGAGGTACTCAGAACCCATGGCTGCAGCCTCCCATGGAGTTGAACCATCGTATGATTTACCAATTACTCCAACCGCTCCGTTTGAGAATGGAGCGGTTCCCAAATATTCGATTGCTGAATGGATTCCTTCCTGTTCGTCAAGTCCCATTAGATCCATGCAATGATTTGAGTTTCCTGTTCCAAAGACGCTGATCTGTGCGACTCCATATCCGTGTGGGACGTAGTTCTCAATCAAAAATCGGCCTAATCTGTTAGCTGGAGTAAGTGCATCGACATCGCCATCATCATAATATGGGCCTATTTCGGCAATTAATGGCACCTTGCATTCATCTGACAACTCAATTTCGTCATAATTACAACCCTCAATCAACGGTAACCAAAGTCCCATATGAACTTCGGCTCCTCCTGTAGTTCCAGCACCACCATCAGAAATAGTGATTGCAGGAACGCTAACGTAAATTGAGCGGACTGTATCGATTCCGTAACTACCATTGTGAGAAACTCGGCTAAACACATCATCGTTTGCATATGTCAAAAACTCACGCTCTTCGACAGGAGGCAACCAATGACTATCATCATCATTTGAGCCAGACAAAACGTTGCCTCCAAAACACCCCGAAAGCATCGGGGTGAGGAAGAGCGTTACGAGCAAGGCGCTCATAGTCGGGCGATACACGCGCTCCGCGCGTGCTAAAACACTCATGAGAGTTCTGACGCAGAGTATCAAATAAAATAGGATAAAATATCCAATTTATCCGGTTATTTGGAGCACGTGGGTTGGAATAGAACTCTGAGGATTCACAAACGAAGGGTTTGATGAATAAGGTTGTCTCGGCTAAAGATATGGATGCATATGACGAGTTACTTTCTAATCTGAAAGATATAGAGATGGTCGGTCAAATTGGAGGGCTACTCGGATGGGATCAAGAAGTAATGATGCCACCTAAGGCAGCAGCCATTCGTGCTGAGCAGTTAGCTTGGATTTCCAAGACTGGTCATGAAAAAATTACCAACCCACGAATCGGTGAATTACTTGATGAACTTGGGGCTCGTAACGACCTTGATGAGATTCAAGCTGCAAACATTCGCCTCGCGCGCGACTCGTATGACAAGGCAACAAAGTTGCCAACTGAGTTCGTTAGTGAATTCGCCAAGCATAGGTCAAAGGCTCAATTTTCTTGGGCTGAGGCCCGAGCTAAAGATGACTTCTCCATATTCCGAGATGATCTCGCAATAACAGTCGATTTTGCTCGACAGAAGGCAGATTATCTCGGTTACGATGAATTGCGATATGATGCCCTTCTCGATCTCTACGAATCGGGGCTAACTGTATCTCGTGTTGACCCATTATTCGCTGGACTGCGCGAAAATGTGGCTCCACTAATCAAAGCCGTCGTTGAACAAGGAAAACACCTCAATATGGGATTCGTAGAGAATAATACTTGGAAGCAATCAGGACAAGAAGCGCTTTCTCAAAAAGTTTCAGAATGCATAGGCTTCAACTTTGATGCTGGCCGCCGTGATGCGTCTACACATCCATTCTGTGGAGGACCAAATCCAGATGATGTTCGATGGACTACACGATATAGTGAAACAGATCCTTTCGGCTCACTATATGGCTCAATGCATGAGACTGGCCACGGATTATACGAGCAAGGTCGACCTCGTAATTTTGATTTTCAACCAGTAGGACATGCCAACGGACTAGGAGTTCATGAAAGCCAGAGTCGGTTGTGGGAAAATCAAATCGGACGAAGTCTGGAATTCTGTGAATGGGTTTTGCCATTATGGCAAGAAAACTTCCCAGAAAATATGCAAGGGGTGACTGCAGAGGACCTTTGGCGCGCTGTAAACTTAGTTGAGCCGAGCTTAATCAGAGTGGAAGCAGATGAAGCAACTTACAATCTCCATATTATGATTAGATACGAAGTTGAAAAGAGACTTATTGCTGGCGATATTGAAGTGGATGATTTACCAGATGTATGGGATGATATGTACGAAGAATTCCTTGGAATCCGTTCACCAAACCGAACTTTAGGGGTTCTACAAGATGTACACTGGTCAATCGGTGCCTTCGGATACTTCCCAACATACACTCTAGGGAATCTCTACTCAGCCCAACTACTAGCCAAGGCACGTGAAGATCTTCCCGACCATGATGAACAGATTAGAAGAGGAGAGTTTGGTCCACTTCTTGAATGGATGCGGGAGAATGTACACAAGCGAGGCAGTATCCATGAACCTGCGGCTTTGATTGAAGAAGCAACAGGTTCACCCCCTTCACCGGATGCATTTGTGGAGTATCTTCGAGATAAGGTCGAACGTCTCTATGGCGTGACTGCTTAAGCGGGTAACTCGATATTCACCAACCCATAGGGATTGATGTGTCCGGTCACTCGCTGGAGAGTCTTGCCTCTTTTGTACGTGATTTGAACAGTGCCTGTTCAGCACTATTGATTGAAGGAAATAATCTCCTTGCAGGATCACATGAAGGATTATTGAAATGTTGGGATTCAGCATCAGGAGACCTTCGATGGAGTGTTGAAGTTGCTGGCCCAATTTCCAGTTTGTCTATAGATAATGATCGAATCTATACTACAGCTTCAGCCTCACTACACGCAATTGACATGATTTCTGGAAAATTGCTCTGGAGTCGTGAATTAGAGGGGGGTAGTGATTACGTCAAGGCCTCGAAAGGCTCCGTCTGGGCGACTTCATCTGTTTACGAATTAGAAGTCGCCGACTTCATTGAGGCAACAATATGGAGGTTCAATGAAGATGGAGATAAATTAGAAAGCTGGATTATCGCTGAGCGTCCTTGGTGTTTTGATTTACACAAAGATGGTGGAGTTCTTCTTGGACTAGGAAGACCACGTTGTGGTTATCTGATGATTCAACCTGGCGAAAAGCCGATTCATCATCAACTAGAGACTGAGAGTCCCGTCACATGTGGCTGTAGAAGTTCTGAAGATTGTTTTTTGCTCGGACATGCTGATGGTTCAATCAGTTCAATTGGTTCTGATATTTTGAGTGATAGTGGCTCTAATTCATTGGTAACAGATATCTATAATCTGGGTTCTGAATGGATATCAGGACATGATGATGGAAGCATTCGTATGAATGAAAATCAGCATCGTATTTTGGGTTCTATTGACTCGGTATCGGTGTTGGATAAAGATGGATGGGCTTCGTCCTGGAATGGATCTGAAACACAAATTACAATCCTAGGAGATACTACGAATACTATTCCTCACAATGCACGAGTTCGACAAATGCACTCCAGTGATGTACGATTGGTTGTTGGTGACGAGCAGGGGAGGTTGTTTCTGCTGGAAGCAGAAATTGTCGAACGCAGACTAAGTGAAAGTGGTGATTCGAATGAAATTAGTGACCAAAACTCGGAAATTAGAGCCCGTTTGAGGATGTTAAGAAATAGATGATTTCATCCCCGTGCCGCACTGGAAATTAACATCTGTAGACCCCTATTTCCGGTCCACAGGGCCTCATTCGAGGAAAGGTTTATCAACTCCGGCCGTTCCTACCAAAGTTGCCGCTCTGGGAGAGTGGTGTGGGGCGCGCTCCGGCGCAAACCGCGGGCCACAGAACCGAACCCCGAACTCGGGGTGGTAGAACCGGCAATCGAAAGAAAGCCGGGGATCATCGAACTCGTCTGTAGGACGAGGGAGATGCGGTCTAACCGAAGTGGAAAGAACGGACGAAAGAAAGGGAAAGAAGCTACGGGGAAAACTGGGGAAAACACAACCGCAACGCTTAGGCGAGGAAAACGCAACCGTGCCAGTCAACCAGACCGCGAGTGCATAGGCGAAGGGGGCGAACCAGAGATGGGGCAAACCTGAGGCGAATTCACGGGAAACAAAGGAAGAAAAAAACCGGACGCAAGAAAGGGGAAAAGAAACCGGCGGGAAACGTGGCGGGAACGAGAGCGCGGAGACGCGTGGAGGACCGGCACTCATTCCATGAAACAAACTGATGAGAATCAGAGAGGGAAATGGAAACGCAGAAACAGGGAGTGATCCCGGAAGAAGCGGAAACGACGAAAGAGCTCTTAGGAGTTCAAGAGTCATCTACCCGGGGAAGAAAATGCCTTCGGGCAGGAAAAGAACCGGACCCTGCGGAGTCAGGAGGGGGGGATGCTCCCCCATGTGCAGAACCCCCTGCTGCTCCCACCTTGTACCATTAGTACGGCTGAGCCCCTTTACAACCCGTTATCAATCATTGCGGAGAGTTTCTCTCTACTTGTGTTATTTACATCACCTATGATTTAGTTCCAACTCAGTTCTTAGGCCCAATCATTTCTGACGGTCTGACCCATTGGTCAAACTGATCATTTGTCAGGAGGCCTAGTTGTAATGAGGATTCGCGGAGAGTCAGTTCATTCATGTGTGCGTGCTTTGCTATTTTTGCTGCATTGTCATATCCAATGTGATTATTCAGAGCCGTGACAAGCATCAGACTATTCTCCAAATGAGATTGGATTGTGCCCTCATTTGCCTCCAAACCTACAACGCATCTTTCTGTGAATGCCTTACAACTATCGGAAATTAATTGTATACTGTGAAGGAGATTGTGTATCATCATGGGTTTGTACACATTTAGTTCGAAATTTCCTTGGCTGCCTCCAAATGAAATTGCTGTATGATTCCCCATAACTTGACAGCAAACCATTGTAATCGCCTCGGCCTGAGTCGGATTCACTTTTCCTGGCATAATACTAGAACCAGGCTCATTTGCTGGAAGAGATAATTCTCCAAAGCCACAACGAGGACCTGATCCCATCCAACGAATATCATTGGCTATTTTCATCAGACTTGCAGCAAGCGTATTCAGCGCACCCGATGCTGCGACAATCGCATCATGTGCTGCAAGTTGAGCAAACTTGTTTTCAGCTGAAATAAATTGAATTCCTGTTTTTTGTGAAATTTTTTCGGCGACTTTTTCGGCGAATTCAAAATGAGTATTGAGACCTGTGCCAACAGCAGTACCGCCTAATGCTAATTCGAGTAAATCGTCATATGCAGCCTCAATGCGACGGATGTCAGCAGCAAGCATAGACACATAGCCACTAAATTCCTGTTCAAGAGTAAGTGGGACTGCGTCCATCAGATGTGTGCGGCCTATCTTGACAATCCCTTCGAATTCGTTTGCTTTCTGTGCCAACGCGCCATGAAGGAGTCTTATTGCCGGTAGAAGTCTGAAATGGAATTGTTCCGCTGCGGCAATATGCATTGCTGTAGGAAATGTGTCATTACTGGACTGTCCTCTATTTACGTGATCATTAGGATGGACTGGGGTCTTACTACCTAATTCGCCTCCGGCCATTTCAATTGCCCTATTTGCAATGACTTCGTTTGAATTCATATTCGTCTGAGTTCCAGAACCTGTTTGCCAAATCCGTAAGGGGAAGTGCTCATTCAATGAACCTGAAATTACTTCATCACAAGCGGCAGAAATCAGTGCCCCTATCTGAGGATCTAATTGGCCTAGTTCAACATTAGTTTCAGATGCAGCTTGTTTTAGAATTCCGAATGCTCGAATTATTGATGATGGCATTGTGTCATCACCAATGTCGAAGTTGATTAGAGAACGAGCCGTTTGACACCCATAGTACCTATCTGAAGGGACTTCCAATTCTCCCATCGTGTCTTTCTCTATCCGAACCGAGGAGCCCTCAGATTTTGCTGAGCGAGGATTCACTATTTGTTCAGAAAAAGAAGGCATATTTTCTGATTCAAGTCCATTTTGAATCATTTTTGAAATTGTAGCCGAACGACCCTGGACTTTTCCCTTTCCGACCCTTCTATCCAACTTCTGGGCAAGTTCCTCAGGTATGCTAATGCTGATGATGCGGCGGTCGCCGGAGCGATGTTTGGACATGTTAGACGCCGTTAATTAGTTATTAATAAATATTGAGTTATTAAGTTCAGCACCGCATTGATTAAATCAATAATTGAAAGATTAGTAATAAATCAATCAAATTCTCTCAATTTTGATGATCTTTTGAGGATCGTGCGGCCTATCTCCTGGTTTTGTGTCGCAATTCTCAATTTTGTATACAACATCAATCCCCTCAATTACCTCTCCAAACACAGCATGATTGCCATTTAGCCAAGGAGTAGGCACTGTCGTGAGAAAGAATTGCGAGCCTCCTGTATTTGGCCCTGCATTAGCCATAGAGAAAAGCCCTGGTTTGTCGTGCTTCTTGGAAAGAGCCGCCCTCTCACAAGGAATTTTCCAACCTGGACCACCAGTGCCGGCTCTTCCATTTTGGGGATCTCTAGAATATGGACATCCGCCTTGGATCATGAAATTCTTAATGACTCGGTGAAAGTGAAGGCCATTGTAGAATTCTTCATCTACGAGCTTGAGGAAGTTTCCTGTAGTCTCTGGGCAATCTTTGGTGTAGAGGCCAATCACAATCACTCCGGCGCTAGTAGTCATTTTGACGTCGGTTCTTTCCGGTTCTTCATTCGAGTTCTTATCCCACCAACTCTCCTTATCATCCTTAGAATACGGCGTCATATCGCTGGGGGACTGTCACAGGCACATGAGCATATGCGTGCTGGTTTATGCCACCATTGAACCGGGTTGTACGCCTTCTGGTAATTCCAAAAGCCTCACCGTACCATCGGGATCAAGTGCACCTAATACAAGGAATTGAGAAATGAATCCGGTAGGGAGTGTTTTGTCGCCGAGATTAATGGCTCCAACTACCGTGCGACCAACCAAGTCGGCTCTCGAATAATTGGTAATCTGGGCTGAGCTCCACAACCTGCCAATTACAGGGCCAAAATCGACTTCGATTTTGTAAGATGGTTTGCGCATCTCAGGAAATTCCTCGACTTTCAGTACAATTCCTGTTCGCAAATCAAGTTCAAAATATGCTGCTGCGCCAACATATTCCTTTTTCTCCAATTTCTCCGGATGATAGGGATCACTGGAATCAATGATATGTTGACTCATTCATTCACCCGTTACATCAGAGCGTAAGATTAGAGGGAGAAGTACTACTCCTGCAGCATCAAATGCATCCAAGCCCCCTTCTTCTCTGTCAAGAATTGTGATGCAAGCAACTACTTCACATCCCATATCTGTCAGTCTTCCTGCAGCCTTCAATGCAGAACCACCAGTAGTAGTCACATCTTCCAAAAGCACCACTCGATCTCCTTTATTCAGAGTTGAACCTTCAATTCCAGGAGGATTGCCGGTTTTTCTCCCACCTCTTCCTTTCGCCTCTTTACGAACCATGAATCCTCGTAGATTAGAGCCTCTGGGCGCCTTTGCTATGGCAATGCCAGCTAGAGGGACTGCGCCCAACTCTAATCCGCCAACTGCATTGATATCCCCCAGATTCTCTATTTCCGAATGAAGTAAGACACCAATTAAATGAGCGCCCTCTGGATTCATCATGACTGGTTTCATGTCAAAGAAATGTGGGCTTTGTCGGCCACTTGCGAGTGTGAACAACTCCTCAGGTGAGTGGAGGTATGCTAGGTCTCGAACACAATCTATGAGACGGTTGCGGGCTTCTTCAACTGTAGTAGACATGTCTCCACTCAATGCGGGCTAACAGGAGTGGAATGAAGGTTCGCACTGTTGGTTATTGATTAGCGGGTCTTTGAACCGCTTGAGTATGAAGGTTCTTGGACGGTCGCGTGCGGTCGTCGAATGTTCAGCAGCGGAGCGTATGCGAGATGATGATTGAAGAGCCGGTAGAGATTGTCGTTGATGAAGAACGACTCACTACCGAAATGAATGCTTATCATGAGTGGTTAGAGAGCCACACGGAAGAGGCTTACAGAGTCGCTGGAGAAGCACGAAAAAAGGGATTGGATTTCGCAGAGGTTGTTGAAATCCCTCGCGCTGCAGATCTAGCTAGTCGGACTGAGAAACTGCTGGAAGACTATCTCAAACCATCGCCTGAACAGGAGCCGATTAAGATTCAAGATGATCTTCGAAAACTTTTGACACGCGTCGACAGAGAGGATGCCTCAATCCAAGTTGCTGTGGATGTGGCTAAGAGAATGCATGCACTAACCGCCGATGTCAAAAAATCAATTGATACTGGGCTTCGAGTAGGATTAGCTGTTCTGACAGAGGCAGTATTAGTAGCACCCTTGGAAGGCATCGGGGATGTGAAGATTTTGAATAACGAAGACGGAACTGAGTTCCTATCAATCGAATTCTGTGGCCCGATTCGTGCGGCAGGAGGCACAGCACAGGCTCTTGGCGTACTAATTGGTGACATGGTGCGCAGGGAATTAGGGCTCAACCGATACATACCCTCCACACCTGAAGTTGAACGTGTGAAAGAAGAATTCGGATTGTATAGATCTGGACTACAATACAAACCACCACCTGAAGAAATCGAAATTATCGTCCGAGCCTGTCCTGTGATGATTAACGGAGAAGCAACAGAACAAATCGAATGTTCTGGTTACAAGGAAGTTCGAAACATAGAGGGGGCACGAGTTAGAGGCGGTGTGATGCTTGTTATTGGAGAAGGCCTTTGTTTGAAGGCCCCAAAGATTCAGAAACACACTGAAAGACTGAAAATTCCAGGATGGGAATTCATTGCAGGATTCGCTTCCAAAGGAAAAACAAAGGATGAAAATAAGGATTCATTCAAGCGCCGAATTATCCCGAAAAATGATCGCTTCCTTGACGATGTTATTGCGGGCAGACCTGTATTTGGAGAACCTGGAGAACCAGGGGCATTCAGACTACGATATGGAAGAAGCAGGGCATCAGGCCTAGCCGCTGCTGGAATTAATCCAGTCTCTATGGAAGCGATGGGAGGTTTCCTCGCGGTTGGAACTCAAATGAAAGTCGAGAGGCCGGGGAAAGCTGCAGCAGTAACCCCAACAACAGATGTTGAAGGACCCACCGTTTTACTGAATGATGGGTCATATCACAGGATTGATACTATTGAAGAATGGCATGATATCGAAAAAGAGGTTCTCTCAATTTGGGATTCAGGAGAAATATTAGTTGGATTTGGAGAATTTCTAGAGAATAACAAGGAATTGGTTCCTTCGGCATACAATAAGGACTGGTGGGCTGCTGATCTCGCCGAATCAATTGATTTGCCAACAAAAGTTGAACAATTCGCTGAGATTCTTGGGGTTAACCGAAATATCCTCCCCCCCGGTTTACCCTTCAACGGAGCTATCAGCAGAGGTGGCGAGCCTGCTTTAGATCGATTGAGGAGGCGTAGGGATTGGAACAGATATTTGCGTTCATTGTCTCTAAATTGGACTCAAACAAAATCTATCTGTATTAATTTTGGAGTTTCCCCACCTCCGCCTTGGAATCTGTGGTGGTCAGATTTACCTCTATCATTCACATCTGTTCTAATTGAGGCTTTACTTACTGGACAAATCAATAATCAAGCATTAATTCTAGAGGGGGCTGCATCGGGTTGGAAACCTAATCAGAACATAGAGAATATTGGTCTAGATACACCATCTACTGGGCAGTGGCCTAGATGGACTAAGGTACACGAGCATGGTGTGGTCAAATCATCCTTGATGGTTCTTGGGATTCAACACCATCACTCCAACGATGACATCATCATACCTCATCATTGGGAGGCACTAATTGAAGGATTAGGATTGAAGATAGATAGTAATCGTGTTGTTCTTAGTGTGGAAGCGTTGCCTCATGTTGATGAGCGCGTAACACGTATTCGACAAGCGACTGCTGTAATTGAAGAAGAAGAAAAACGTCTTGCTAAATTAGAGCAGCAGCGCTCTATTGAGAGAATCAGAGCGGAGACTGCTGCCCGCCAGCGGGGATTGAATATTGAAGAAACTGAGAAAGTTGGAGACACTGCTGCGGCTGTAATTGAAGACTCAGGGCCACCTGATTCAAAGGCCCTGATAGCCGCCTATCAACTCCTTGATAGTCATGAAGCCGATAGAAGTCTATGGTTGGTCAAGAATCTATCACAACTGCGTTGGGAAGATTCGGCTCCGACGAGAGTTGGTTCTAGGATGGGTAGACCAGAGAAAGCATCTAGGCGTGAAATGAAACCAATGGTTCATGCTCTATTTCCCATAGGTGATTATGGAGGACCTCAGAGACTCCTCAGTCAAGCGGCAAATAAGGGAGGGATTAGGATTGAGATGGGGATTAGAATATGCTTGAAATGTGGGCAAGAAACACCTCACCTTCGTTGTCATAATCGTCCTCAATCTAGTGAAGCAATAGAATGTGGTGGAAAAACCAAGGAGAAGGCTCTGAGAGGAGGAAGGAAACCTCGTAGACTAGGCCAAAGAACTAGTATTAGGTTAGATTCAATCCTAGAAGTCAAGAGGCGCGCACTCGGGCTCGATAAATTGCCTAAAAAAATAAAGGGAGTCAAAGGATTGATTTCGTACAATCAAACTCCAGAACCCGTAGAAAAAGGGATACTGAGGGCAAAGTATAATCTTTCGGTATTCAGAGATGGTACTGCTAGATATGACATGATAGATGTCCCAGTTACACACTTCAAACCGAGTGAAATACACACCTCTTGGGAGATTCTTTCTACACTCGGTTACACGCACGATGTTGACGGTGCTCCACTAACTCATGATGACCAAATTCTCGAATTATTCCCACAAGATTTCATCCCCTCAAGTCGGGCCGTCGAACACCTCAAAGCGACATGTGACTTTGTAGATGATGAATTGACTCGATTATATGATATGGAGCCATTTTACAATATTGAAAATGAGAATGATCTAGTAGGTAATCTAGCAATTGGATTAGCCCCTCACACATCAGGAGGAGTCTTATGTCGAATAATCGGTTGGACTGATGCCTCAGCAGGTTATGCTCACCCTCTATTTCATGCTGCCAAAAGACGCAATTGCGATGGTGATGAAGACAGTATTATGATGCTAATGGATGGTCTGCTAAATTTCTCCAAATTTATCCTTCCAGCAAATAGAGGAGGGCGGATGGATGCTCCTCTCGTTCTTACAACTCGCCTCAATCCCTCTGAAATAGATAAAGAGGCATTGAATGTGGATTGCTCTTGGCAATATCCTCGTTCATTCTATGAATCCACTCAAGAACAACCTCACCCTGCTGAAATAAAATCCCAAATAGAAATTGTAGAACATAGACTCGGTACAATTGGAGATGTCAGAGGATATGGATGGACACATGACTCGGGGCCATTAGATAGTGGACCAACAAATTCATCGTACAAAACATTGGAAACTATGGTTGACAAAATGAATGCTCAATTAGCACTCGGCAGTATACTTCGATGTGTTGATGTTTCACGCGTTGCAAGTCAAGTCATTGAATCTCATTTCCTACCCGACCTTAGAGGTAATCTAGTTGCATTTACTCGACAGAAAGTACGCTGTGTTCGCTGTGGGCATTCCTATCGCCGAATTCCTTTGGCGGGAAAATGCATACAACATAAGCAAAATGAGAGAGGATTGACGAATGGAAGAGGCGATGACTCTTCGATTTGTGCTGGAAATGTTGTACTGACCGTTTCAGAAGGATCAGTTCGTAAGTACATAAAAGTCACAAGACATGTTATTGAGAACTACGGTGTTAACCTCTATACGAAACAACGAGTTGATTGGATGTCAGATAGTGTCGATTCATTGTTCAATGACGATACTGTAACTGTAATGACCCTCGGCGATTTTCTTTAGACTAAAAAACCAAGATACTGCAAGACCTTTGACATCCACTGAAGCTTAACCAATTTCACCTCGGGATTTGTTGCCCCTGACCATTTTCCTACGATATCCGTCCTCGTCCCTAGAAGGGTGATTCTTTCTCTTGGTATTCCTAAGGAACGGGCAAAACATACCGCTCTATCTCCATCGGTGAATCCTCCTGGATTGTGCATACCATCAATTGATTCTGGCGTTTGATGCGTCAAAACTAGCGGTGGAGGCGTTCGTTGTGTTGCGGCTAAACTGAGTAGTTCAGACCAAGCCTCTTGATTGTCTCCGTGTGCGTGGAGAATAATTGGAACGCCTCTTTTGACAGCAGCAATAGTGCCTCTCCCTCCATCAGCGTCGCTTACTAAGCAAGCAAGGCGAGACCACATGCGCTCGGATTGTGAATCTGACAATTCCTCTAGAACTCCTGCTGCACCATCTGCGACAATCAAGAGATTGTTATTTTGCAATATTTTCTCGACTTCTGAGACTGTAATTGCTGCACCAATAATCACTACTTCTGCCGGTCTCAAAACCATGCGACGATATAGACTAGCGACTGTCTGAGCACGTCGAGACCTTGTCCAGGAATCAACATCAAATTCTTCCACAGAATTAAGCAATAACAAAGCACTTTCAGTGTCTTTTTCTAACTCCCATCCAAAATTATCGCGGACTTCGTCTTGTATTGTTAGAACTCTCTGATCAACTGCAAGGAGTTGTCTAGAAGCTCGTTCCATTGGTTCCTCTCCAGTGGAAGGATTCGGTGAGTCTTGAAATACCCTCTCGACCCATTGGCTGCTACAATGCCTATGCCGCTGGTGCCTCCAGTCATCAAAGATGAGTCTGTTTTGGCCAGATATCCATTTCTACCACAAGGTAGAGAATACATTAGAAATCAACTTAGTGGTAATGGAATAGATGTGAAAGGATTGATTGAAGAACCGTGGTTAGAAGATGTGCGAACCAAAGGAAGTCTAAGGCTAGTAGAAGCAGTGACTCACAAAGAAGGAATCGATGCTGCAACAACCTTAGATCTCTCTTCTGAATTAGGAAGGATGACTGAAACATTGTCTTACCTACATGCGATGTTGATTGTCTGTGCCTCGTTTGAAGATCGGTTGTTGAATCGCTGGGTTGAAGGGGAAGCTAGCCGAGCTGATTTGTTATTCGGAATGGATAGTGAAAATTTTGATGACATTGCAAGAACATACCTTAGCGATATTCACTCAGAGTCAGTAGCGGGAACTACAGAAATTGTTTACTTCGTCCCCATGGTTGATTTCATAGAACTCTGTCCAAAAATTTCTGGGAGTTATTGGAGACTTGTGAATCGCGCTACAAAAGATGGCTGGGTGAGGATGGATGCGGGTGTCGGTGAAACCAGTCGCCAGCGTACTGCAAGGCTATTGAAAGAGAGAGTTAGGCAGTCAATGACTGCTCAATGCGTCGAACGAATGTCAAAGATGGATGATGCTTTTGCGGGTCTCTTTGCTGATCCTGTCGACCGTATTCTTGGACTCTTGAGTGAACGTGTAAAGGCCGATATGCCGATGTCAGCAGCAGTTCGTGAAGATTGGCCACCTTGTTTCGAATCTGCTGTAGCAGAACTATCACAAGGAATCAATGTCAATCATACGGGCAGGGTGTTCCTAGCCGCAATGTCAAGAGCGATGGGGCATACTCCGGAGATTACTAGTTCCTTTTTTGCTAGTGCTCCTGATTACAATCAAGAAACTACAACCTATCAAGTCAACCACATTTACGAGCGGCAATACACACCACATGGATGCCAGGCTCTGAAAACCGGAGCAAGATGTCCTGTGAGCCAAGGTGAGGATAGATTATGCGATCAAGAATGGATGATTCATCCTCTGAAATATCTTCGAGCAAAGCAACGCAGAAGATATCAAGAAGGAGTCAATACCGAAGATGATGATGGGACTCAAAAACGCACCGAAGGTGCGGCAGAACCATCCAAGATGGAAGATTCTTCATAGAGGAGTGACTATCCTCGCAATCCATACCGGAGGTATTGTGCTTGGTTAGAACACTCGTCTTGAGCATTGACAGGGACAATGATTTGGGCGTAAAGGCTGGAATTAGGGGGCCGGTGATTGGCCGCAAGGCTACATTAACTGCCGCTCTAAAACTTGGGATTGCAGATCCGGAAGAATCCGATACTAATGCTATACTTGGAGCACTACATCACCATGACAGATTGGTTGAACGTGCTGAAGGTAATGATGAAGTAGAAATTGCAATTCTAACTGGTGATGTACGAGTTGGCCCTCGTTCGGATCGTGCAATTGCCAGTCAATTGGATGAGGTGATTCAAGAATTCCAGCCGGACTCCGCGGTCCTAGTTACTGATGGTGCTGAAGATGAGGCGTCTATGCCAATTGTAACCTCTAGAGTAAGAGTTGAACATGTCGAGAAAGTTATTGTAAGACAATCGCGAGGAATTGAGAGTACTTACTATTACATTGCCAAAGCGATTGAGGACCCTCGCTGGAGAGCTAGGCTCCTAGTTCCTGTTGCTCTCTTTTTGATGATTCTGGGGTTGGGTCTCATTCTGCCCAACGGAGGAGTATTGATTGGTGCTATGCCACTACTGATTGGGATTTGGGTTCTAGCAAAGGGATTGGGTTGGGAGCAGCAATTAGATCGTTTGATGAATGATATGAGAGATAGTGCAACGGGAGGTATTTGGTCATCATTATTATGGGGATTATCCATCGTCTCGGTAATTCTATCCATCCTTACTGCCTACCAAGTATTCTATGGAAATCCCGCTGACTTAGAATCTGATGTTATTGGTTCATTCAGTGGAATCGAAGAATTTAGCCTAGATGCTGTAAATCGGGATATTTCGGTATGGATAATAGCAATTGACCAAGCACTAACATGGATTCTATTTGCGACCTTCTCATTTGTATTTTCATTGGGAGTTCTACGATGGAAAGAAGGTACCTTCACAGGCCAGAGTGCACTCTTGATTGGGCTTGGAGTCGTCGTCTATACTGTCTCAAAGGCGGTCATCGAGGTTTTACTAGCAGAAATGGGAGGGGGAGATTATCCATTCGACTTTGAAACCGTATCGCAAACATGGGCTCTGCCTATTTTTGCCGTTATCATCTATTATTTCCTCAGGACAGTTGTAGAATCTGTATCAGCAGAAACTGAAGATGACGGTAGTAATCGATACTGGGGCATCTAGTTTTAGTTCTCAAATGTGGTTTCGATTCCACATGCAGGACACGTGACATTGATTGGACGAATCTGGGGGATTCCCAAGGGAGCGCTGCAAGAGGGGCATAGAATCGCTTGGCTCACTTGTTCTTGTCTTTTCTTACCCTCATGACTGGGGTCATATCCAAAACGGAATTTAGATGAATCATCAATGAATGTTGGACTATCCTCTGTTTTCTCTTTCTTACTCTTGAAACTAAAGCGAGATTTCTTTTCAGGCATTGGTGCGGATATTTTCTTACTGCTCTTACCTTCCTCAATAGCATCAATCTCGGCCCTAATTTGTTCAGATGGAAGATCCAATTCACGGGATAATCTGTCAATAACTAGGTTCTGCTCGTACTCATTTAATCCAATTAATTGTTGCAATTGCAACGCGGATAACTCACTCATTCGAAAACCTCAGACAACGCGACGGACATTTCACCTATCAAGACCTCCTTTTCATGTCCTAATCAGGGGTATGGCTAAGAGCAATCGATTCAACTTCCAGAATGATGTTCCCGGAGTGTCTTCAATGCCGAGGGATACGTGGGATGTGCAAAATCAATCCTTGTCCACTTCTAGCTGAGGTGCGAAGTAAGTTACCAGTAGTCCAACCTACGACAATTAATGAGATGGTTGGACCGAGCCCACCTCAACTCTTTGTAGGGAGATATGGCTACCCAGATGTTCGTGCAGGACCGAGTGCCTCTTGGTTATCCGAGGATGATTCTACAAGTAACCAAATCACTACTGGTGACCCTGCTGACCTCTTTGGTAAACCATTGGAGGAAGTCGCTGCTCGACATGCCAATCTGATTACCGGAGGGCAGCGTATGCGAGTGCGAGAGGCGCGAAATCCAAATCAGATGTTGGAAACTACTCAAGAAATCGCTATGGCGGCTCAGGCGGTTGATATTGAGCTTGATTTTGCTGAGGCAATCAGAATAGGGAGGTCTCCGACTTTTGATAGTATGAGCACACCTTTAGGACCTACTGGAAATGTTCTCCGAGCAGAGATTGTGGGGAATTCAAGCATACCACGAAAAGTTGATTCGATAGCAGGAGAAACTGACCTGCTAGCGACAGATGCAATGGATGAATTAACTCGAGCAAACATAGGAGAGGCTCACCTATCGCGTCTATTATCGACAGGTCTTCTTGGTCGGCAAAGTGCTCGTAGACTAGTTCCAACTCGTTGGAGTATTACTGCCACTGATGACACATTGGGCAAGAGATTGTGGCGAAAGATTAGAGAAAACCCTAGTATAGACAAGGTACTAGTCTACGAAGCAACATATCTTGATAATCGATTCCATATTGTTCTAACTCCTGGAGAATGGGCATTCCATATGCTAGAGGCATGGACAACTGGTTCGTTGTGGTCTGTAAAGGGCCGAATCCTTGGAGATTGGGAAGACCTCAAACCACGCACAAAGTATGCGAATAGAGTAACTGGGGCTTACTATGCTGCTAGGCTAGGTGTGTTAGAACATCTTGATCAGATTGGGAAATCAGGTGCTTGTCTAGTTTGGAGAGACATTGGGGAAGGTTACTGGGCTCCGGTTGGAGTATGGCTGATTAGAGAAACTGTGCGTGAAGCGATGAAGCAAACGCCTCGCCAATTCGATAGTTTAGAGGAAGCTTTGCGCTATCTTAATCCAAGGGTTTCTGCCTCTGATGATTTGAATAAATCTTGGTTTGTAAATAGGCCAAAGCGAAAGATGCTCTGGCAAACTAGATTAGATTCATTTTGAGCCGAGTGAGTTGTCTAGAAAATCAGCAACAATTTCCCCTTCGGCCTTGACTAATAACTCAGAAACTGTCGATTTAGCGAGGCCAATTTTATCAGCTAATTCTCGGATAGAAATTCGCTTAGGCACTTCATACCAGCCATGTTCATGAGCAAGGCGTACCACACGATGCTGTTGTAGAGTTGGTCCTTTTTGCACAATACCTTCAGAGTTTTTGGCCATAGTCACACGGTCAACTGAAAGTTTTGATCTGGTATCGGTTAGGAATTTTACCATGGGTTCACGGCGTCCAGCAATCTGAAGCACAAGACCACTTGATGTGAAGTTAGAACCTGAAAGGATTGCAAGATCGCCATTATGAAAATAGTGTCCTACAAAATCAGATGCAAATTCAATAATCACGAGATGATGTGTGAGAATCTCTGTTTGCCATTCTTCAATAATCTCGACTATGCGAATTCCATGATTGAATGAACTAGGTCCTGGACAGTTTCCATCTATAGTTATGCATTCCACCATTAAACGAAGATTTCCATCTACTATTCCAAGCATTGAACGGAAATCCCAAGAGATACACTGTAAGGCTGCAATAGACCTTGGGTCATGTTCTAGAGACCCGAATGAACACTCAATCCTGATGGCCCGCATGTGATTCCGTCGCAACTTCACCAACCCCTTGAGGTCTTGAAGATGCCTTGAGGGGAATTAAGCAAAGATGGAGGGCTTTCACCACTCCATTTTGCACTCATTCGAGCTCACTCACCTGAGGTTCCTCGCAACGCGGATTCTGATGCTACAATCGCTCGAGCAACCTCTGGTGAATATCCGGATTCGATAAGATTCTGAACATGCTCTTCTGTTGAATCGGTTGTTTTGTTTGGGACGTCGATTGGTTTTGTCTTAACACCCCAAACTCCTACTTCAGAATCTTCAAGAGAGCTGGTTTCTTCCCAATTTCTTGCTTCAATCGGTTCTGAGTTTCGGAATCGGCGTCGTGCTTGTATGGAACCACCTACCAATATCAATACTACAATAGAAGCCATAATTGTAATGAGAATTGGCGAGTTTTGAATAGTTTCTATTATTCCACGAGGCAATGATTTATCCTCAACTGCATCCAAGCAACCATCTGCATCAATATCGGTTTCTTTACTTGAAGTCCACCCAATAGCACCGTGAATGCAATGATCGTAATTATCCAAGATACCATCATTGTCATCATCGAGATCGAATTCATCCATGCACCCATCTGAATCATGATCTAGAGTTAATCGAATGCTCATTGGGCATGCATCTTCAGAATCTAGAACATTATCACCATCATCATCATCATCTTCTGTAGAATCCTTACAACCGTCCTGGTCACGATCAGAAGATAACGAAGATACCCAACCAACAGAGATTGGGTTGTTTTCACAATTATCTTCCGACGTTTCTATACCATCATTATCCAAATCGCGGTCTTCGCTCCAGTCGTCACAACCATCTGCATCAACATCAGAAAATACCGAAGTGGGGCTTCTTGGACACAAATCCTCAATATCAAGATAGCCATCTCCGTCATCGTCGTTGTCTTCTTTCAAGTCATGACATCCATCTGAATCCCAATCAGTGATAATTCCAGACTGCCATCCGGATTCACCAGTGGCACATAGGTCAAGTAAGTCTTCGACTCCATCATTATCTAAGTCGTTGTCTTCCATCAAGTCATTACAGCCATCGCCGTCATAATCTGTAGATTCATCCGAAATCCAATCTAACAGACCAATTGGACACAAATCTTCAGTGTCTAAGACTCCATCTGAATCATCATCTGTATCTTCTTCAAGATCATGGCAACCATCCAAATCATGATCAAATGTCACATCCGTCCAACCTATGACTCCGGTTGGGCATTCATCGTTGACATCTAAGAACGGATCATTATCGTCATTATTGTCCTCATCAGGATCACGGCATCCATCTCCATCATAATCAGTAGAGAAAGAGGTCCAATACTGAGCTCCATTCGGACAATTATCAATATGATTTGGTATGCCATCTCCATCATTGTCAGTATCTTCAATTAAATCGTCACAACCATCACCATCAGCATCATTCAATGCTGAATTAGAAACTCCAAGAGGGCATTCGTCAAATTCATCTAATACTCCGTCATTATCATCGTCGAAATCCTCACTTGAATCTCTACAGCCATCGCCATCGAAATCAGTCATGGTGTTCGAATCCCAATTAGACTCGCCAAAATGACATTGGTCATTTTCATCGGCTACACCATCCTGATCGTCGTCATTCCAATCATTATTGTTTATCAGATTGATATGAATCGCCTCAACTGTATTAGCATAAACATCAGTTGTTGATTGGACAATTAGAGCAATGTCGAATGATTGGTCTTCGTTTACTAGATGAAGGGAAGGAGATCTAATCCGCAAAATAACATCCTTGGTTTCTCCTTCTATGAGAGTTGTCGAGGGAAGGACTGCAGAGTCAAAACCCACATCAATATCCCAATAATCCGGTATTGATTCGGTCGAAATTGTGACAATGTCATCACCTCCTGGTATCGAAATCCCTTGGAGATTCAACTCGATCACTTCATAGGAATCGGGTTGCATTGTGACATATCCACTCTCACCTGGGGCCAATTGAAGTGACATGTCAAACATATCTTCACTCCACAAGCATACATCCCATTTGTTGACCTGGCTATCGGGACTAGTGCAGTCATTTGCAGTCCATGCTATAGTGCGCTCAGGCCAGTCGAATTTCACAATAGGTTGAGCACTTGCAGAGTATTCGCTACCAAAAATACCCATCAAATTCTGATTGTTGCTCGTTATTGTTTTTGTATTTACAATGCTATATGATTGAGTTAGATAGCGATTTAGCGGTAACTCATCAAATCCATTCAAAATAGGAGATTGGATTCGAGTCCAACGAAGTTCAACGACTCCAGTGTTTTCTTCACTACCTTCTTGCGTCTCAAACCAAGTGATATGGATTGAATCATCTCTGTCAAAGTCAACTCGCGGGTTTGCCCCCCATACTAGGTTTGATTGCGGAATTGCGGTGTCTCTAACAACAACGGTTTCATCCAAATTCAACCCATAGGCTTCCCCGTCAAGAACACCGCCACGGGTTGGATCAATCTGCATATAGTGCAGTTGACTTGGGCCGGATTTCGATGGGAATTGATCACGTCCATCTATCCAAACAACGTGAATATTACCGTCATCATCAACATTGACATCAGGGTTCAATGCCCATGTGTGGCCCTTTGTAAGACGGGTGTCATTTACCAATACAAAATGTCCAACTGTGTCCCAACCACTACCATCTTCGCGCCAATACCAATCAACATCGGGACCAAGGTCTTCCAAATATTGTCCAGTTTCGTCATCAATTGTATGAGCGGAATCCCCTGTAGACCATGTAGATCGGGGATTTGATAGAATCGAATAAGGATTCAATACCGTTAGGAAGGTGTTTGTTGCACCGCTTCCTGTTGTCAGATTAATGATTGAATCCACCATTTGATTCATCTCATCTGTGTAAGAAGAGATTGGCAATTGAACATTATCAATCCATGCTGAATCATTTCCTAAACTAACACTTCCATCCTTGTAATACTTCCATGTATATGTGTGATAACCTGTCTGAACCGCTGCGCTATATGTTCCGTTTGATTCACCCGACCATGCTGCAGTGAAAGAAGAAGGGGAGCAAGTTGGGTTATCAACACAGAATAACAAATAGTCATAGTTTGGTTCACTTGATACGGACCAATCAAATGACATTGTTCCATCATTCAATGCACCCTGATACTCAATAGAAGAATGTTGATTGTCAGAAATATTACCTGACTCGGCGGAATATAATCCATCAATCACAGTATTATTCTGCACAGCCCAACTTACAGCACCATTAGTATTCCAAGTAGCGGTAAGTGCGCCGTTCTCAAAGTCTCCATGAAGATCTGCGAGTTCCTCAGTAGGATAGTAAAATAGTTCGCCGCCCGCATCAGTAGATTGGACGCTTGTTCCATCACAATTTCTTGCTTGAATACCAACCAGTGATGTGTCAGGACAATGTGCTAGATCCATCATGTGGTGTCGCACATGGGTATCATTGAACGCAATCGTATTTGTTCCGTATGACAATGTTCCTGCAATAGGTACTGGCGTCACTCCGGCTTCGAGACATGCTTGATGAGATTCATTGATGCTCAGATAATCATCGGCTTCAAGTGAAGGAGAGCCGCCAAAGGGGCCTTCGTCAGATACAGGAATTACCAACTTGGTGGCGTTTGGATTCCAGACGTGGTCAGCCGCCGTTGCAGGGTTTCCTGGCATTGAACCGCTAGAATCTCTCCAAGACAAACAAGCCCAAGTGGAACCGGGACCCCACATTTCAGAATAATAGCTATTATCTAAGGGAAGTGAAAGACTAGACCCATTGTACACCACCTCAGTAAGTGGTCGAATTCCGCCTGAATTATCTGTACTATTTATTCCAAGTGCTGTACTCCTAGGTCCATTTGAGCCATCGTCACCAATACTTACTGCATTAGCACAATTTGTTTGGGAATTCGCCTCCCCCATATTTCCACTCAATGTGTATAATGTCTCAAGAACGGTTATATTAGCAGATTCAATCATTGGCTTAATTCCAGCAAAATTCTCACCAGTTGTTAGAGTCCCTCCATAGAAAATAGCACACATATCTGTCCACTCTGTAGTCATAGATCCTGATGAGTCAAGAAGTCCAACATACTCGACCATTGAGCCACGTGTATCTTCCCAGACGATGACAGCAGTGTTGTTTGCACCGATACTAATTGCGGGGTTGCCTCGATGGCCGAGAGCTGGTGTAACTAATGTGTTGTTAATCAGGACTTGAAAACCATTATTGGAACTCTCAAACAACATACAATAGTAGACTAATGGGCTATTGAAGAATGCACCCTGTGGGTCGTAAGAATCAACCCAGACTATGTGTACTGCATCGAATGAATCAACTGCAATATCTGGATCTGACCTAGTTCCTGAGCCACTAGCAATAGTGTAAGAAGTCACGGTCATGTTTGCTATATCACCGGATGAACCGTCCAAATCATCTGCTGAAGGATCTAAGATTGTATAGAGAATCTCTGTGTTAGTAACTTCCCAGACAATGTGAGCTCGACCTGTTGAATCGATGACCATTGAAGGTGCAGAAAGTGATGTTGAACTGTTTCCGCCCACTTGGGTATTAGAAATCAAGACAGTGTCAATATTGGGAGAAATCTGAATTAGAGCATATTGTAGGAGCGGGGTACTTGTGTTTTGAATCCAAACCAGATGAATTCTGTTTGAGTCATCCACGACTCCCATCACATCAATTGGATTATTTGCATTTAGGTTTGATAACAAGGTCTGGGCATCGGAATCGCTAATCGTTCCATTCGCTGTAAATCTCTCCTCTGAGGAAGATTCCAATTGAGTATTTTCAACATGTATCGAAGGCATTGCCAACGATGTAAGCATTAGTACAACAAGAGTAATTGCAAGTTGTCCTTTTTGTGCATTTTTTTGCTTCTGATGACTGATGTTTGAGTTGAGGGTAGTCAAGGTGCGGCCGCGAACCATAGACGGTCAGAGGCTTAATTGACCATAGAGGGGTGGCCGGACAGGTCCGGAATAGTATAATTTCGGCTCATTTTGAAAGAAGGCTGAAATCATTTTCACAACTGCTTCTTTTGCTTATGTCGGATATATTCTGTATAGTTCCCCGGCCATATCCACAAACTACCGTCACCCGGTAATTCCCAGATGGTGTCACAGACTTTGTCGAGGAACCATCTGTCGTGAGAGACTGTAATTATACTGCCCTCATATTCCTGTAGTGTCTCCTCAAGTGCTTCCTTTGCGTCGGTATCTAGATGGTTAGTGGGCTCATCGAGGAGAAGGAGATTATTATCCTCAAGTAACAATTTCAGCATAGCAATTCTAGCTCTTTCTCCACCACTCAATTTACTTAGTTTGGTTTCTACCATTTCTGAAGTGAACTGGAAGCGACCAAGTAGAGCGCGAATATCACCATAATCCATCCTCGGTTTCAGGGCTCTAACCTGCTCAACGGGCGTCAAATCGAAGTTGAGAGAGCGGTGGTCTTGATGGAAATACCCTATCTCAACTCCGGGCTTGACATCAATTGTCCCCGAATCAAGTTCTAATTCTCCATTGATAATTCGCAATAAACTGGTTTTTCCAGCACCATTAGGACCTACAATTCCTATTTTCTGAGCTCGAGAAACGCCTACTTCCAACCCATCAATAATTGGTCGTGGCAACCCTTCGAAAGTAAGGGTTGCATTATGAAAATCAAGTACTTCAAGACTACTCTTCTCAGTTGATTTGAGACTGAAATGAAGTCCCCGACGTTGGCGAGGTTTGAGTGATTTCAACCAACGAAGCTCTCGTTGTGAACGCATCAACATGAAGTGCTTCTGAGATATTGATTTGTCGTATTTATTTGCACGCTTCATAGCAGCCATTGCACCCTGTAAACGCTTGACTTCTTTCGCAGTCTTGTCGATGCGATCGGCAAGAGTTTGCAAGAACAGTTCTTTCTGTTGCATGAAAGACGAATAGTTGCCTGGATATCCCTTAGAGTGTGAATCTTGAATTTCTACGACTGCATTGCAAACCCGGTCTAGGAAATATCGATCGTGGCTTACAATCAATAGAGCCCCCTGGAACGTGATTAGGAATCTTTCAAGCCAATCTAAAGTAGCCAAATCTAGATGGTTCGTGGGTTCATCGAGGAAGAACACATCGATTTCAGATAAACCTACTAATTGACGAGCAAGGGCAACTTTGGCTCGCTCCCCCCCAGAAAGATCTGCAAGAGACATGTCAAGGGGGTGATGAGCCAAATCTAGGGCTTTGAGAATCTCTTGAGCATGGCTTGCAACATTTGTACCGCCACTTCGAGCCATCATTGCTTGAAGTTCCTGATATCTTTCCATGTCGCCTTGCCACTCACCCTCATAGAATGAAGGTTCAGCCATTTTAGCTTCAAGAATTGTAATCTCGTCTTCTAATTCCTGAAATTGACGGCCTCGTCTATTGAGTTCTTGCTCAAGAGTAGCGTCTTCATCTATATCTCGCACTTGAGTAAGGAATGCAAGACGCAGGCCTGGTGCGAAAGTGATGTCTCCTATGTCTTGATCTTGATTGGAAATTGTCCGAAGCAATGTGGTTTTTCCAGCCCCATTATGGCCCACTACTCCAATGCGGTCACCCTCATCAATTCGAAGGTTAACGCCTTCCAAAACCTTGACTGGACCGAAGGAACGGTGCACGTCCTCGATCCGGATGAGCTCGCGCGCCATGTTTGCCCGGCCCCCCTAGTCTTGATGTGCTCATCGGTTAGAGACATAGCGCTTGTAGTCGCTTCTCGTCTAATTGTTCCCATTCGAAGTGACCCTCTTCTGTCGGAGGGCGCCCGAAGTGCCCGCCGGCTGCAGTTGCAGAGTATAGTGGCCTGTGTAATTTCAAATCGCGAGTGATTGCTGCGGGACGGAAATCGAAGACTTTTGCAACTCGCTCAGTTAATTCCGAATCACTAATTACTCCTGTTCCAAAGGTTTCAACTCGAAGACTGACTGGTTGGGCGACTCCGATTACGTAAGCAACTTGAATCTCACATCGTGAAGCCAATTCGGCTGCCACCACGTGTTTAGCCGCCCAACGCGTGTAGTATGTAGCAGAACGATCTACCTTGGTTGGGTCCTTTCCACTGAAAGCCCCACCCCCGTGACGAGCCACTCCTCCATATGTATCGGCGACTATTTTGCGTCCGGTAATTCCCGCATCCGCGTATGGGCCACCAGGGTCTGCAAAACGTCCTGTTCCGTTGACGACTAAGCGATAATCAGTAGGCAACCAATGAGCGGGGATTGCGTGTTCAACGACTTGACTCTTGATTGTCTCGAAGATGTGTTGTTGCTCGGCATTAATATCGCCATCAAATCTGTCTTTGAGAGCATCATCGTGCTGAACCGCAACGACAACCGTGTGAACATGACTAGGATTGCCGGCGGCATCATATTCGACAGTGACCTGACTCTTACCATCTGGGCGAATCCAATCAATCTCACCACTGGCGACAATCATGTCAAGACGGCGGCAAATTCGCTGTGCTAATGCTGCGGATAATGGAAAATATCGGCCATGTAATTGGCCGCCAACTTCAGTTTCAGTACAAGCATAACCGAACATCATTCCTTGATCACCTGCACCTACATCATCGAGAGAGGCACCATCCACTCCTTGAGCAATATTTGCTGACTGAGTGGTTATGTGAACTGCAACTTGACAAAATTCACTAGAAGTTGCATCCATTCCAATTGAATGATTATTGTAGCCGATTTTTGCAGCGGTATTTCGGGCTATTGATTCGTAATCTGGTGCTTCACCATCTATGGTTACTTCGCCCGCCAAAATAATGACTGCAGTTTCTCTCATCCCCTTGACTAATGTCTCAACAGCGACTCTTGCCTTTGAGTCAATTTTCAAGCACGCATCGACAATCGCATCAGAGATTGCATCACACACTTTGTCAGGATGTCCAGCACATACCGACTCAGAGGTGAAGAGTGTAGCCATGGCTTTCCGGTCGCCCTACCCTACATAGGGTTTGACTGAACTGAATATCTCATTAATCACCGCAGCAGCGATATTCAAGCAGGTGTTGCGCTGAGCATGGCAACTGTCGAGACCGAGATTGTCTGGGTCGGAGATATTGACCGAGCTGAGGCTCTTTTTGCAGCAATTTCCCCCGATGATCCAGAAACTTTTGAGGCTGAAATCCAAGGGAATTGCGATGGTACTGCAGATTTGAAAATAATCGTCAAAGGAGAAAATCTACGCTCTGTACGTGCAACTGTTGATGATCTATTGGCTTGTTTGGCCGCTGCTGAATCAACTCTTAATGCTGTCAGCGATTCTTGAGAGCTTTTGCTGCCTTTCTGCCACTATCAACAGCAGCATCGCTAAGTGCGTGAGAAGTCAATACATGAGTACCAGCTAGAGCGATGCCGCTTTCTAGGAACAAATCTCCAGGAACTCGTTCACTTTCCTTACAAGGATGAAGCATTACAGACTTAGTTGAACGGCGTACTGCGACCATGTTTCTCCAATCAGGATATCTTGTGTCAAGGAGTGTTTTTATTGCATTCAATCCCTCTTCTCCATCTGAATTAAGACAAACCGCATGCAATAGAGTACAATCACCTTCTGAACCTCGAGTAGGGACTCTATCCGGCTTTGTCTGATCGACTACGATTACTCCTGATTCAATATCAAAAAATCCAGAATATGGAAGCATCGGTTTGCCAATTAATGCAGCATCGATTGTTGCAACTCGGTGTTCTGTGCATGCTTCAAGGCTATTTGTGGATAAATTAGTTCCCTGAAGTAATTTTATTATCGCATTCGGAGGAATTGCAAGCACGACTCCGTCACATTCTATTTGCTCATTATTGACGCTCACGGCTCGGATTTTTCCTGATTCATCTAGAATCAATCCTTCCACTTGAGATTCTGTATGAATATTCACTCCCATCCCTTCAGCGGCTGTAATTATCTTGTCAACAAGATTTGACCAACCTCCAGTGGGGACGATTGCGCGCTCTGCCGCATCGCCACCTTCTATTCTCATAGCTGATAGGACCTCTCTGGCATGGCTGTTTTCGGTTCCAATCCCAACCATATGTGTGGCATTCCATCGCTTTCCTAGCACTCTAGGTGCGCGCAGCCTACGTAGTAATTGCTGGAATGGCCCACGTCTGCGCATCAAATGTAATCCAGAATCAAGAACCCAATCACCTGAGTCTTGTTTCCTTACTCTTCCTCCAAGAGTTCCATTTGATTCAATCAAAGTTACTGATGCTCCATCTACAGACAACTGAATCGCAGCAGATAGACCTGCAAGGCCTCCCCCTATCACGACTGCTCGCATTGAGATAGTGGTTCAACAGACAGCGAATGAGGTTTCGTACCCTTCAAGGCAGAGGGCTGGCCCCCTCATAGTGTGGCCACTCTGCCTCACGACCGCTCTAACCTCCTTTGGGAAGGAGGTAAATCAGGTGCAGTAACCAAGATGTTCTCGGCCTCAATTGACCGCTGGATAGATGCCATGGTTGCTGATGAACATGGAGGCGGACAAAGCACTAATGTTGTGATTTCTGCAGTTGTAACTGCAAAGCAATCAGGAGTTATCGCTGGACAATGCGTAATTGATAGGATGATTCAGCAGCATTTTGCAAGTTGTAATGTTTCTTGGTCTATTGAAGAAGGAGGAAGAGCCGCTGTTGGAGATGTAGTTCTCACAATCGAAGGGATTGCAGATTCTGTACTTCGCTGCGAGAGGATAATGCTGAATCTTTTGGGACGAATGTCGGGGATTGCAACAAATACCGCTGAATGGGTAGAATCATCGAACTCTATGGGAGTGGCTTGCACAAGAAAAACCGAATGGGGATTGCTAGACAAGTGGGCAGTTCACATAGGAGGTGGTCTGACTCATCGTTTAGACCGCTCAGATGCTTTGATGATCAAAGAGAATGACTTACCTGCGCTTGCCCCAGAAGCACCTGATGAACTCAGCGCAGTTTCTCAAGTAGTGATGGAAATCGATATGAAAACTCATGCTTCATTTACTGTGATTGAAGTTAGAAATAGAGAACAGGCATTAGCCGCGGCTGGTGCTTGGGCCGAAGTTCAGGTTGAACGAGGCGAATGTGAGAAAATTGTCTTACTGCTAGACAATATTGGCCCAGAAGGATGTGCTGAAGTCCATTCAAAATTAATGTCAGAAGGACTTCGTGCCTGGTGTATACTTGAGGGGTCTGGCGGAGTCAAAAAATCTCAACTTGACCAATGGAAAACAAGTGGGGTCGATTTAGTTTCAACAAGCGTGCTTAACAGAGGTGTAGCGCCTCTCGATTTGTCAATGAGAGTGAGGACTGATTGAATGGGTGAGATACCAGATAGTCACCCTCGCAAGGCCTCATTACTCGCGCGTGCTAAATTAACAGAAGCAGCCCGTGAAGGACTCTTGGCTGAGTCAGCAATGATTGCTCACGGTAGAGGGGAGGCTTTTGATTACCTACTTGGCGAGAGAACTAGTGATTCCGCTAAGGCTGCAATAAAAGAGTGTGCTGCGCGGCTGTTAGCAGCCAATAATCCGGTCATTTCGATGAATGGAAACACAACAGTTCTAGCAGGTAAGCAAGCAATTCGGGCCGCAGCAATAATTGGTTGTCCGATTGAAGTCAATATCTACTATCGAACACCTGAGCGTATAGAGAAATTAATCACGGCGCTTGAATCGATGAAAGAAGAAGTGGCTGCAGAAGTTGATGAGAAAACCAAGGCTTCGGTGATGGCTGTTGAAATTCTCGGAGCTGATGCTGATGGAAAAATCGACGGACTCGAAGGACCCAGATCGATTTGTTCGAGAAAAGGAATCGAATCAGCAGATGTTGTACTTGTTCCATTAGAGGATGGAGATAGATGTGAGGCTCTAGTAGCTCTTGACAAACAAGTCCTCGTGGTTGACCTCAATCCACTTTCACGTACTGCGCGTACTGCCACAGTTACAATCGTTGACGAAGTAGCAAGGGCATTAGGAGAAATGGAGGAATTACTTCTTCAAAATCCACAACCAACAGACTGGGATAATCAGAAAACACTTCGTGAAGCACTAGACATCATTTCTGATTCGTCCAAACGAATCTGACTAGGCTGTTGCGAATTGTTCGCGGAGCATTCTTTCACAGCGTTCTGCTATTGCTTCGCCAACATCAGAAGTAGAGGCATCTCCTCCGAGATCGTAAGTTACACATCCACCCTCATCGAAGTGCTCTTGAATTGCATTTTGAAGAATATCTGCACAACAGTCGAGATTTGAGTCATTTTTCCTGTAAGCAATTGCCTCAAACATCAATTGAACTGATTGCAGCATTGCAATTGGATTAACGACGTTCTTCCCTGCATACTTTGGCGAAGATCCGTGAACTGGTTCGAATAGCATATGATTGGGTCCTAAGTTAGCACTCGCTGCCATTCCCATGCCTCCTTGAAGGACACTGGCAAGATCTGTTGCAATATCTCCAAACATGTTTGGAAGAACTACAACGTCGAGGTCTTCGGGATCTCTAACTAACCACATTGTGAATGCATCGATATAGGCTTCCTTAGTCTCTACACCCTCATGTTCAGAAGCAATCTCACGGAATACCTTGCGGAATAATTGACAACCACGAGATACATTAGACTTGTCAACACAAGTTACAGATTGAGGAATTCCTAATTTTTTCTGACGATGGCGAGCAATATCGAAAGCAAACTTGACTATTCTTTCACTACCTTTGCGAGATATTGGACGAGGATCCCATGCTACCTCGCCTTCAAGGCCTGGAAATTCATCGATAACGATTGGCTCATCCTTCTGGCCTTTTGCTCTCTGTTCCATTCTTCGTAATAGTGAATGGTAGAGCCCCTCTGTATTTTCTCGTATCATTACCATATCAACAAGGTCGGGTTCCCAAACTTGTTTGTGAATCCCATGTACCTTGTGAGGGACTCCTTTGTACAACTTCACTGGGCGAACATTTGCGAATAATTCGAGGCCTGAGCGAAGGCCGAGAATAGTTTGGCCGCCGGCCATATCGCCATTTGGCAATCTTGCGCCGGGCCATCCAATTGCACCGAGCAAGATTGCGTCTGAATTGTCTCTACAATGCTCAAATGAGCCTTCTGGCCACTCTTCACCTGTTTCAAGATAATATTGCCCTCCGCAAGGAATTTCAGTGATTTCAAAACTTATGGGGCTATTTTCTTCAAAAACAGCCAGAATTCGGAGCGCTTCTGCCATCACCTCTCGCCCTGTTCCATCGCCGGGCAAGACTGAGAGACGGTATGCTGCCATTGAGTGCGGCACTAGTTCATCATTCATCAATACGACCCATCCAGTCCTTCGGCCAAATCCAATAATCCAAACCGGTACATGCGATACTTGATAGACGGTCATCTAGAACATACCCTCCATGGACCGTTATGAGAAGGACGGGCGGGAATCTCCACGCATCGATGTGAAGACCTTGCCTGACTCAGTTGTACGGCTTTGGGAAACAATGCTTCGACTGGACCCTAATTGGAAGATTGACGAATGGTTGGAAGAGAGAGCGGATGAAGAAATGGAGTTAATTGAGGCTCATTTGGGTCGAGAGAGAATGCGTCTGCAACAAAGATTACATCGAATTGAAACTCTTGTGAAGAGACTAAAGCGACAACGAGAAGTTGCAGATCAAACATTAATGAGAGATCCTCATCAAAGAAATTTATTCGATGTTTTTGAGAAAACTCCGAAGGCAATTGAAGGAAAAATGTCCGAGCCCGTTGAGTTGGATGAACCGGCTGTCTCCATGGGAATACTAAATGGAGACGATGATCCTATCCTAGCAATAGTCGCTGAACACATCTTAGGAACTATAGAAGTAGCGAAAATAGAGGGGGTTCCCGCACTCCATTTCGAGGAAATAAACGATGTACTGGCCCCCATGGGTATCATTGTGGACGAAGTCGATGAGGCTATAGCCTATCTTCTGCAAAATAACGCCATTTTTGAGACAGAACAGGACTTCTTTAGCCTAAATTCACCCTGAAAACCGGCACTAAAGGAGGTTGGAACCAACCGTTCCCTTCAAAGAAGGAACCCATGTGGGACACCCCGTCGGTACTATGGTCAGCGACGCATCGGGATGGTACGCACGACTGGATAGGTCGTGCGAGAACAGAATTAATCAGCTGGAATTATGGCTTGATGCCTGGGAGGAATCAATCCGGCATAAAATCCCAATTGCGGCTACTATGCCTCACGATTGGCCTACTTTACCTGCTGGACTTCTTTCGAATCCCGGAGCTGTTCTAGACCACATGCTTGCGCGATACGATGCAGAAACTGATGGTCGCTCACCACGTGGAGCCTATGCAACACCTGCTCGATTTGCTGATGCAATGCTAGCGGATGAATTAGGAGAGAGGGGAAATGGTGATGCTACACCAATGCCTACTAACATTTCATTGGCAGCTCTACCCCCTGGATTCCGTGCCTTTGCAGCACAAATAAATGAGGCAAATGTCAAGGAGGAAGGAGATGAAGAAGATCAAGCTGTACTCAATAATGAGAAAACATTGTCAGGGATTCCACTCCCCTTCGCAGATCCTGCAGTAGGCGCTGGTCTATTCGCTGAGAGAATCCTCAAAATGCACTCAGAAAGAGTAGATGGGTTTGGTGCAGTCAAGATAAAGGAAGATACTCTTCGACTATTGAATAATCTACAACTTCTCGATATTTCTGAAATTGCAGTCAGATGCACACGCCGCAGACTTCTACTGGTGTTAGCTAAATCTGGTCTATTAGATTTAGATGGGTCTGGCGACGAGGGGCGAATCGGACGAAAAGAAGCAGAGGAAATATTGCAATCATGCGTCCGTCATAGTGATGCTCTTCGAAATAATTGGCCATGGGAAGATTCACCACGTTTGTTAATTTGTAATCCGCCATGGCTACGAATTAAGGATCGATTCCGAGGCCATCCTGATGGAAGCCACCTTCGTAAGGAATTATCTCGTGAATTGCGCAACATTACAGAATCTGATGGACGATTGAGATTTAGCACATTACTTGGAAATGTCAACCTCTACCGACTTTTCCTAGAGCGCTCTCTACAATTAGTAAGAGAAGGAGGACGTGTTCGCATGATTGTTCCAGATTCGCTTATGCGAGAAAAGAGCAGTATTCCTCTTCGTAAATTGATAGTTGAACAGAATTGTTGGGAATCTGCTTGGTCATTCCCAGAGAACCAACGCGTATTCCCTGGAGTTTCGCAAGGAGTTCTGGTAATCGGTATCACTGTTGCAGGTGAAACAACGAAACTGACCAGTTACGGTCCGCTTGAGAGTAGTGATGTATTAGCTGATGTGGGAATTGCTCGAAACGCACCCAAACTGGAGTTAGAAAGAAACACTTGGGCTGTTTGGACTGACATGAATTGGGCAGTTCCTCGCATGCCACGAAATGAGTATGAGAGAGATAATGTTCTGAAGGCAATAAACCGTCTTGCTGACCTACCGCGTCTTTCTGAAGAGCACAATTGGTTGAATCCAGGTGGAGACCCAATTAGAGTAAGAGTCGGAGAGATAGATCAGACAACTTGGGCAGAAAATATCCATCCTTGGAATCCTCGTTCACGAGGAACTCCATTCATCCGCGGGATTCACTTCAAACTGGATGGAAATAACGTTTTGATTAACCATCCAGGATATAATTCATCGATTAAGAGAGAATCTATTGAGAGATTGCAAGCTCTTTGGAGAGGACCTATCGGGCCAAGAGGAGTTAGTAGAATCGCATGTCAAGCAATTGTCAATGCTCAACAAAATCGTCGCCTACGCTGGGTAGTTGTCCCGCCAGATTGTGTTCTCGGTAATTCTGTCAACTTCCTCGAATTACCTGAAATTGTTCTTGATACATTAGCAGAACAGCATGGCGCAGTCGATCGGGGATTACTGTGGTTAGCCGACCATCTAAATTCTGATGCACTCGACCTCTGGTCAAGAGCATGGGCTGCTAATAATAACGTGAATAATTACGAAATTGAGAACCTGCCGTTCCCTCCACCGATAGATGTCGCCACGGTTTCGCTTTGAGTAGAGAAGCGGAAATTCTTCTTTCATAGTCCGGAAATTGATTTCCGCCTAACGGTATTGGGGAAACATTTCGACCAAATTGATTATTACATCAATACGGCGTACGCAAGGCGTACCATTGCGTGTAGCATTCAAGTCGGAGGTGAGAATATCGGAATCCATCCAAAAATTGGCATTACTGGATTGCCAAGATCTGGTAAATCTGCAGTTCTTGAGAAAGTTGTTGGGATGCTCATCGAAGAGAGAAAACAAGAAATGCGCGGTCGTACTTACGATGCAGAAGGATCGCCTCTAATTGGAGGGATGAAAACTCGTACCATCATTGAAGATGGTCGACGCGTTGGATTTGAATGTGTAGATCTAATTACTGGAGATAGTGCAGTAATGGCTCATCGCGACATCGAAAGCAGAAATCGAATCTTAGGTTATGGAATTGATCCTACTGCCCTAGATAATGTGGGCGTCGAGGCAATTAGACGAACCACGGAAGAATGCGAAATTCTAGTAATTGATGAAATTGGTAAATTTTCTGTTGAAAGTGAGGCTTTCGTTGAGGCGGTTCGGGGTGCTTTGGATAAAGACATGCCAACAATCCTAACTCTGCACAAAAAGAGTCGACACCCACTCTTACAGGACATCAGACGTCGGGATGATGCAAGAATCCTTGAGGTCACTCCGGTTAACAGAGCTCTATTGCCTTACAAAATCCACAAACTAGTAAGAGAGACTTACTGATAGGCATCTTCGCCGAGGGTTTCATGCCTTGACGGCCCCTCTCCTCAGACATGGACACACCCGCCGCTCGTCTCGAGCGCGTTCTAATCGGTGTGTCAGTGCCTCTATTGTTCCTAACTGCACTAGCAATTGCAGAAGGCCAAATTGAGATTGTTGGATGTAGTGAAGGAGAATGTATGAATCAATCTCTAATTATTCCAATAGTTGCTATTCTTTGCATTACAATCCTCATGGTAATGAGAATGACTCGGGACAGAAGTTTTGGAAACGCCCCCCTAGATCGTTGGTTTAGTCGTGAACCTGAACAAATTATGAGAGAGAGATTGGAGAAGGAACGCTTTGAGTCGGCAGATGAAGGTCTTGGTGGGCGATGGGCTGAATTAGAGAGGAAGGGACTTGAAGAGCGCTACGGAGAAGAAGAGTGAGGTAGCGAAACCTTCACCCCTCTCCTAATACTCGCCGCCCCGATAACATGAGTGACGTACCGGCCGAACTACTGTACACAGCTGAACACGAATGGATTAGAATTGAAGGAAATGAGGCCGTAGTTGGCGTTACTGACTTCGCTCAAGATGCACTTACTGATGTTGTGTGGGTCGAACTTCCTGAAGTAGGCTCTAGTGTCTCAGATATGGATTCTTGCGGTAGTGTTGAATCGGTCAAATCCGTTAGTGAAATCTTTGCTCCTATTGCTGGAGAAATTCTTGAAGCAAACGAAAGTCTAGAGGATGCCCCCGAACAAATTAATCAGGACCCGTATGGTTCTGGTTGGATCTGGCGTATGTCAATAGGCGATGCTTCTCAAGTAGACGGTCTGATGGATGCCGCTGCCTATTCTGCTCAAATTGGTGAGTAATGATGAACGATGCACTCCACATCTACGTGGATGGCTCATGTGAAGAGAATCGAAATGTTACCGATGCAACGCCAGCAGGATGGGGATTTGCTGTTGTAAGAGGTGATTCTGGGCTTGGTCGTGGGCGTGGAGAAATAATACACGAGTCAAGTGGTCCGGTAATCACAAACCCAGATGTTGCTGATTTCTTAGGGGCTGAAGTTGGCTCAAATAATACTGCTGAACTGAGTGCAATCGCTCATGCATTGCGCTGGGTATTAGAATCAGGCAGAGAAGGCGGAATTGTAATTCGTGCTGATTCTCAATATGCATTGAATATTGCTTCAAGTTCTTGGCGGGCAAAGAAGAATAAGGCATTAGCACTGCGAATTCAGAACTTATGGAATGAAGTTTCTGGGCTCTGTCAATTAAGTGGAGAACACGTTCGAGCACATCGAGGACATCGCTGGAATGAGAGAGCAGATCACCTGGCTTTCCGAGCGATGTCTGGTGAAAATCCACTTCCACTTCAATTTTGGAAACCAGGTAATCGCTAATCAGCTAGAGGTCCTGTGCTAAGCATCACATAGATTCCTGATAAAGAAATCAATAATCCAACCAACATCAACACCAAGCCGGTAGGATCAGGAAGGAATTCTTGTAATGGATTACCCGACACCCATGCTAGAGCTAATGTAGACAATCCCACAGCGAATACTTTTGGAGAAGATTCTTTTGGATTTTGCCATTGATCTAACCACGGAATCAAACCTTTACGCTTGAATGTTAATCTATACCAAGTCACGTACCACATGCACAATCCGGCCATCCCGATGATGCCTATTGTAAAGGACGGAGAATCCCAAGGACCTGCAGGTGCGTATCCAATTACTAAGGCATCAAGGATGAGCAGTGAGCCTAATATTGCATGGATGGATGCATCCGGCGCCTTGTCTGCCATGTACTCGCGAGTGCTCTATCCCGCTTGAAAGCGCCGCAGAAGTGATGCGCAATAACCCACTCGGATGACGCGGGGGTACATCGGTGTCGGTTGATTTTGATGATGTGCGAGCGGCGGCGGCGAGAATTGAAGGAATTGTTGCACATACTCCAATCCTTACTTCTCTAGCCTTAGATTCACTTGCTGGTCGGCGTCTTTTCTTCAAGTGTGAGAATTTGCAACACGTTGGAGCGTTCAAATTCAGAGGTGCTAGTAATGCACTAGCAATTCTGGGAGATCAGGCAAAGAATGGTGTCTGTACCCATAGTAGTGGAAACCATGCTCAAGCAGTAGCCTTGGCGGCCAAACAAAGAGGAGTTCCCGCTTACATCGTAATGCCATCGACGGCACCACGAGTCAAGGTCGATGGAGTTCGCAGCCATGGAGCAGAGATTACTTTCTGCGAGCCAACTCTAGAAGCCCGAGAAAACACAGCTACAGCTGTAATGGAACGTACTGGGGCAACCTTTGTTCATCCTTTTGATGATGAAAGAGTCATTGCTGGTCAAGGCACTGCAGCTCTTGAAATGATTAACGAAGCAGGACCTCTAGATGCGATTATCGCTCCGATAGGGGGAGGTGGCCTTCTATCTGGGACCAGCATAACCACTCAAGCGCTATTACCCAATGCCCGAATCTTTGGAGCAGAGCCAAGCGGGGCTGACGATGCTGCGCAATCACTTGCGGCTGGAGAATTGATACCACAAACAAGTCCGGATACGATTTGTGACGGATTGCTG